>Ga0247782_1000125_pt1 | contig 101829 bp, 68 predicted proteins | sample UWRJL019104C5_FD_179928 | JGI IMG/M metagenome (GOLD analysis project Ga0247782, IMG submission 179928) | Plant litter microbial communities from Arlington Agricultural Research Station in Wisconsin, United States - UWRJ-L019-104C-5 | ecosystem: Environmental > Terrestrial > Plant litter >... | reverse complement strand
TTTTTTTGCTATATTTATTTGATTTAATTAAGTACGCCTAAATCCTTATAAATAAAAGGCATGGATGTGTGCTGGACAAGTGAGCATCCCTTCATTTCTAGCTTGACTACGCCGATGAGATAGTGTGCCGAAACTCAATGCTTTTGTTACTTTAATAGGATTTTGGAATCACTTCACTTTATGCATGCATTAAGGCGGTACTATGTACCTAAACAGTGACACTGATCATCATTTGCCATTTTGTAGTATCGAGAGACAGTAATCCGAAACTTACCCATCCAACTCGAAGCGAGACGTCTGAAGAGCCAGCTCCGCGGTTGTCTTTATGCGACTTAAGTATGCGCGAATATAGTGTTCGTCTATTGCAGGGGCCGGATACTTATTTCCGCCCAAAATATTTTTTCCAACCATGAACGAACCCTTGAATATTGTAGCCGCCGTTTTACCTGTATGGCTGTCCAAGATAGCCGAAATACGGGCGATTGAACTCTTCGGATGCGCCCGAGCGTAGTCCAAGGCACGTTGCTTCCAGGTGTCGAACGCGATTACCTCTTTTCCGCCCGTAGCTTTGCCGATCATTTCGAAATAGTCCTGACAAGTTGGCGCCCGGGCATTCAAGAAATCATAGTCGTGGCCTATTTGATGAAAGTCCTTAGTCATCACAGCGACTATTGTTCTGCTTAGATAGTCGACAGGCAGCGCAGCAGACATATCAGCATCTGCCGATGGGAACGCCCCCATATCAAGGCATCCTGTTATGAAGTTGTGGAAAAAATCACCGCGGTCGAGTCGAAAATGACCAGTCGTACTGGAGGCGGTTACGTAAGGTAGACGGTACACGCAAGCTTCGGCTCCGCGCCACCGAGCTGCTGCCACGAGCATCTCCGCGATATACTTGGAGGTCCCGTAGCCCCATTCTTGGTCTTCCTCCGTAAGATCGAGCCCCATATGCTTGGGTAATGTCGAGATAGTTGACACAAGATGGATCGTCTTGGCACGACCGCGAGATGCCAGGCGCAGTATCTCGTGAGTACTGACGATGTTGGGACCGACATAGTTTTCAAGTGGTTGCATCCAATCAACCAGCCCCCCAGAGTGGCAAATAGCCCCAACCCTGTCCGCTAAGTCGTCGAACAGTTCTTCGTTTAGACCGAGCAGGGGTTGGGCCATGTCGCCCACGACAGGCTCGAGCAGTGAGCTGAAACTGGCTTCCCAAAGACCATAGTGATTCAAAGTGGTCACTACTCGGTGTCGCGCCTCGTCAGCGCCATTGGCGCGTACTAGGCAATAAGTAGTGATACCCTGTCCGAGTAGTTCGTGCAGGATGAAGGCACCAACAAAACCTGTGCCTCCAGTGAGGAAGACCGACTTGGGCCGCGTGGGACTCCCAACTGAGGACCGAGCGACATTATCAAACGTGATATCACTGTCGAGACAACCTTTTCTGACCGCCTTGATGTCTAAATAAGAAGAACCAGATACCGATGTAGCAGATGTTGCACTGCTGGATGACGTCATGGTAGACAATGTCTCAGAATCCCTCAATTGTAGCTCCAACGTACTACTTAACGCGGCGAGGTTTGGATGAAGGAATGCGATATTGACGGATAGCCTCAGCCCTGTAAGTGTTGACAAATGGTTGCGTATCTGAACCGCGGTCAAGGAGTCGATGCCTATTTCTTGTAAAGGCCGATCAATGTCCACATCTAGAGGATCTCGAAATCCCAATGCCTTAGCAACCACGTCTCGTACCATTTGCAACATATTATCAGCCCCACGCTGGGATTCAAGCTCGGTCTTTCTCGGTACTTCGTTCTCCCATGCCTGGGGCAGCTCTTTATTGTCTTGGTTTATGAGTAAGCGAAGCAGCGGCGGCACACCGCCTTGCTCCTCAAAATATCCTTTCGTGCGCTCTAAGTCAAGTGCGGCGGCCACGGTTAGAGCACGCCCGTGACTAACGGCTAGTTCCAAAAGATCCAGTCCCTCCTTTGGCGGCAACGCATCAAGCCCGAACCTAGAGAGGTGAGTGTGGGTGGTGCTGGCAAGCCTAGATCCCATCCCATCGCCTGCCCAGACACCATATGCTATTGAGGTTGCGGGTAAGCGATGGGCGCGGCGCAGGTGTGCCAATGCATCGAGGAATGTGTTCGCTGCTGCGTAATTTGCGAGTCCCGGCATTCCCATAACGCCAGAGATGGAAGAGAACATTACGAACAGATCCAGGTCCATTTCCCGAGTTGCTTTGTGAAGGATCCAGGCACCTAATGCCTTGGGCGGGAGTGTAACTGCAAGCTGATTAGGCGTCATAGCCGATAAAACGCCAGAGTCAACAACGCCTGCCGCGTGAACGACACCCCTTAGCGGCCGGTCATCGTTGAAGCCTTCCATGATCGACTTGACGCTATCTTCATTCGATACGTCGCCAGCAACGACAGTGACCCTTGCACCAGTGTTCGATAGCTCGGCTACCAACTTTTCGGCACCGGGTGTTTTCATCCCACGACGTGAGATCAACACGAGGTCGCGAATATGGTGGACCTCTGCCAGCCACTGTGCTACACGCGCTCCAAGGCTCCCAAGCCCGCCTGTTATAAGCACAGCGCCACCTGGCCGAATAAACTGTGACCTGACCAATGATTTTGGTACTACATCAACATAGCACATCCTCGGGACAAGAACTTGACCTTGACGCACGACACATTCTGGCTCGGTATCCAGCATCAAAGCTGTTACGACATAGTCACTTATTCCTTCGTCTAAGTCGACCAAGCGCAAGCGGAGTTCTGGATGTTCATTCCTGGCCGTTCTTAGCAAACCCCATAATGGGGCCGCTCCGAGTTGCAGGTTGGCGTCATGAGACTCTGTATTTGTACCAACTGCGCGATTGGTAATCCAAACGAGAGGCAGGGAGAACTGGGAATCGACTGCTGTCTGCAGCTGCTCCAGAGCCCGTGCCATAAAATCGGCATCTCGCAATGAAACATCTGGCTGCGAATCCCACAGACATATCAAGCGGTCCAACCTCTGCCCATCGTTAATATGCTTGGCCTCCACTAAGCGAATGCCTGAGCGTGACATGGCGGCTACTACACTGCACGCCCAATCCGTATCCTTATCTGGATACAGAATGCCCCAGGTACCCTTAGAAGGACCACTTTCAGTCTCAACGGGATGCCACTCTATACCAAATATATGGCCCTCATGATCCTCAATGGATTGGTTTACTTTCTGATTTCGTCTATGATTCAGGGCTTCCAACGCATTGGGCAAGATGTTGTAATCTCGTTGGAAGGCGTACGTAGGCAACGCCACGCGCTTGCATTTAAACGGGCTGAAATAGGCCGGCCAGTCGATTGACGCGTGTCGCAGGTGTAGACTAACGACGCTGTGTTGCAGGGTCATGATGTTGTCTTTGCGAGGGTGAAGGGACGGCAGCCAGACAGTAGAGTTGCTATTCTCGTCTTCTACAAGACAATATATGCCCATACCACAGAGTATCTGCTGTGGTCCTACCTCAAGAAAGGTGTTGACACCGTGGCGGGCCAAGCTCTGTATTCCATCACTGAAACGAACCGGATCGCGAACCTGCCTGACCCAATAATCTGCTTGTTCAAGTCTACCTGTCTCTGCCAGTTTGCCGTCAATCCCGCAAATAATTTTCAATTGGGGAGGCTTATATCGCACGGTTTCGGCGACGACTCGGAAGTCTTCTAACATGCTGTCCATATGATGAGAGTGAAAGGCATGTCCACTCACTATGTTTTTGGTTTTTCGACCCTGCATAGTGAAATGGTCCGTTATCCTCCCAACGGCGTCAGTGTCTCCGGAGATAACTGTCTGCGTCGGCGTATTATAAGCAGCGATATCCGCCTTAGCAGTGCAACCTAGGTGCTTAACTGCTTCCAGTACCTCTTTGCTGCTAGCTTCAAGAGATACCATCATGCTGTCGCCGCACTGAGCCTGCATTAGCCGACTGCGTGCTTCAACCAACCTGCAGGCATCCGACAGATTCATAACTCCGGCGACATGAGCAGCCACGATCTCGCCTAGGCTATGCCCGAAAACGACCTCTGGTTTGATAGCCCAGTATTGCCAGAGCCGCCATAGAGATACCTCTAACGCGAATAGAGCCGGCTGGGCATAATCGGTGCGGTTTAATAGTGTGGCATTTGAGCCGCCAGCTTCTGCCCACATAACTTCAAGGAGTGGGGGATCCAATTGTGTAAACTGGGCTGCAATGTCTCGTATCGTTTCGTGAAAGACGGGATATAACTCGCACAATTCCTTGCCCATTCCTGGCCACTGGCCGCCTTGACCCGTAAAAAGTACAGCGACCTTCGTCTTTGCAGCAGTACCAGGTGTTATGTCGACAGATTTCGAAGAAGAAATCGAAGCTAACTTTTCTAAAAGCTCAGACTTGCTACCGGCTGCCACCACTAAACGCCTTCTGAAATGGTTGCGGGTAGTCGCTAGTGAATAGGATATGTCAACAAGATCTACTTGGTCCATATATCTGTTTATGTGAAGGCGGAGTTTGTCTGCCTGCATGCGCAAGGACGCCTCTGTATCTCCAGACAGAAGAAATGGCAGGGCAGGGAGCCGCGGAGCCGTTGCAGTCCCATTCTCAGTTGGCAAAGCTAGTCGTGGTGTCTCTTCAACAATGACATGAGAATTCGTGCCGCCTATACCGAATGCACTAACTCCGGCCCGGCGCTGTCGGCTCTCTTGCGATAACCAAGGCTGATTGCTCATTACCGGCGTCATGTTCGCACGCTGCCACTCTACAGCTGGGGTAGGCTGGGATATATGTAGAGTTTGCGGCAGTAAGCTATTTTGCATGGCTAGTATTACTTTGAGTAGACCTACGAGTCCCGCGGTAGCTTGAGTGTGCCCTATGTTAGACTTGGAGGACCCAATATGAAGGGGTGCCACGCTATGCCGGCTGGGTCCGAATACCTCTGCCAACGCCGTAGCCTCGATTGGATCTCCAAGTTTGGTCCCAGTGCCATGGGCTTCGACATAGTCGATATCGTTGGGCTGTAGTCGAGACGCGGCTAGGGCCGTATGGATAAGCTTCTTCTGGGCCGGCCCGCTCGGGGTCGTCAAGCTAGCGCTGCGACCATCATGGTTGACGGCAGAGCCGCGTATGACGGCATGTATGAAATCACCGTCACGTTGAGCGTCTGTCAAACGCTTAAGGACGACAGCAGCAGAACCTTCAGCCCAGCCTGTCCCTTGTGTGTCGGCAGAAAATGAACGACAACGGCCATCTTGCGACATGCCTTGGAGCCGGCTGAACTCAATATGTAGTCCTGGACCTAGCATCAAACTTACACCGCCGGATACGGCCAAGTCGCATTCGCCCTGGCGCAAGGCGTTGCAAGCCAAGTGAGTCGTAACTAGCGAGGAAGAGCATGCAGTGTCTATGGTCATCGTTGGGCCTTCTAGACCAAATTGATATGAGATGCGACCGGACAGGGCACCAACAGCTGAACCCGTCGCTGCGTACCCGTCAAGATCTGCCATTTCCCTCACGGCAGTTTGAGAAAAAGAGTGATGGGCCAGGATATTACTCGTGCCGATGAATACACCGGTCTGGCTACCGCGTAATTGCTCCAAGGTATAGCCGGCACGCTCAAACCCTTCCCAGCAAGTCTCCAGCATCAGGCATTGCGTAGGGTCTAGCTTGCTGGCCTCCCGGGGCGAAATGCCAAAGAAGGATGCGTCGAACGTGTTGATTGATGCGAGAAAACCGCCACGGCGACAGTAGGATTTACTTTGGGCGTCTAGGCTAGCGTCGTACATATCGTTTACCTCCCAGCGATCCTTAGGCACGTCAATAATGGCGTCGCCACCGCTTACTAGCAATTCCCAGAATTCCTCCGGGGTAGTAACACCACCGGGTAACCGACATGCTGTAGCTATGACGGCGATATCCTCAGCCGTGCTCGTATTAAATGGCCTTGTGATAGGCGCTGGAATAGCTGGGTCCGATGAGGTTTGTAGATAGGCTACCAACGACTCAATAGTGTAATGCTCAAACAATTTCGGTGACGGGACCGGCCGATCTAGCAATCTCTCGAGCTCTTTTTGGACATGAACGAGACGCAATGAGTCTCCGCCAATTTCGAAAAAGTTGTCATCAATACCAAAATAGTCGTGGCCGAGGACTCTCGACCAGATATCAAGTATGTGTCCCTCTAATTCCGAGGCTGGCTCTCTGTCGGCCAGAGCTGATGGAAGGTGGGATGCCAGTACCGGTTCCGGAAGTGCCTTGCGGTCGATCTTTCCATTTAGTGTAACTGGTAATGTTTCCATTTCAACAAAGAATGCAGGCACCATGTAGATCGGAAGTCTCTCGGCCAGCCAAGAGCGTAATGCACGGTCAAACCTTCCCGTGCTTGAGGGCCTATTCCAACCTGTCTTCACTTTTCGCACGTAGTATGCTATCAGTCGATCATCGTGACAAATGACGACTGAATTTGATATTCCCTCCTGCTTGGAAATAGTTTCCTCGATCTCACCAAGCTCGATCCTATAGCCTCGAATCTTGACTTGAGCATCTATACGACCCATCACAACTAACTTTCCAGGCCCGAGCCAGCGAGCGAGGTCACCGGTTCGGTACATCAGACCATCATGGAAAGGGTTGTCTAAGAATCGAGAACGCGAGAGCTCGCTATTATTCCTGTAGCCGCGCGCAACGCCGGCGCCCCCGATATACAGTTCTCCCGGTGAACCAAGCGCTACAGGGGACAGCCCCTCGTCGAGCACGTACAGGCGACCATTTGTGATTGGGCCTCCGATCATTATTACGCCATCACTTCGACGTACTCTCCATATGCTTGCGTAGACTGTCGCCTCGGTCGGGCCATACATGTTCCAAACTTCGTCCCCACGGGCTAGCAAACGATCTGCCAACTGTTTCGACAGCGCTTCGCCGCCGCAAAAGATCTTCTTGAGTTGAGGTTGTTGCCCCTCCCAGCCCGTATCTAGCAGCATTTGCCAAATGGCCGGCGTTCCCTGCATGATAGTGATTTGATGACGAACCATGAGTCCAATGAGGGCTTTGGGGTCTTTCACTTCGTGTCTTTGGGTGATGACCACTGTCGCACCACATAGTAGTGGCAGAAACAATTCGAGGACGGCCATGTCGAAGGATATGGTAGTGATGGCGAGTAGCCGGTCCGTGGCGTCGCATCCTGGTTCCTTTTGCATTGATAATAGCAGGTTTGACACGTTCCCGTGAGTGACTTCAACGCCCTTTGGTTTGCCTGTCGAACCGGAGGTATACATGACATAGGCGAGATCGTCGCTCGTCACGCTTCTTGTGGCGACGTTGCCGCTACTGCTGCTGCTTATATCGCAGTCATGCCGTATCGATTCCACGAGGTCGGCGAGACTCAAATGCTCTATATCATTAGCCGCGTGCTTGTTGGACCTATCACCAGTGATGAGGATTCGCGGACGCGCATCTTCCATCATCTGCTGCACCCTTTTCGCCGGCAAGCTCGGGTCAATAGGGATATACGCCGCCCCGGCCTTCCAAACTGCAAGCAGCATCACAACAAGATCGGTGGAACGATCGAGCCCCACACCAACAAGGTCGCCGTTCTGCACGCCTCCCCGCTCGACTAAAGCTCTAGAGAGACGATTCGCTAGGGCGTTGAGCTCCCTGAACGTACAGGTGTCGTCGCCGCATATAACGGCTGTTTTCTCGCTGTGTTTCTCTGCTGAGTTTTCGAACAGCTGGTTCAGACATTTCCCTAGCATTGAGGGATCGCCTGTGGTGTTGTATTCGTTGATGATAGTTGCCCGGTCGCCCTCTGTTGGGACCGGCGACGTTTCTTCTGACATCTTTTTTCTTGTTATCTTTGTTTTTGATTAAATGTGGAAAAACCGGTCATTGTTGGTTACGTGAAAATGAAGTTACTCGTAGCTCATTATATGACGGTATATGGTTATGTGTATACATATCCTACTTTCTAGAGAAGCACCGATCGAGCCTAGCCGTCTATCCCTCGCCCTGTTTACCCCTGTTGCCTCAACTCAGACCCATCGGAGAAAGGAGTCCTTGGGAAAAGCCAAGTCAAGGACGAGAAACAGTCCCGCTTGTCAGGTTTGTACCTGTACTTCATCCTTTCTTGAGCAGTTCTATGCAACCCGTCGCGTCGGCCGAAGGCAGGTCAGGGTTGTCTTGGTTTTACATGGGCCCGCATTACGTATATCGGCCGTTGACTTAGCTTACTTCACAAGTCTCAACCACCCATGCTTTTCTATATAGAGAAAGTCCATTATAGGAATTTTCCTAGACCACAGTGGCCACCCATCGAGAGTTTCTATCACTTTGCTTCCCCTTTACGCAGTGGGCGTCGTATCTCCCGGTAGCGACTCCGTGCGATAAATTATCTTTCTAAGCAGCCTTGTAACGCGAGGCCGAGAGCTTATGTGAACATTCTCCTGCATTTCAGAAAGCTGGAGATAGATAGATATCTCGATCCTCTAAATTTGCCTCGCTACACCATGGCTGTTGTTGCAGTTGCCGGGGGTCTTGGCGACTTCGGCCGCCTCGTCACGGATGCTCTCCTGGATACGGGCAAATACGAGGTGTACGTTATGTCAAGAAAGGTAAATACAGTTGCTTCGCGGTGAACAAGTTCGTGTCATTAACAAAGGAACGGTAGATCGTCCAGGGCGACAACTCAGTCCGCCTATCCCCGCTGACGGGAAAACAGTACCGCCCCATCATCCACACCGACTACTCTTCCGAGTCTGCTCTGATGGAGCAGCTTACTGAGTACAAGGTCAATGTAGTCATCTGCACCTTCATTATGGACAATGACTTAGTGTGCGATGCAGAGCTGCGCCTGATCCGCGCCGCTGACCGTTGCCCCAGCGTCAAGCGCTTTGTCCCCTCCGAGTTCAACGTCGAGTACGACGTAGACGACGACGTTCTGCCCTACCCGGAGAAGAAGTTTCACATCATCGCGCGGCGCGAGCTGGCCAAGACGATTACGCTCGAGTACGCGTACATCTATCCGGGCATGTTCATGGATTATTTTGGCCTGCCACGTGTACCTAGCAGCCTGCACCAGCTGTGCTTCTTCGTTGATCCTGAGAACGGTACAGCAGTACTGCCGGACGATGGCGAGGCAAGGATGAGCATGACGTTCACCACGGACGCCGCGCGGTATCTGGCGCTAGCGCTCGAGCTCGACAAGTGGCCGCGGATCATGACCACGGTCGTCAGCACTGTGTCCCTGAACCAGCTCGTCGCGCTTGTGGAGAACAGTCTAGGCCGCAAGCTCGACGTGCGCTACCAACCTGCGGAGAAGCTGCTCAAGCATGAGGCCATTGACCTGAAGACAAACTTAGACATTGCGAGCAGATTCCCGGAGCGTTTCCCCGGAGGAGTGCAGCAGCTGCGGGCGTTGATTGCTGACCTCGAGGCCGGGGTCGCACTAGGTGCTTACGACCTGAGAAACTTGAGCGGGCATCTGGATCTTGTCAAGGAATTCGAGGGGAAGGTCACTGCGCCAAAGCGTATCGAGGAGGTGATACGGCAGGCGTGGCGGGTGGGTTCGAAGGCGTGATCGATCTGCAAGCAACCTTCTTCCATATCCGTATGTAAGGTCTAATGAAAGCCGACTCTGTACACTACGTGCCTTGGGCCTAGATAGGATCACATCACAACTACTAGAACAGGCTAAGAGCGTGTGATTGCCTAGATTCCTAGTGCCTTGCAGAATGCAGATTATGTCGTTGCAGGGGAATAAACGTAAGCACTATGAAGTGGTCGAGGTATGCAAGATGACCTATAAGGTATAGGTTGTCAGATGGCGGCCCCTAGTATGCTTAAACGGGCTGCGCATGAGGTAGAAAGAAATAGTGAGATTAGCAGCAAGAATGAAATATCCGCCATTCTTTATTCGTTCAAGCGTATAAGCTGCAGGGGATAATATAGATCGCTGTCAGGGCAGGAGGTTTCATACCGCCTGAGGTTTCGTAGACTCCGAGCTTCGGAAACCATGTCAAAAGGGATAGCAGTCTGCACATCGTCCTCTTCGAAAGCGAGTACTGAGTACGCATTCTATCATCTTTGGAAGAACCATGGCATCAACCGCAAAGTTACAGCAAGTCAAAGCAAAGGACGGCCGTGACGCCGTCCTCGCGGCTCTTCGCGCAGACGGTGCCGTCATTATCAAAGGCCTCTTCACAGCGGATCAAGTGCGTCGTCTGAACGAAGAGGTACAGCCCAGTATAGACAAGCTACGCGTGGGCTCGAAGCACACAGAAGAATGGGTCAAAGAGTTTCACGGCGACAATACCAAGCGTCTCAACAACGTGGTGTCCATAAGTTCGACGTTCCGGCACGAGATCTTGGAGAACGAGCTGATCCACCAGTGCTGCGAGGACATCTACCTCAAAGACGCGGGCGGGTATTGGATGAACTCGGCACAGGTCATCGATATCGGTCCCGGATCCAACGCCCAGCCGCTGCATCGCGACCAGTGGCAATTCCCTATCTTCACGCACGCCGGCGCCGACGCGCCGCAAGCTAGTATTAATTTCGTCGTAGCCCTGACGGAATTCACGGACGAGAACGGTGCTACCAGAGTCATTCCCGGAAGCCACAAGTGGGATGACTTTTCGCAGAACGGAACGCCTGAAGATACCATACCCGCGGAGATGCAACCCGGGGATGCGTGCTTCATCACGGGAAAAATTGTACACGGAGGCGGAGCGAACAGGACAAAGGACAAGACGAGGAGGGGTATTACGCTTGTTTTCCAGTGCTCTTACCTGACGCCCGAGGAAGCGTATCCGTTCTTAGTACCTATGGACATAGCTAGGACGCTCACGCCACGCGGCCAGCGCATGATTGGGTTTCGATCGCAGTTTCTGAAAGATAGTCCCGGTGTGTGGAAACGCGATTACGGTGAACCTGATGAGGTCTACTGTTAGGATTTCTTAGACTGTGGATATTTGCTTCATTCTCAAGTCGCCTGTTTGCCATATCAAGTGGACTTTATAAAGAAGTGACCAATTGGACCTTAGGTATGCCATAGACGGATCCAAGCCTGTTAGCAAGGCTGTCTAACTTTCTCCGCGTATTCACATTTTTGGCGAAGACAATATTGTCGCTTGTTGAAGCCAATGGTTTGTAGGCGATCGCGTAGATACCCAGGAGTTCAAACAAGGTCTGGCGCCGTGATCATGTGACTCAACCAAAATCCACCCTTGGCTTCTGCCAAGGCAGGAACCCGGCAATAAGTCAGGGGATAGATCCCCTGTAGGTCAGCCCGGGGAAACCTAATCTAGGCCCATTACCGAAGCTATCTCGGTTAGGTCTTACAGGCACATCTACATATGGTAAGTCATGACGCTAGCTTAATTTAGCCAAGCAAAGGATTTTACGTACTCCTGCCAAACACTCTGGGACAACTCTGCGACCTCACGTTACCTACATTAACCCGCTTCATCCATCTGTGGATCATACACTAGATTAGTAATAGGATACGCATCCAACTTATTAGAGGCATGCAAGTCTGGTAAGAATATAGTATGCGCCTACTTGCTTATATCTACATTATGGCTTGCAATGGCGGCCTCGACCACCCCTTTCAGTTGCAGGAAGTTGCATGCATAATAGGTAAGCGGGCATAGCACTCCTCCCCCCCCTCCTCCACACGGCATACTTGGCTCAGTGAAAGCTGCACCTGCTACTTCGTAACTCTCAGGACCCAAGAGCGTGGTGGTTAGGATAGTGCGGTGAGTGGTGTCTCCGTATCCAGATCTAAGAGATTGAGGCATTGAGTTCAAGTGTAAGTGATTCATACCCCTGAACATCTTCGGGGGCTACAATCTACGCCTAGCCGTCGTTAAGATCCAAGAACCGGCTTATACTCTAGCGCGAGGCGCAATCTATGGGGTCTAACCGTCACATCGTACATGGTACATTGAGCAGTGCGTACTATCGATGATTCGATGCAGCTGTCTAAGCCTTTGGTGCCTGTCAACTTGTCAACTCTTAAGTTGTCGCCTAACGAGCGGTTATATCCTCGATGATTTCGCCGGCATGTAACGAGGCCATTCAGATCAACTGTTGACATCTTATGAGTAGACACAACCTATGAACGAAACAGGAGATATGATAGCTTCACCGAACGACTCAGTGAGCAGTATGCCCAAGCCTAACGAAGGCATCCCGCCAGCTGCGACGGTCCTGGTTCATGATATCATACGTGAAAGAGCAAAGTCACAGCCCACCGCAGAAGCTATATGCTCTTGGGATTATAGCCTCAGTTACGAAAAACTAGACTCTCTGTCTTCTCGCCTAGCCGGCCATATCACTTCCAATGGCGTCGGTCCCGAAATCGTCGTCCCTCTGGTTTTTGAGAAGTCTTGCTGGGCAGTAGTGGGCATGCTAGCCGTGATGAAGGCAGGTGGGGCCTTCTTACCTATGGATGTCTCTCAACCCCAATCACGACTTCGCTCTATCATCGAAGAGACCGGCGCAAAATTTGCCCTTTCCTCAGGTGCACAGTACGAGTTCTGTTCGTCCATAGTGGAAAACACATTCGCCGTCACAGAACTCGCTCTCGCCGATCTAACTACGGCTGTCTGCTATCCCCACACAGAACTCTCCGATGCCGCATATGTAATGAGCACTTCAGGAAGCGCCGGTACGCCCAAAATAGTTGTTACCGAGCATTCGCAGTTAGCTTCTTTTGTGGCGTACCTAGCGAAACCCCTCGGATTCACTGGAAAGACGCGCACTCTCCAGTTCGCGTCGTATGCCTTCGACCCTATCATCGGAGACATCTTCCTCACCCTTGCTACAGGCGGGACTGTTTGCATTCCTTCTGAGGACGAGCGGAAAAACGACATAGTAGGGGCTATACGTCGCATGCAAGTTTCACTCGCCAAATTCACCCCCTCGTTTGTCGGGGCGTTAGGCGATCTCACTCCGGCTAGCGTTCCGACCCTAAGAACGCTCGTTCTAGGGGGTGAGGTAGCAACGCCCGCCGTCATCAAGGCTTGGTCGAGGCACGTCGATCTGAAACTCATATACGGATCCACAGAGTGTACCATTAGCTGCGTGGTTACTGATGCAAGCATTCGTGCTGTCATCCCGGGAGAGATAGGTACCCCGGTCGGTAGCCAAGCATGGGTCATTGATCCCAACGATGTCAACAGACTAGTAGAAGATGGCGAAGTGGGTGAGCTCATGATCGGAGGGCCATTAGTTTCCCGGGGGTATAGAAACCACCTATCGCAGACGAAATCCAAATTTGTCAGCCCGCCACCCTGGCTTGCCGCTGACCAATCCCAACCACGGCAAGGATTTCGACTATATCGAACTGGCGACTTGGTCCGGCGAGCGAAAAATGGAAACCTACTCTATGTGGGCAGAGTTGATAATCAGATCAAAATTCGCGGACAGAGGCTAGAGCTAGAGGACGTCGAACAGCACTTGCGTTGCGTCCTCGCTGAGATGACTAACATTCGTACCAAAGAAATTTTGGTCGACGCCGCCGCACCGGTTGGAATAGCCCCAAAGCAACTGGTTGCATTCCTCTGTGTCGTTGGCAACAATCCCATAGGGTCCTTGCTACTTGACGATGAGAAGGGAGCGACTCTTAACATTTCCCCAAGTACACAACAGGAATTTTCCATGCTGGTCTCCGAAGTAGAAGCCTCCCTAAAGTCAAAAGTACCATTGTATATGGTGCCAACTCTGTGGATCCCTATCCATGAGATGCCCTATACCCTGTCTAGGAAAAAGGATCGTCAACGCCTACGGAAGGCTATCCAGAGCTTGCCAATGAACTGGCTGACCTTATTCAGCAACGGAAGTTCAAAGTCGGTCTTAGAGAGTAGGCAAGACACCAGGGCCTTGACAGAAAACGAAAGGCTACTACAGACACTTTGGTCTGAACTGCTTGGTACAGAGGTTGGAGTGATCCATCCTGTCGACAACTTCTTCCATCTTGGCGGTGACTCCCTTCTGGCATTGAAATTGATATCTATGGCGAGGCAGAAAGGCCAGCATTTCACGGTAGATGACATCTTCTCATCCCCAATTCTTCAGGATCTTGCCACGAAGCTGGCACCAGCCAGAGTCCGCAACATGTTAGCATCCTTCACTCTCCTAGACAATACTCAGACATCTGTCATCCAAAATGAGGCAGTTGAGCAATGTGGTGCCTCTCTGGATAGCATCGAAGACATATACCCCCTATACTCAATGCAAGAACACTACATCACTGGATACCTAGAGTTGGGTAGAGATTTGGCTGGGCCCTGGGATTGGCAGCAGCAGATTGTCTTCTTACTTCCATTCGGGTTCGACATCCCGCGTTTCAAGGAGGCTTGGGATTTTGCAGTGAAGCGCCACTCCCAATTGCGAACCCGAGTCATTCGAACACGTTACGGTATGTTTCAGGTTGTTCTACGAGAAGAACTGTCCCCACATTGGAAAGATGTCGGGGACCTACAGGAGTATATCCGCGAAGATAACGCGGCAGTTATGTCTTTCGGAGATGAGCTGTTAAGACTTGCTATTGCGACTTCTGGGCAGCGTCATTACTTTATATTCACCATTCAGCATCTGCTCTATGATGCCTACTCGCGTGATTTGTTGTTTAGGGAACTAGAGGAAGTTTACCAGCGCCAGACATCTCTGCCTCGGGCTCCGCCACCACAGATGAACCAGTTCATCAGTTACGTCAAAAATGCCGACCGAAAGTCTGCGATTGACTTCTGGTCTTCTTATCTAGAGGGCTCAATAACTAGACCGTTGTTATCTGTCCCCATCGGCAGTCACCCTGTGAGTAAGTTGCACATATATAAGACAACTCTGGATAAGCCACCCCCGCTGCCTTCCTGGAAATGGACTATGGCCACAATTCTTGAAGTTGGCACGGCACTTGCTCTTGCGGCGAGACTACATTGCCCGGATATAATCTTCTACTCAGACCGCGCGGGTCGAAATTTGTCAGTAGACGGAATCCAGGACTTGGTGGCGCCGACGACCTTGTTTCTGCCTACGCGTGTGCATATTGACCGAGCCCAGATCGTCTATGACTTGCTCTGTGTGCATCAAGCCGCCACTGCAGCCATGATACCCTTCGAGCATCTCAACTGGACTGAACTACGGGAAATAGAGCATCTAAAGGATGTTCTAGCGCATTCTGTCAATCTAAACATCAATCCTTCCACCCTTTTCAGCAACCTGGGCGAAAACATCGGCCTTCAGGTAGTGGAAGAACACGAGACTCGTGATGACCCGTTCAACATCAGTGTGTCTGTTAACAAAGACACTGTTGAATGGGATTTCTACTATGACAAGGACTTCATATCTCACAGTACGGTCGAAGACCTGGGAGTAGACTTGAAGGAATCCCTCCTAGCCGTGTGGGAGGCCTGCGAGGGCAAGCAGATTACCGTGGGCGATGTTATGGATCGCACTAGCACAGTTGCTCAGAGTAGAGCTGTATAGAGCGCAGTCGGCTAAGTTACATCGAGAATGCCATTACTAAACTTTACCAGACTACTGGATCGCACTTCTGCCCACTAGTATCATTGTGCAATTCCCTCTCACGTTTAAGGGTTGAATATGCAGTTTAGCTGAGTTACGTAAAATAATAGAAGTAACACCGCAGCATATTTATGCTGGCCTCCACGTTACGTTCTCCAGAATATACTGTTCTGGGAATTATACTACGCAATATACTCCATATGCTTTATGGCTGCAGCGCCGGGGATATTGTCACCTTGCCCCTCGAATTGAGTTTAATGAGCCACCCACTTACCAACCCAGTAAAATCTCAAAGGGGCGGACTTCGGACAAGGCCAAAAGCTAGCCAACTCCTACGCAATGCCGCCTATTACTCTTAAGTCCTACATTACCTCCCATGCTCGAACTCCTGCTAGCATATGCTTCTGTTAGCTGCATCGGATCCGCTTCAACAGCCGGCCGGCTAGTGTGCGCGGCGGCTTCTACGGAAATGCCCACACCGCCTTTCTTACCTACTTATCTACTTAGTGAGGACGCAGCGAAAGAAAACCCTAAAATGATCACGACTAGCGTCAATATCCCGAGCAGATGGGCCGTTAGACGATGCATGTAATAACAGGTACTGAATGCACATCCAATTTAACTTCACATGTTAGTCATACCTAGATCGTGCCAGGTCTTCGCGTGCATGATGAACCTGATATCTCTTGAGTGAACACGTAAGCACTTTTTTCTCCTTGCATATACTCTCCCCAGCCCCCTGTGCAGAATAGACAGCCCTATGCCCCAGATATAGTATAAGGAGCGGGTATCCGCAATCCTCCAGGATTCGCACTGCAGAGTGGCATTGCTTAGCGTTCTATTGAAACGTATCCTACCTATAACATACTCTACTATTTCGCCTCTATATGCAGGTGCGTAGCGAGATAGCCCCTGCCCGCGAGTTGCCTGTACCGGTACTTGAGATAGCTATCGCGGAGAAGATCTAAACTTCTAAGGTAAATATCTGTGTGCGCGGAGATCGGATACGAGACGTGCATGTCCTTGCCCCCTGGCTAAGCGCACTAGTGCTGCCTTTAAGGTCAGTGTCCTAACCCAGGGTAATGAGCGCCGGGGAGTAGGTAAAAGAAGTGATATCAGAGCAGTCTACCCTACGTTATGCATATGCCATGCATGCCAGGCTCGTGTGGCACTTCTCCGAGATTGTATCGATGAGTCAACCTATCGAGTAAGAGCAAGCAAAAAATGAGCTTCGAACACCCGTTCAATCAAGCAATGCTTACATAGTGCCATAGAATCATGAGAGGCAGAAAGAAAGAGACACAGGCAAGCCTAGTCAAATGAGTGCCTCGCAAAGTGTTGTAGAGGTCAAGCCAACTGACTTCTGCTGCTCTGAGGAGACCATCTTAACCCGGAGATAGAGACAATGTCGTGTCCAAGCGACTCGACATTCGGTCCCACCGTATCAAGAGGATGTCGGGGCGGCTTCGACTTCACACTCAAGTTCGAGGATATCGTCTTATCACTCATCCCATCCTCGCTGTTCATTGCGCTGGCCGTAGCCAGACTGCGGCATCTGGTATACCGAACAAAACCAGTCTATTTAGCTAGGGGCTCTACTAATAAGAGTCTTCGAGTTGTCAAAGTAGTAAGTAAGGATCCGGGTTCTTCACTCACGCATAGCCTCTATATATCTAACCTAGCTACAATACACCTCATTGCCTGAGTAGTTATATAAATGTCCAGCTAATAACCAGCGTGGTAATATGTAGGTAATTGCAACAGCATACTCTGCGCTCCAGCTCGCCGTCCTCGTCAGGGGCAAACTTATGCATAATGAGGCTGGCACGGCGACAACAGCAGCTCACGCTTTGTCGCTCATCTCGTCTCTTCTCATCCTGCCCCTGACAGTATTAGAAGACACGCGCTCGCGCAGGCCGTCGTTCTTATTGAGTGTTTATCTGCTCTTCACGAGCCTTTTTGATGCTATTCGAGTGCGAACACAATGGCTCCTCGGACCTGAGCATACTGTGCTGTTGGCGAAGTTAGATATGGCAGCGGTGGCAGTCAAGCTCTTGCTTTTGGTTTTAGAAAACTTTAACAAAAGGGCGAAAGCGAAAGCACATGACTGCTCCTGCTCTCCTGAAGAGACCGCAGGCCCTTTTAGCATCGCCACGTATGTGTGGCTAAACCCGCTGTTTCGGAAGGGTTACAAGAATATTTTGTCCCTGGACGATCTGCCACCTCTGGAGAAACGTCTCGTGACGGAGACTCTTCACGAGAAGCTTTCGGCGCGATTAAAAGGCATAACTTCCGGGCTCACACCGAGATTTGCGCTGGCCAAAGCACTAGCCAGGACACTCCTAGGTTCCCTCTTACTTCCAATCATTCCGCGACTGGCATTAGTAGGCTTCAGGTTCTCCCAGCCGCTACTCCTCAACAGTCTCTTGAACCACCTAGCCGCAGACTCGTACAATAATAAGAACAGTGATAATGATGACGGCTTTGCGGCGTCGGCTTATAGAAACGCTAGCTACGGCCTCATCGGCGCAACAGTATTCATATACTCCGGCATGGCCGTGTCCACGGCGGTATACTGGTACTGCCAGGAGCGCTTTGTCAGCATGACGCGCGGCGCGCTCGTCGCAACCATCTACGAGAAATTGACCCAGCTAAAAACAACCGTCAACACAATCAACAACAATAGCAACAAAAACAACAACAACAATAATAATAACAAGGACTCAGTGGTCACGCTGATGAGCACAGACATCGAGCGTATCCGCGTCGGTCTTTGGAACCTGCACGAGTTCTGGGCCAGCTGTCTGGAAGTCGCGCTATCGAGCTGGCTACTGTACACACATGTGGGTATCGCGTTCGTGGCGCCTCTTGTCGTGGTTATAGTCTGCGTCACGTGCGCATCTGTGATTAACATCTACACGGGGCCCAAACAGAAGAAGTGGATGGAGGGTATAGAAGTCAGGGTAGCTGACACGGCGAAGATGCTCGCGAGTCTGAAACAACTCAAGATATCCGGTCTCGCGCGACCCGTAGAAGAGTCCACCCAACAGCTGCGCGTGACCGAACTGGATGCCGCTTCGGGCTTTAGGAGGCTGTATGTCACGAATATGGCGTTCGGGTTCGCGCCCATGGCCCTCTGCCCGCTTGTTACTTTTGCTGTCGCGGCGAAAGACCTTGATGCGAGCACGGTGTTTACCTCGCTTTCTTATATTGTCTTACTTGCTGATCCGCTGGGCATATTGTTCGGTGAAATTCCGTACCTGGTTACGGCTTTCACGTGCTTGGAGAGGATACAGGATTTCATCACCCAAGAGATCCAGGTTGATAATCGTTGCTTTGGTGCTGTCAACTCATCATCGAGTGATGACAAGAAATCCGGATATGAAAATATGCCCTTGGTTAGCCTTGTCAATACGAGTGCCGGCTGGGAAAACGATAATTTAGTATTTCAAGACATTAATGTTCATATCCCGCCATCCAGCCTCACCATGTTAATCGGCCCCGTCGGCTGCGGCAAGTCCACGCTGTGCAGGGCACTCTTAGCAGAGGTCCCGGTTACAAAAGGGATTATAAGTATCAACAGCACCCTGAGCCGATTCAAATCGGCCCTGTGCGAGCAAACTCCATACATATACCAGGGTTCAATCCGGGACAACATAATCGGATCTCTGCCCTTCGACACCACACGCTACAGCGAAGTAACAAGTGCGACATTGCTAGAACCTGATCTCAAGGCACTGCCTCTAGGTGACGCCACCGCCGTGGGTAGCAACGGCGTAACGCTCAGTGGGGGCCAGAAACAGCGCGTCGCCATCGCCAGAGCTCTCTACCACCAGGCCGATTTCTATGTCTTCGACGACTCGCTGAGTGGTCTCGACGCAGATACCGAACTCGAACTTTTCAACAGGGTTTTTAGTCCCGAGGGCATACTACGGCGTCGCGGAGCCACGGCCCTATTAGCTACTCACAATATCAGGCTTCTCCCGCTGGCCACGCACATCATATCCCTAGGCCCAGGTGGCACAATGGACTACGCGGGCGATTACGCCGGGCTCGTTGCTGCAGGATTGAGCGGTGATATTCGCGAAAACGTGAAAGCGGAACAGCGGTCACAGTCAGAGAAGCACAACATCGAACACCCCAAACCTTCATCCAATGCAGAGCCAGAGCAGGTTACCAAAGTGGAAGAAGTCGACGCAATGACACAGCAATACGACAGTTTCCTGTCAGAAAAGGACAGGATGACAGGCGACTCGACCGTGTACCGCTACTACCTCGCGAGTCTGGGCAAGCTCTCCATCATCGCCTTCGGCGTCTTCGGGCTCGGATGGGGCTTTTTTTATAATTTCGGGAGCGTATGGCTCGAGTTGTGGTCCGCCGACAATACCAAGCACACCAGCGACATCCCCAATACAAGCCAGCGGCAACAGCAACAGCAACAGCAACAGCATTCGCGAGCATTCTGCCTGGGTCTCTACGCCCTATGGCAAACTGGCGGCTTAGCGTCAATCGTTCTCTGTTTCTGGACCTCATACACAATGATGGTTCGTATATCGGGGGCGAAATTACATCAATCCGCTCTCCGTACCATCGTCAACGCTCCCCTGAGTTTTCTCACCACCACGGATGTGGGCGTTATAACGAATTTATTCTCGCAGGACATGACGCTCGTGGACAATGAGTTACCTATGGCCGTCACAAACCTCGCCCTCGACATCTTCAACGCTCTGGGTATGGCGGGTGTCATCGCTGCTTCGTCGGCGTATGTTGTGGTTCTATACCCCTTTTTAGCAGCTGTTCTCTGGCTGCTGCAGAAGGTATATTTGCGTACGGCGCGGCAGTTGAGGTTGCTTGATCTTGAGGCTAAGACGCCTTTATAGTGAGTTCTTCCTTTTTTCTGTTTTTTCTTTTACTTCTGATTTTGTCTATTTTAAACAGTTATTTCAGAGAGTGGAAGCCGAGTGCAAAACAGAAAGAAAAGCTAAAGCATATTTATCTCACTAGTACCCAATTCCTCGACACAAGCAGAGGCCTACCTACGATCCGCTCCTTCGGGTGGACGAGCACCAAGATCAAAGAGACCATCTCACTCCTGGACTCCTCCCAGAAACCGGCGTATCTCCTAGCTCTCGTGCAGCGCTGGCTGCAGTTCGTGCTCCTGTGCGTCGTGGGCGTCCTCGCCGTCGTCGTCGTCACTTTGGCGACGCAACTGCACTCTCCCCCCAGTTCTCAGTCTGGAACTCAGTCTCGGCCTCAGACGGCAGGATTCACGGGCCCGAGTATCGTGGCGCTGATGTCATTCGGCGATATCTTGAATTATATAATCCGCTGGTGGACGCAGATGGAGACGTCCGTAGGCGCCATCGCTCGCCTGAAGAGCTTGGGCGATAAGGTACCGCATGAGGATAATATGTATCGAGATAATGATGATGACGATAATAGTGATAATACGATAGACTCGATACCCCCCGAATGGCCTGCTTACGGTCAGATCGAGATTAAGGGTGTTTCTGCATCTTACCAGTAAGTTATTCTTAATGGATGATAAGTGCTTTTTCCAGGGAGCAGCTTCGACTCAATATTATGCAATAATCACAACGAGTAATCGACTGAACCTCGTCACAGAAACCCGGATATACCAAATCAACAACCACCCACGTCGATATCTGAGAAGCCACCGCACCTCGTGCTTAAGGACTTGAGTGTCTCCATCGCCGCAGGCGAGAAAGTCGCAATATGCGGCAGAAGCGGGAGGTAAGTCATGGACACCCCATTGTTGATCTTCTTAGCACCAGCAACTCCCTACTCAAACCTCCACCCTATACTCCAGATCACACACAAAGAAAGATATGACTAACGATTTGACTCGTCTCCGTTCGACTATAGCGGCAAATCATCCCTAATACTCCTTCTCCTACGAATGCTCGATCCCGTGTCTTCATCCCTGCTCCTATCCCAATCCCCTTCCTCTTCGTCCACCACTAATAACAAGACCACCAACAACACTACCAACGGGGCCAACAACAGCAACAACAACGACAACAACAACGACGACGGAAATAACAAGATTCTCATAGACGGAATAACCCTCTCCTCAATCTCGCGAGCCAAAGCACGAGACCGCATCATAGCCATGTCGCAAGACCCCGTCTTCCTACCTGGTGAAGCGAGCATCAAGAAACAACTCGACCCCTTCGACCGCTGCAGTGCGGAAGAGTGTCTCGCTGTCTTGGACTTGGCAGGACTGGCGGGAAAATTTGGTGTTACTACTACTACTGCTACTGCTACTATTACTACTACTACAGTTGCCACTCCTACTGCAATCACAGCCACCGCCACGATCACTAATCCTGCACGTAGCACTTCTACTTTTACTTCTAATTCTATTTCCAATTCTATTCCTACCGCTAACGAACACAACCTCGAAGCAAAATGGCATCCGGACTCCCTCTCCGGCGGACAGAAGCAGCTCTTCAACTTGGCGAGAACAGTCTTGCGAGGCAGGATTCGCGCCAAAAGTCGACTATCGTCAGAATCCAACAGCGTCGAAAAGGATGATGATAACAACAACAATAATAGTAAGAGGAATCGCAACCATCATCATAATATGAAAAGAATCAACAGTGGCAACGAAAACGAGCATAAACACCGAAAGAGAGGGGGTATACTCCTCCTTGACGAAGTAAGCTCGAGCGTAGACCGCGAGACCGAGCGGGTCATGCAGCGTATCATTATGGAAGAGTTCGGAGATTATACCATCATTATGGTAGCGCATCATCTGGATATGGTGATGGATTACGACAGAGTCCTGGTCATCGACTGTGGGCGAGTGATCGAGCAAGGGAAGCCAAGACTCCTTGTAGAGCAACAAACTAGCAGCTTCAATCAGTTGTGGATGGCTGCACAAAGCAACTAGATAATGGGTCGCTTCCTACCACGTATAGCCAGGGTTGAAAAATTCGATTTCTCAGTATTACCATCAAATAATCACCTAGAAACTAAGCATACATCGGAGAACGCATGTTGCCCCTTAACATAAAGTAAACCCATTACGTCTTCTGATCCACCACCCCGTAAACCCGTAAGTCTGTAAGCTCGCCAACTAGCAATATAGCAACAAGCAATAGAAAAGCCCCTGGGATACGATGGAAGAGTAGCCAACTAGATAGAATGTATAGCCTCTCTGATCCTCTCTACCGACTGATCAAGTTCCTTTTTCATTCCTTGCCACTCCTGCCAATCCCGATTGTCGTTGCTTATTGCTCTCTTCTCGATCAATTCCACGTGTCGAGCACCTCGGCGAAATAGCCCTTTAAGTTCTACACTCTTCCTATCAAAAGCGGCGGCGGCTTGGCGGAGCTCATTTGTTTGATGATCAGATACCTTGCTGATCAGCTTGCGGGCATTCCGCCGATAATTCTCCACGATAGTGTGTAGTGGGACCTCCTCGGATCGCAGACGTTGAAGGGCGGCCTGTTATTAATTGTCATTTATAAAGATGAATAACGAAATCGCTCAAGGCAACTCACCTCAGTAACATCCAGGACAGATTGGAAGACAGCGTTCCGACGCCCCGCAGCTCGATCTTCCCCCGGCTTTTGCGCCTTCATCGGAGTCTGGACCACTGACTCGGGCTCCCCCGTGCTCGCGGGGGCCGCAGAGGTGTCTGCCTCGTGCCCTGGCTTTTCAGCTAATCTTCGTATAAACTCTAAGGACATTGGGTGCATAACGCTCCCGGACTCGGTAGTATCTCTAGGGTCACTCGTAGCTATTCTCTTCTCAGCCTCCGGACCAAGCTTGGTAGGCCGCCCTATTGCATCAACAAATGGATCAATAGTCGTAGAAAAAAATCGTACCGGCGACTTCTCCGTTATACGGGCCATGCGATGCGAGAATTCCAAAGGTTTGGGGCTCTGCGAAAGCCTCGGTCCATTATGCCGCTCAAGCACTCGTCCATTAACTTCGCTAGCATTTATGGTGGCGGGTTCTGTCGATGGTGGGCCATTAATGGGCTTGTCAGCTGGTGTATCGTGGAGCTCTAAGGTGAGCAGACTGTTGCCTACTACATCCCCACTGTCCTCCATATGATGATGGGAGCTTTGAGGAGATGGATAATCTCTGGGACTTGCGGGCGTTGTAATCTCATCTGAAGCAGCTCTTTCGATGCTAATAGATTCAAAGGTATCTTGATGAAGTTCGTCTCCTCCAGGTACGTCTACCGGCTCGGAAGTGTCCTCGAACACTTCTTTCTGCTTGCCGTCACTTCTGCGCTGGGTTTTGGTCTCTGGAGTATTGGATCTTTTGCCAGTGCTGGCTTTTGTCTGTGTAGAGGGTCCAGGCTTCGGACTCGCGCCCTCACTTTCCGCGTCAAACGACGATAGAATCGGGTCAGATGGTATTTCAATTGGTAAACTTGAGAATTTAGCCCTTTTGTTGGTTTGAGCTGATTGACTCTCTTTGGCAGGTCGTTTTCCTTTACTGACCGCTGCAACCTTACCATCGTCAGTTTCCCCATGCTTAGTTTCTAGCCGAAGTCTAGTGGAAGAAACTCGTTTGTTTTGGATGACGTTCTGATTAGGATCGTCTTTCTTCCACTTGCCACTTTCTGTAGAATGCTTGTTTGGGGCTATGAAGTCTTGGTCAATCTTTGGATTCTTAGTCTTACTTTGCGTCTCACTCAGGTCTTTGTCGAAGAAGGATTTCTTAGGTCGTCTAGCGTTTGTGGGTTTGGATTTCTTTTCTGGTGGGGTTGCACATCCCTGAGAGTTGGAGATATCTTTTTTACCAGATCCAGGCTTGGTTGACGAAGTCTCTTGCTTCTTTTGACTAACCCGCTTTGAACTATATGTTTCCGTTGTTCTCTGTGTCGTGATGGATGCCTTGACATTGCCTTGGCGCCCTTTACCTCGGGTTACAACCGGAGTTGCTTTTGGCTTGGCTACTTGCTTGCCTTTTGCCTTTGACGAAGTAGTAGTTCTAGGCGGTTTTGTATCTGCCGCCCTTTTCCCTAGGCCCTTGATCGCCCGGATCATGGCGGATTCTGCCTCGGAATTCTCCTCCGATTCAGGAGGTCGATATTCATCGTCCGTAACCTGGCGAGGGTCGGAATTGCTTGATCCGTCGCTTCCAGAGTTGACACCCTTGACAGAAAGCTGAGAGTGAATTTCCTTGGCTTCAGGTGTTGTGGAAATGACGGGCGAATCTCTTCGAGGTGCGGAGGGAGATATAGCCCAATAGGGGCTATTTGGGTCAAAATTTGAAGGGGGCGGCTGGGTCAAATGCTGATCATCCGCATCGTGTCGTGCCGCATTGTGATTCGTCGTAGTGCTGGGCGAAATATTACCAAGGTATATGCTCGTGATACCAGTTCCGGGCGAAGTATCAGGGAGATATAAACTCGGGGACTCAGAAGAATGGCGCGGCGGTGCTAACGTACTCGTTGGGGTTTTGGCGGAGCCGCTCCCTTCCAGGTTTCTCCTGATGGTCGATTGACCCGGCTTAGCATTACGACTTGCTTGTGGTGGCTGCGTCCCACGTCAGCAACTTTCACCATAGTGATAGAGAATTCACAAGGAAATAAGCTCAACATATGGATCACAAGTGGCATGGGGGACACTTACCATGATTACAATAAGCCAATATTCGGGTTATCCGTTTTAGATCAGGGAAACACCACCACCGTATTGATACTGGAGGGCTAGGAAGGATGCTGCGGTTCAATTGTTCACTGACAGAGTTGGACAGATGTACATAGTGGAGGTTGACTGAGCAAGTTTACAACATAGATCCGAAACGTTGTTGGGGGTAGACAGAAGGAAATGACCTCAAGGGCGTGAAGACTCAAACCACTGCAAAATAGGTGAAGTAGGCACTTGACAGGAATATAATTCATTTATTGCCTGTCTAAGTACACATACGCCCCCTTTGCAGCCCTAGAAAAAGCCCTTGTAAGGAGTAAGAAGGGACGGCCAGGCCGAGGAGACGATAGAAATAGTGTCGGGAAGTGAAGAGAACACTTTCGCAGTGCGAGGAGCAGTAGTAGGTGAGAGTCTAGAAAGAATTAGCCATATAGAAAACTGCTCGAATATCGAGGGGAGGAAGGGACCCCTTACGACCAATCTATTGACGTCGATGGTCCCTTCCTCGTCTGCTAGTTAAATACGTACGGGAGAGGTACACACATTGAATAAAAAACCTTTGGGCAGTAGTGTCCGTTCATGCTTTCATTTTTTAACATAGTGCTTTTCACTATAGTGTTCAGATTGCTTCTTTGTCCCCGACTGCCTACCTAGGTAGATAGTTCTTGAAGGCACTGAAATAGAGCCTTTAATTTTAACAATGCAACTGTGAAACCATAGTGCATATATTGATCATTTCTATAGCACCTAGGTATCTATAAACCTGAAGCTCATATCTGAACTCGATAATTCATATATAAGTGATGTTGATTGTGCCGTAGCAAGGCGTCTCATTTGGACTTAGAAGTACATCAAAAGGTAAACCCAGTAAAAGAACACCCCGTTCAAGTCTCAACTCGAGGAGACGGTGACTGTGAATTACGTATGTCATACAAAAGAAGTTGAGCCGAATGGCATTGCTGACAATCTGATAGAAAACACCAGATTTTCCGAATTGCGTTACCGGTATGGCATATTGGATCAGGTCATTTGCCGGCAATAGAACAAGGGATAATACTGAATGAAGCAGGGTAATTGGACTTTGAAATCATCAATTCCCATGGTATCATTATCATAGATTTCACGAGCACTTCGCTATCTTGATAAGGGCATGGTCACCGTCGATTATTCGTAGGGTAGGAAGCCGGCATGGTGCCGGTCGGTCTCTGAGGCCGCAGCTGACTTGATGCAAAGTCAAGCTTGAGTAATCATGGTTACTCGCCAGAATTCAGTAGATACAGATCCATGAATGCCTTTTTGTCCCGGATCCGCCTGACTAATGCAACCCCTAAACGCCTTGCCATGTTGTCTTTTCATTCATACTCCAACCCGACTAAATTTATCGGACAATGCCATCGAAGCGCTGCTTGAACCATTTGACAGTCTCATCGCGGTTGATGCGGTGGCTAGCACCAATTCTGCCCTTGCAGCGGCGGCGGCGGCTGACACGCTCACCGGGTCGGGTCATGCAGCAGTAGAAGTCCATACCGTAGATACCAATCGAGGGGTCGTACTTGATACCGAGATCAATGTGCTCGTTGATACCGAAGCCAAAGTTACCGGTCTCACTGAAGTTGCGCTTGCGGAGCTCGTACTCCTTGACCTTGAGACCACGCTCAAGAATCTCCTCAGCCTTGGGGCCGCGGATGGTGACGTGGACAGCAATCTTTTCGTTACGTCGGATACCGAAGGTTCGGACGGTATAGCGGGCCTTGCCTGTCAGTGCGAGAATGGTGAGTAAAGTGTGCGCCCCCAAAAACTTATCATGATCAGGCCGTAAACGTACTGTAGACAGGTGTCTGACCGCTCAGCTGTTCGAGCACCTTGGCGGCACGGGTCAATCTGTCACCAGATTCACCGACCGAGATGTTGAGGACGAGCTTCTGGATGCGGAGCTCCCGCATGGGGTTCTGGGCTTTCTCAGACTGCAGACAGCGCCATTAGCAATTATTCGCGTTAGCAATTCTATTTTCAGTGTTGCCCATACCATGATTGCTGGTGTTTGGTTAGTATCTCGACCAAAGAGTTGTTGTTTGGGGGATGCTCTTCGGTGCTGTCGGCTTGGAGATTTCCTGGAAGTAAAGCGGGCTTAGGATAATTATTTTAGCTATTTTTCAAAGGGTTTCTCTGCCCTAGCGTGGGTGATTGTGGCTGATGTACCTTGCAATTGTGGCTAGTGACTAAGTGAGCCGAAACTTTGGTGGGGTCCGAAGCCAAGCTTAAATATGAGGCTGAGCAGTTCCACCTAAATGAACTTGGAAATGTGGAGCTTTCAGTAGCTTTGGCCTTCAGCCTTGCCGCTAGGTACTCTCCATTGATCGGTACCTTGCCTTGGTACTAAATTTCGTCCCCTCCAATCATTCGTTCCAGATTGTGATTCTGAGCTTTTACGCAACAACGAGATATTGCTGGCGTAACTGCTACATGAGACATAAGGGAATCAATTTTTGTACATCATTGGAGAGCTCCTTTGGAGCCAGGTTGCAAAGATGTCGAACAAGCAAGGTAAAATGGTAAGTTTTGTCCCCTGACCGCTTATAACCATCGATGTTGTTGACACACAAGGCTAACCAGTTGGCTGTCTCTAGGCCGGTTATGTATGTTCGCCCCAAAGTGTCCCCCTGCGAAGCTTCGCCTAGGTTGAGAGATTGGTTGTTCATGTCGTGTAGCTACTGACAGGTTGCTAGATTAACTACCGGATGAGAGTCACGTAAGGATCTCATGGAAGAATGCGGCCCTTCAGCGCTGACACTTAGGCTAGATTGACAGACGGTCGCCAAATGACGGGGCAGATGCTCGCATTCGACAAGGTTAGTGCTGTGCGCATCGCATCGCCGGCCTTTGCTAACAGTTTTGTAGCATATGAACCTAGTTTTAGGCGACACCGATGAATTCCGACGCATAAAGCGAAAGCAGACAAAATCCGCGGCTCCTGGCGCATCGAGTTCGACCACCCAAACCGTTGAGACGGAAGAGAAGCGAACATTGGGCTTGACCATCCTACGGGGCGCCCACATTGTCTCGTTGTCAGTGGAATCTGCTCCCCCAGCCGACCCGAGTACGCGACTGGGCAAGACCACTACCACTAGCCTCCCGACTGGTTTAGGAGCCGGTCCCGGCGTGTCTCGTCCTGCTGGCCGCGGTGCTGCCCCAACATCACTTGCTGTAGGTGGATAATCTTCCAATAAAGCCGACATATTTACTAACTCGCTCCACAGGGCCCGGCCGTTGGCGTTGGCGGTGCTGCCCCCCCTCCTTTCCCTCAATTCCCCGGTGCTCCCGGTTTCGGACCCGGCAGAGGTGGCCGTAAGTCATCCCCTCAATTATGTCCTGTGTTGCGCCGCCAGTATACTAATATCCGACCAGCTCCTGCTCCTGGTTTCCCTCCCGGAAACTTCCCTCCTCCGGGTTTCCCTCCAGGTGGACAATTCCCACCTCCTGGTTTCAACCCCGGTGGTGGCCCCCCAGGATTTAACCCCCCGCCGCGAAGATAATGGGTGGGAAATTTAGTACTGTGATGAAGCAGCCCGTAATTCAGTGAAGGGCTAAGATACCATTCGGCGTTGGGGAATGCAATAGTGAACAGTGATTGCTTGACATCCGAGAAGAACCAGGTCTTGTACTCTACATAGAAACTATCTACCCAAAGGTACAGACCAGAAAGTAAACCAAAACGAATCATAGATGGGCTTGAACAACCGTTAATTTGGTTCTTTTATCACTATCCGCTTACAGCTGGGTATTTTAACCCGTCTACTAATACGTAATGCGTATTGATGTGAAGTTGTGTCGCGTGAGATGGTGCAAATGGTGGTATCCAATTGGCTGAGAACTCATGGCTCTGATGCTGTCCGGTGTACTTCCGTGTGCTGCTATAGTTGCTACTAGAGCCAGGTACCACTCACAGTAAACCGGGTCCGCCGGCCTTTCCCCATTGGAGAACTTCCCGACGGATATACATAACTATAGTAAAATATTTCCGTTCTACTCCGAGCAATTGACCTTTTCTAACTGCCAGGGCGCAAACGACTTTTCAACGAAAGCAAACAACAATAATCGTGCATTCCCTTTCGTCAATTGCCCGCCCCGAACGAAATCCGTCAAGATGGCCGCCTTCGTCAAAGCAATCAACGCCAAGATCAGGTCAAACCCGACCGTTAGCTACTTCTGTTCGACACGTACGTGACAGCCTGCTTCCCTTAACAAATGTTCCCTCTTCCGATTTGCGGACCTTTCCCCCCAGCCCAGCATAATCCGACTGTGCCCATCCCACGATGCCTTCGCCCTTACGAAACACCGTGTTTTGGTAGCGACGCCTTGTTAGAAGAGCACTCGTTTCCCGTATAAGCAAAGGGATTGATGTGGCGGTTTCTATCCATACTTGCTTACCCTTCTGTCTCTGTCACCATCCTGCGATTCTTTCGAATTTACCAACACATTGGCAATCCGATACTTCGAGGCAGGCACAACATTGACCAATAGATACAAATGCGCATCCATATGGCTGGGATCTAAACTAGGGTATGCATACTGACGCGCGCAATTCCTAGATTTCTGGGGTCCGGCCTCAAATTTCGGTATCCCAGTTGCAGCAGTGGTAGACGCGCAGAAGTCGCCTGAGCTGTGAGTATAATTCCCGTGCAAGCTGCTTTCCCTTTGGCCATCAGTTGGGGTGGTATAAAGTCGGGCAACGCAAAGTTCGCACTACCGGATTACAAAACTGTCATCACCTTTTGTCCTACGTCGTGTCTTCCTGCATTTAAACCATCGTCGTTGTCCCCCCTGTGACAGCAGAGCGCAGCGAACTAACACGTGCTCATAAATTTGTAGCATCTCGGGCCACATGACCCTTGCCCTCTGCGTCTACTCGGCGACATTCATGCGGTACGCGCTAGCCGTCCAGCCCAAAAACTATCTCCTCTTCCTGTGCCATTTCATCAACGAGGGGTCGCAGCTCACGCAAGGATACCGCTACTTGAACTGGCATCACTGGGGAGGAAAGGAGAAAGCCGGCGTAACGGGCGCCATCAAGGAGAAGGCTGCTGCAGCCACTGAGCAGGTCAAGGAGGCTGCTACAAAATAAAAGCGGTCTGTTGGTGACGAAGTAATAGAATTCCCCAAGAAGACATACCTACATACAGAAGAAAGGGGCAGGGCAAAAGGCAGAAAGGAGGTCCAGCCGGAAACAGCCGCTATTTCAACTATTTCGAAAGCTGGCGTTAATAGAGGAGTAGCTGTCTCATGCCTGACAGTTAGGTCTGATTCTAGAACGCATGGGACTCACCTCCTGTTGCGCGAGGTTACGATAAGCACACTGTATTTCTACTGCATAGGGAAATTTGAGCGTTCGTTTTGCAGCACGTCAAACCAAGATTGTCTCTTTCTCGGTCCGGCGGCTAGGCGATTTTATCTCCGTCCCAGAATAGAAGTGAGGGTATGTATGCAGACAGACGAACTTGGCGAAGTATCAAGATGATCTTGGGTCGCTTGGCTCAACGGAGCCTGTCCGGTGGCCCATAGCAGTTCCATCTCGCGCACTTCCTCGATGATCGAGACGTTTTTATCCGTACCAAGCAGATGCATATAGTATAAGGAAGAGTTAACTTCCGTTCATGCCGAGTCTTGCCAATGCTGCACCGCATATCTTGTGTTGATCATCACCTCCCTTAGCCGCTAGACAGGATACTGGGCGCTTCGACGCTTCGACGGCCAAGGCCGCACTGGTCATGTAGGTAGCGGTCCAGCAAGATCCTTCGTCTGAGAAAGTCACCAAGTAAGTACACGAGAGCGGCTGCTGCCTACAGCCAAAAGGTACAAATGTAGAGGATTTGCGAGGTTGCTCCTTCGCTGAGATGTGGCGTTCTCGGGAGCAAAAGTACAGAAATCAGTAACAACTCCTACGCGTAAAGTTGTCTCTCCTTACATGCTTACTTATCTAGGCACACCACCCACCTACGTACCAGGTATCTACAGTATGGTATAGACTACATAATGCCTCGCATGCAAGTATGTGTATATGTATCTCGTTCTGGGGGCACGTTACGAGATGCCTAGATTCAGCTTCGAGTAAGCAAAGAAGCATGTTGCGACGAATCAAAGCTCAACAAAATCTCTCCGCAACGCCATTTCCGTGAGATAGCTACCCATGTATGCACTATGCTACATAGTATATGTTTATGCCAGGGTTGCGCCGGAGAGACCAGGTGTGTGGTAGATAGGAATTTCCTCATTTGCAGGAAGGGAAGAAATAAGCATGGTGGCAGTTGGCATACAAGGGTAAGTTATATGGCGCAAGCCGAACCCGTGTGCTAATGGTTGCAAGTGTCCAGGTTCAACTTTAAACCGGCTACAGCTCTACGCCCTCATCTCATAGGTAGCGTATGTTGGTGCTCTCTCCCCGCATGTACCTGCCAGAAGCGAGGGAGAAGCGCGTTGCTAGCGACAGAGTAAGATTGGAAGGAAGCGAGAGATCCAGATCCAGATGGAAACATTATGGAACACCTGCCATACAAAATAAAGAGACAGACAAACACTTGAGACCGTACCCTTGCCGTGGTCAGGTGACGTGGCTCGCTGCAGCTGTGCAGCTGTGCAGCTGTGAGACACGATAGCGTCAGATATGTACCGTGCCAAGGGACGATGTCACGATACTCAGAAGACTACAGAGCATCCCTTTCAGCATCCATTTCTGGCAGTCTTCTGCCTACGATCAACCAGATGCTCTGGATTAGTCTGCAGAGAAGGTTAAATTCGTTATCGGCCAAAGGGATTAAATTATCTTGCAGGAAGCAATCCTTCTGTCACCTAAGACTATTAGGAGAGGCTCGGCAACAGCTAAGCAATGGGTGAGCTTTACGGCCTGCAGCGGTTCTTAAGAGATAGACGGGTACCAAGCCGGCTCGGTGCATAAGATATGTGCTTGGCAAAAGGCACAGAGAGCACTTTGAAAGGGAAAAACGCCTCCCTGCTGTCATCGTCAGGATCTCACTGGTGGATGTTTAATAGCGCATTACCCGTGAGATGACTAGGTTAGCAAATAGATGCGACGTGATCGGCGCTGAGTTGCACATAAGGGTAGCGCCTAACTGAAGGAACAGTCGGATACGCCCGCGGACCAGCCTATGGATAACAGTTGGACACGGTCGGAATATAGTCAAGTCTATGAGGAAATGCGCCTTTGTAAGGCTGGTGGTTGCAAGTCCATGGGTAGCCAGAGTTGTGTGGTCAACGTCCAAGTAGGTTAGATCGCATGCATAATTTGAGATCGTATTGCATCACGGGGGACAAGCTGCTGGTCGCGGAAGATCCAAAGCGACGGGAGAAGGGTATCTTTTTGGCCGTACATCCTGGTGATAGATATTGTCACTGCCGCTTGCATTTCGTGGGTGATTGGCGCAGCAGAAAGCCAAAGCCTAAGGGATTCTCAACGGTTGGCTATTTGTCTCCCCTTGGTACCCGGCCCTGTCATCCTCTTCGGCAGGCAGCGAGCTGATGGATGGGACTCGACTCAAAAATCTCTCACCTCGGAGTTTGTCTGCATGCATGCAGCACTCTTACATCCCCCCGGGTCAGATTAACAGTGCGCGCAAACCTGCCACTCTAGGTTATGGCCGTTTCGAATACATACCTACCAAAAATGAGGATAGAACCCCCGTTCGTCAAGTAACACCTAACTAACCTAAGTATTACTACCCAGGTATGTACGCCTAAATCACGCCAAAAGCGTCCTCTACCGGTGAGTCCATACACATCTATGATCACCAGTCGGCCATGTCATCTGCCCAAAATACTCTTCGATTGAGGCGCAAATCGATGGGGGTTGGTGCATGCGCGCGCAGCTATCCAGGTAGCGACAGAACAGAGTGATAAACAATTATTATTATTATAGAGAAACAAGAATGCCTTGGAGGGCGGGTTTCGACATGACAGATGGATCCTTGAGATAAGATATTTGTCCTACGCCGATGCGAAACTAAATTTTGTGATTGGCCATAACCCCGCCAAACTGGCATGCCTGTGCATCCAGCATGCTACCCACCTACCTCTCAGTATGTACATAGGTACTTTTCCTTCAGACGGTGGGGGGCTCTTCTGGTTTAACTTTTCAATCCTCCTATCGGTGTCCGATCCGGTTTGTCGAACAAACCTCAACCCCCCTTCCTTCCTTTCTCCCTGCTCTCTAAGTACGGGGCGGTCATGATGGACTACATCCCTTCTCGTGAGCGTTGTCCCCGACGTGCCATAACCGTTCTTGTAGTTGATGTGCTGGGTACCTAGATAGGTACGTATGTACCTAGGTAGGTATGTATCCATCTAGTTAGCACATGCCTTAGGTCCCCCCGGCCTTATTGTCAAACACACTGTCACGATCTTCGCATGCTTGTTTCGCTCTATTATTTGCAGGCACTATCCAGGGACGATGGGATGAGAGGCTCATGTAGCTGCGATTAATAAGCATTCAAGGAGAAGTCCATGCGACTCAGCTCGGTCCCAGGGCTGCAGTGTTACAGCGTGTAGGTATGCCCTAGATTATCTAGGCAGACTAGCTATTCACCCATCGACAATCTATACCCAGGTAGGTAGACAAGTACACTAAAAGATGTTATGTTATGTTCGGGCTTTTTACCAACCCACCTACTCTAGCTCATAGTTAAATAGGGAAGCATTGAATCTACTAATCTTGCCGCATAGCAACTATGCAGGATAGACTATAGAAATAGTAGTGATGGATATGTCGGCTTTGAGATGTTGTACTGTAGATGATATGTGTGCAAATACCACATGATTACCCCGCCAAACCCAAACCCCGCCGCGAGGATGTGTGTTTAAGGTATTTTTTGTTTCCGACTGTATATGTAGCCGCCCCTTGGGCTCAAGAACAAAACCCCACCCGAGGGAGCCACGGCCATTTCGCACGTGCTGGTTGCAACCGTACCAGGGCTCATGGAATGCAGGTGCTTGAATCCCGAGGTCCTCATTTGCCGTTGCAGAGCGGTGTACGTTTTACGCTCATGCTGTTCCATGTTTCCCTTGCTCGATGTTACAGTACGTGCAGCATACATCACCCAGCCTCATAAATGTAACTACGTCTGCCGCTCATCATGTATTGTTAAGGACTTGTTACTCTTTTCGTCAGCCATGCAGCTTTATAGTAGCTCTGCAGCTAACTTTTGGTGCCTAGGCAAATGTTGAGCATCAGGTCGAGCTCGGGTTCGTCTATCGCCCAGGGCCGACCTCTTCAGAACGACTCGGCTTGTCATGGCATATCTTGGCTCGCGACATCGATCAAATCATGTCAACCTATAAGGTAAATAAACTTACTAATTTTCTACAGTAAGTAGGCCACTTAGACCGGTGGATATTATTTTGAAATTATTGCACCTAGACTACCTGTATCGGGCAAGCTAAAAGGGTCTATCTGAAAAAAGCTGCCGAAGCTATAGAACATGCCCTAAGATCGAGGCATCTCCTTAGTAACTACCCAAGATTAGGTTAGGTATAGGTAACTAGCCTATACTCTATAACTATTTCTGTCTAATTGACCATGTGAACTTCTAATAGGCTCCCCGGCGGTAGTCAACACAACAAATGGCTGATATAACAAGTATAGACATCATTTCTGTCTAGGTCTACTTGTTAATGTTACTAGCAGGATATTCGCTGTTACTTAATACTGAGTACAACTAAACCTAAAACTACTATAAATGTATCGATTATATACCTGCCTGCCTGCCTAGGTAGAAAGAAGTAAGAGTTGTAGAAGACCAAAGAGAAAAGGATCACAAGGATAAAAAAAAGAAAGAGGGGAGAAAGGAGAAAATACCAGTTGCTCCGGACCAACCGTTACTTTGAAGTGCCAATGCTGGTAAGGTAAGGTACTGTGTGCTGAGGTTTGGCGTGTGTTATCACACGTCAAAGCCTTTCGGCCGTCCCTGCTAACCTGCATGCCTTGCCTAAACTACCCTTCCCGTATGTAGTGCTTTCACTACTTCCACGCCTTGGCTAAGTACATGCTTTGAAGGTAAGGTTTCGTGAATGTACACACCACGACGCTAGCGCATGTAAACATTGCGACTATGCCAGGTGGAAGGAAAGACACCTACTAATCTAGCTCCGTCCTTACATCCCCCATTTCTATGTCTTGATCCATTTGTGTAATGCCGCTCTAGGCGATCTCAACCCCCTCGGATTCCTTGGACAAACATATATTTCCCTCATCCCCTCCCCTCTCTTCTTCCGTTTCTAACCTGCTGGCTTCTTTGTCTCTTCTCCCTCCCTTACGGAAGTCAGATTGTAGGATACCCTTCACTTAGTAGCTTATAACTATCGTCTGCTATCATCCTGCTTAGTGTCCGTCTAAACCAGGCCCGTACCGCCCAGGAGCCACTGGCATGTGAGTTTGCGGCTTGTCACAGGTAACAGAAGTTCTGATAACAGGAGCTGGGATCAGCGAGACAAGGACCGACCCCGCCAAAGATAATAAAGGCCGACCGACATCACGCTAACAGCTGGTTTTGCTACACCCAATCGCCTCGGTTTCTTCTTCTCCTTCTCTTGTGCCACTAGTTTTCCCTCCACCTCACCTTCCACCACTCGCGACACCATGGAGGACTTCGAGACGCTGAGGGCTGTACAGGCGGCCGCCAATGGCTCTAACGAGGAAGTATTCGAGGACGATGTTGCTACTCCTCCTAAGGGCGGCAAGACCGCCCACCACATCCGTGCCAACAGCTCCATCATGCATCTGAACAAGATCTTGGGTGAGTAGAGGACCAGGCCGGTCGCAAAGCTTAGATGCAATTCCCGTACGAGACTACTAACTCTTATTTTTCTTACAGTGGCTAACAGAGGCGAAATCCGTAAGTAATATGCTCAAACCCATATGCTTATTCTTGAAATGGTTCGCTAATTGATGTCTATAGCTATTCGTGTAAGACCCCGCCAAACCTGATGTTGGAATACGGACACGCGAAGACAGATTGTTAACGAAAGGACTTGGATACAACAGATTTTTAGAACAGTAAGTTTCTGCCGCTATTCCACCGCTATGTTACCGCTAGTTTCTCTCTTTCTAGCGAGAAAGATGCGATGAGAACTGACTCGGATCGTAGGCGCACGAACTCTCGTTGCACACTGTTGCTGTTTTTAGGTAAGCAAGCCACTGAAATTTGGAACCAGCGAGCTCCGACGGCGAACTTCCGCTGACCCCACTAGTTATGAGGACCGCCTTAGTATGCACCGGCAGAGTATGCAGAATCCCCTAACTTAGCCTACAGTGAGTCATTGCAGCACCGCTAACTAAGTTTTCCAGAGGCCGATGAGGCCTACGTGATTGGAAAGCGTGGCCAGTACACCCCGGTCGGAGCTTATCTCGCGGGCAATGAGATTATCAAGATTGCTCTGGACCATGGAGTCCAGATGATCCACCCAGGTATGTCAATCTGGTAATAGGTAACTATTCCCCCTTTCGCACAAGCTAACATACGCGATTCTTAGGCTATGGATTTTTGTCTGAGAACGCCGAGTTCGCACGAAATGTCGAGAAGGCCGGCTTGATAGTAAGTGACTCAGCCAAGGCTCCGCTCAGGCTTCGCAAGGGTTTGTTTTGTGGCGTGAATTGACTCGTGGCCTTGCACAGTTTGTTGGACCGTCACCCGACGTCATTGATTCCCTAGGCGACAAGGTCTCTGCTCGAAAGCTTGCCATCGCTGCCAATGTCCCTGTCGTGCCGGGAACGCCTGATGCCGTCGCCACGTTCGAAGAAGTCAAGAGCTTCACGGACGAATATGGTTTCCCCATTATCATCAAAGCCGCTTTTGGCGGTGGTGGCCGAGGTATGCGAGTGGTACGCGAACAGGCTAGTCTCAAGGAGTCATTCGAGCGAGCCACTTCCGAGGCGAAGACGGCCTTCGGAAATGGTACGGTGTTCGTCGAGCGCTTCCTCGACAAGCCCAAACACATCGAGGTCCAGCTGCTGGGAGATAACCATGGCAACATTGTCCACCTGTACGAGCGTGACTGCTCGGTTCAGCGGAGACATCAGAAGGTGGTTGAGATAGCCCCGGCCAAGGATCTTCCCGCAGAAACCCGAGATGCCATCCTGGCGGATGCAGTGAAGCTGGCCAGATCCGTGAATTACCGAAATGCCGGCACTGCGGAGTTCTTGGTAGACCAACAGAACCGATATTACTTCATTGAGATCAATCCTCGCATCCAGGTAGAACACACCATTACCGAGGAAATCACCGGCATAGATATCGTCGCTGCCCAGATCCAGATTGCTGCGGGCGCTTCGCTGCAGCAGCTTGGTCTAACACAGGATCGTATCTCTACCCGAGGCTTTGCCATCCAATGCCGAATTACGACCGAGGATCCGGCCAAGCAGTTCCAACCTGATACTGGTAAGATTGAGGTGTACAGATCTGCTGGTGGCAACGGTGTCCGCCTCGATGGCGGTAATGGCTTCGCTGGCGCCGTCATTACTCCCTACTACGATTCTATGTTGGTCAAGTGCACTTGCCATGGCTCCACATACGAGATAGCACGTCGCAAGGTCCTGCGAGCCCTGATCGAGTTCCGCGTCCGTGGTGTGAAGACCAACATCCCCTTCCTCGCTTCTCTTCTCACTCACCCGACTTTCATTGACGGCAATTGCTGGACCACCTTCATCGACGATACCCCGCAACTGTTCGACCTGGTCGGCAGCCAGAACCGTGCGCAGAAGTTGCTCGCATACCTCGGCGACATCGCCGTGAATGGCAGCAGCATCAAGGGCCAGATCGGAGAGCCCAAGTTCAAGGGTGAATTCATTCTGCCAGAACTCTTCAACGCCGACGGTTCGAAGGTCGATGTCTCGAAGCCATGCCAGAAAGGCTGGCGACAAATCATCCTCGACGAGGGTCCGAAGGCCTTCGCCAAGGCGGTCCGCCAGTACAAGGGTTGCTTGCTCATGGACACCACATGGCGTGATGCCCACCAGTCGCTGCTGGCCACCCGTGTACGTACCGTTGATCTGCTAGGCATTGCCAAGGAGACAAGCCATGCTCTCAGCAACCTGTACAGTTTGGAGTGCTGGGGAGGTGCCACCTTTGATGTCGCCTACCGTTTCCTTTACGAAGACCCTTGGGACCGACTTCGCAGGATGCGCAAAGCGGTCCCCAACATTCCTTTCCAGATGCTTCTCCGTGGAGCCAACGGTGTTGCATACGCCTCGCTCCCTGACAATGCTATTGAACACTTCGTCGACCAAGCGAAGAAGAACGGCGTCGACATCTTCCGAGTCTTTGACGCTTTGAACGACATCGACCAGCTCGAGGTCGGCATCAAGGCCGTCCAGAAGGCCGGCGGCGTTGCTGAAGGCACTGTATGCTATTCTGGAGACAGTGAGTACACCTGATACTCCCTATACTCGACCACTTCCCTAGCCCTTCCACGAGCAAAAGTTCTTGCCCATAGTAGAACCATGGCTTTGAAACCTATTACTAACCCCCAAAAACCCGACTGCTTGACTTTTACTGATACCGACTCCTATAGTGTTGAACCCCAAGAAGAAGTACAATCTCGAGTACTACATGGACCTAGTTGATAAACTTGTGGCTCTCGATATTGATGTTCTTGGTATCAAAGATATGGCCGGTGTCTTGAAGCCACATGCGGCCACGCTCTTGATCGGAGCCATCCGCAAGAAGTACCCTGACCTTCCTATCCACGTCCATACCCACGATTCCGCAGGTACTGGTGTCGCTTCCATGGTTGCTTGCGCCAAGGCCGGCGCAGATGCCGTGGATGCTGCGACGGACAGCTTGTCCGGAATGACCTCGCAGCCTAGCATCAACGCCATCTTGGCGTCGCTTGAGGGCAGCGATCTGGATCCTGGCCTGAATCCTGCTCACGTCCGTGCTTTGGACACTTACTGGCAACAGCTACGCCTTCTGTACTCCCCCTTCGAGGCCCACCTGGCTGGACCGGACCCCGAGGTTTACGAGCATGAAATCCCTGGTGGTCAACTAACCAACATGATGTTCCAGGCCGCTCAGTTGGGTCTTGGCTCACAGTGGACCGAGACCAAGAAGGCATACGAGCAAGCCAACGACCTTCTTGGTGACATTGTCAAGGTCACCCCTACATCCAAAGTAGTTGGTGATCTGGCTCAGTTCATGGTTTCCAATAAGCTATCTCCTCAAGACGTAGTTGACCGCGCCAATGAGCTCGACTTCCCCGGCTCAGTATACGAATTCCTCGAGGGGATGATGGGCCAACCTTACGGTGGGTTCCCTGAACCTCTACGCAGCAAGGCGCTGCGAAACCGCCGCAAGTTTGACAAGCGGCCCGGCTTGTATCTCGACCCAGTCGATTTCAAGAAGGTTCGGGCAGAGCTTACCCAGAAGTGGGGTCATGTGACCGAGTGCGACATTGCTTCGTACCTGATGTACCCCAAGGTCTTCGATGACTACAAGAAGTTTGGGCAGAAGTACGGCGATCTGTCTGTCCTCCCGACGAGATACTTCCTCTCGGCCCCCCAAATTGGCGAGGAGTTCCACGTGGAGCTTGAGCAGGGCAAGGTCCTAATCCTGAAGCTCCTGGCTGTTGGTCCTCTGTCGGAGAACACCGGCCAGCGAGAAGTGTTCTACGAGATGAACGGCGAGGTCCGCCAAGTCACGGTAGACGACAACAAGGCCAGCGTCGAGAACGTTAGCCGGCTCAAGGCCGACCCTGGCGACTCAAGCCAGGTTGGTGCCCCGATGGCCGGTGTGCTTGTCGAGCTACGGGTACACGAAGGATCTGAAGTCAAGAAGGGTGACCCTCTTGCAGTTCTCAGTGCCATGAAGATGGTAAGTTTTCTCCTCCCACAAATGTGAAGATGTCAAATGCTAAGTCTTGACACAGGAAATGGTTATCTCTGCACCTCACAATGGCAAGGTCAACATCCTCCAGGTCAAGGAGGGCGACTCGGTTGACGGCTCGGACCTTGTTTGCAAGATTATCAAGGGTTAAAGATGTAACTTATGAATGGTTTACAGACGTGGTGTCGGCGTTACTTTGCGGCTAAAATTACTGTCGTCGACTAGTGGCTTTAAGCTTGTTTAGGCGGGATGAAGAAGAAATGGAGTTGTCAGTTAAGAGAAACATTGTATCGCTCTTGCTTCCATCCAGCACCTATAATATCGCAAATACATAAACCAAAGACTGGCGATATATCTCAAGCACGTATGTTTCTTATTTTGTTATTAGGTAATAAGTGTTTGCAGAAATGTGTTTATACTTGGCACCGCGGCTCAATGGTGTCATTATATAAGGGCAATTATCTCATCCAACTAGAAAAGACTAGATATTGTGTGCAATCTTCCCTGAGATCTGCACCATGACTGTTCCAACTTTAGTTACTCACATCTATCTTATCTTGTTACTTGAATGCGTCTAGACTCCAGCGCTCCTCTCTTTTCCTCTTACTCTCTCACTCAATTTTCGAGTTTTCAGGATTAAGAAACACACGTTTTGCCATTCAAGAACACTGAGATCCCACGGCGAAGCATCTCCTGCATCCACCCGCTAGGAAGCAAGTGAGCTATGAGTGCTTATTCACGACGTTTACAGGGTAGCATATTGATGCAAGTGAGTCAGTATATAACTTGCATAAGAATGGTTTATAAGGAATGGGATAATCCAAATTCTCAGTGACTTGACAACTTTTGGTGCGTGAATGTGAGATGCATACATGATGATACACTGCTTCAAGTAGAATAAATAATATTAGCATGGGATCACCCACCAACCAGGTAGTTGGGCATATACTGGTTGATTAAATTTTGTTATTGCCTCTGATGTATGCCATGAGAGTAGATTGGATGGACTATATGTGAATTTAGATCGCGCTTGCTGTATAGATAGAATGGACTCTACGTGTTTATGTTCTTGCCATCGCATTTGCATTCACTTGCCTACCCTAAGCGTTGCCGTATCTGCCTACGATGTGTAACGAAATTGAGTTGTTTTCCGTTTCTCTATCAGGTTGATCACGTACATCGCTGACTTTGAGAACGATAAACCATTGGCCGGATAGTCATGTACTGTCGTTTCTACACAGGATCAACAAACGGTCTCCAGGCTGAGCTCTATTTACGAACGGACTTTCTTTACTACGAAAAGAAAAGACAGAGTATCGTTCTCGGGGAAAACAAAGAGATATAGCAAACAGTCAGCATCTCCATAAGCAGAAAGATGAACTGGTACAGTTACCCTCCCAGTGAGATGGGGTTGAAGCAAACTGCTAAGATCGCGTCTGGTAAGAGAATTATTACTAAGGAGCCTTTGACATTCAAGTCATGAAGTCGTGGGGCATACATACCATACACTACACTACGTCACAGAAATCCGAGGAATAGCAGCTCTACCAGTTTTCTTGTCTTGTCCACACATGGGCGCACGTACATATGTATTATATACAAAAGCCAAGGCATCATCGCTCACTCCTCATCGCACATATCTGCCCAGGGGGTAGCAAGAAAAGGGGCAGAAGTAAGAAGTAAGATGGACGCAATCTGCATAATCTCAACGGAGGAGATAATAGAAACCTACTCTATCACATACTTCATCATCTCCGACGACAACGCTAACGCTAGCAACGACGAAGACAACGACAACAACAATAACAACAGCAGCCATGAAGACACTATGCTTATCCCTATCACTATCACACTCACCATCACCACCACCTACAGTGACATTACCATTATCAACAACCCAGATGAGCACGATATTAACACTTATACCTCCTCACGCCACCATCGATAGCGTTGTCGACATCGGTAGTATTGTGGTCAGGAGCAATATTGTAGAACAACAGGAACAACATCATCAACAACCACATTTCAACATGACCATCAACACCAGCAACAGCAGCAACAGTGCCAGAAGTATCATAATAGACGACAACCATAATCCTAATACCCCTAACATCAACACCAATACTAACACCAATAACGACAACAACAGCACCAAGGACGACGACGACGACGACAACAACACCACAGACCCCACCCACGCAGAAACCGTGCTAGACACGCGCAAGACGCTCGCTCTCCTAGGCGGCGCCCTGCTAGGCATCATCGCCTTCAGGGTAACGTACCACTACATCGTTGTCAAGGAGATATTCCGACGGTACCGGGAATACCGGCGACGACAACAACAACGAGAACAACGAGAACAAGGACAAGGACAAAGACAAAGACAATTAGAAGACGAAGAAGGAGGGGTGGGGGAAGAAGAACAAGAACAAGAACAACGACAGGAGGGGCTAAGGGGAAGGAGCATAACAGGGTTACAAGAACAGGGGGGACAAAACAGGGAAAGGGAAAGGGAAAGGCAAAGGGAATGGGAATGGGGATGGGGATGGGAAACTACCTAAGTCATAGTTCCTAGGTTAAGTACTTAGGTATGATTAGAAGTTGACTTACCTAACCTACTCAGGTAGTCGATATTAAGCTGAGAAGAGAGAGAGAGAGAGAGAGAAAAGAAAAGAAAAAAAGGAGAAAAGGGGTGGATGGGAGAAGGGGAGAGAGATTCCGGAAATAGAGTCTTTGGATATGAGTTAGACGGCGATCTAATTATCATGAAGAAAGAAGTAAAAAAAAAAAAATCACAACAATAATAGAGATAGAATATGATATATGCAGGCCAAAGTGGTGGATGATGTACTTAAGCTACTGAAGTAGGTAGTCACACGAGTTACCCGGGCAATTATACTATCTTACATATTGCAGAGTTGAATAAAGGAGCCGGAAAAATTAGGTAGGCAAGGGAGACACGGAAAGGAACGCGCTTCAGACCTGCAGGCAAACGAGGATCCGTCTATACCAAATGCCCCAAGATACCCGGACCAAAAGGCATACTTCACTCTCATGATAAATATAAACTTGATGCCAAGGAAAGGGGCACAATCACTAAAGCATATCACAATGATGGGAAGCAAGCTGCATGATACGTGAAGGCTTTAGGGCATGAAAATCAATCCTCAGTTCGTGATGCTCTATAGTACAATTGCACTCTGGTGCCATCTCACGGAGACGAAACGCCAACGCTACGAGATACCCACTCACTTCATTATCTTTGGTTGCCGGCTATGTCCAATCCCCAGTGCCTACGCTGGGAACTGGTCCTCGAGCCGCCAAGGACACCTAGGAGCAGATGTCCTTCCGACATTAAGACACATTAATTCCTCCGAATCCGCAAGAAACTTTTGTATATTCCCATCCTCTAAGAGACCTTTGTGAATCGCCATCACCCCGTGGCTCAAACTTTAGTGTCAGTCGCACAAGGACAAGGGAGACAGCGCTAGGGGTTGAACTGAATATGCCTGACGTTGTTCGGCGGCTCCGCTGTTAACAACACGATGCTGTGAAACGGGCTGCATCAAGACAGGCATCATCACCAAAGGCTGAGGTGGCGCCTAGAAACCGTAGCCAGTAGGCTGAGGGGCGAACCCGTTCGTCTGGCCGTAGGGTGCGGGCGAGATACTACCAGCACCGCCAACGCCGGGACCGGCCGTGATCATGAGGCGGTTGCCACCAAGAATAGGTGTCTCGTCCTCATGTTTCTCTTGAGCAGCCTCCTTGGCCTTTCGTGCCTCGTTGTCCGCCTTGAGTGTCGCGAGCTCCTTTGTCTGTTGGCATAGCATGTTGATCATGTACGGCATTGTGAAGTCGTGCAGACCGTGACGCCATGAGATCTCAAGGACAAGATCGGGACGAATGAGCTCGTAGCAAGCGTATAGCATGCCAACATAGCATTCTCGACTGCCGATATCCACAAACTGGGCCCCTCGTTAGCTTTGAGTCTCTAAAGACGGAACCAAAAATTGAACTTACGTATCGAAATAGTTCCTCAACCACCTCAGTCTTGCCAGAAATGGCAGCCGTCTCAATTGCGTCCTTGAACAATTTGTCTTGTTTCGACAGCGCAATGGACTTCTCCCATCTCTTCGTCTTGCGGTAGATACCAGCAGCGATCTGTCTAAAGAAGACCAGGTCATGCTTCTCCAACCGTCCTGCTAGCTCAACGGCATCGTAGTTATCGTAGTTCTCTACAGAGTCGCGTAACGTCTTATAGTCCTCTTCCTCAATAAGAAGGTCATTGATGGCATCGTTGACGGTCCGCTTGTTCTGAGGCTGGACGTTCAGCAAAAATGGCTTGATGAGCGGCAGGTTGTCCGACTTCTGGAACATTCGAACGACTCGGTTCACATCAATCCGTGGCGTCAAGGCTTGGAGCAGATCAGTAAGGAGAGATGGATGTTGCTCAAGGTAAAAGTTGAGGGCGCGGTAGTAGATCTCGAGATTGGCAACCTTGACAACAATCTCCTTGAACTGCTGGTGCTCCCAAGAATTCTGCGCCCGTTCCATCACAGCCAAAGCGGCGTTGTCAAATTCATCGTAATGGTAGTAGCAGAAAACAAGTTCAGGCCACAGGTTAGCCTCCTCACAGGCGCGAATTAACTTGGGCAAGTTCATGCGGCCCCAGAAAAGCTTGATATGTTCCATCAGTCGCTCGGGATGGTACTTGGAGAGGGCAATTCCCAGTTCAGTGAACATGCCCATGTGAGCACGCTCCAGACCCAAGCCTTGTTCGAGAAGGTCGATAAGTTCGTCGAAGTAACCTTCATATTCATACTGCTTGACAAGGCTCTGAAGCTGTTCCGCGTCGACAATGAGGTTCAAGCCGCAAATCTTAGCAAGTCGGAACTCCTTCTTTGCAACACACGCAGAATGAACCTGGTTCCAGACCTTGATGTTGTTAGCTTTACGAGCGCACTCAACGGCAGCCTGGTAATCTTCCAAGTGCACGAGAGTCGTAGCCAGCTTGGACCAGTTAGAGATGCTGGTGTAGAATATCTTGGCGGCCTGGTGAAGATCCTCGCTTGCGGCCTTGTCACCACTCTCTTCGATGTTAGCCACATTCGTACCCCGGAGGAAATCTTCTAGCTCTGATAGCTGATCAAGTCTGGCATAGCAGAAGGCAAGAGCGGTATCGATAGGAGGCTCGCGAAGAGTCTTCCGGGCCATGCGAAGATATTTGATGAGCTCTTCGTTCTTGCCAGCATGGGTTGCGACTTCGATCACCTCGGCGTAATTGCGCGGGTCACCGGCCTTGATGTACGATTCAATCGAATCTGCCACACGTAGACCGTCAAGCTGGGCCTTCGCGACTTTGCTCCAAACTTCTGGGATGTCGACATCTTCGGCGTAGCTATTAGCGCGGTCGATGCTCACAATATGATCGACCAAGACCTCCATTGCCGCTATGTGATTTCCAACCTTCTTGTAGACCTCGAGGGCTTCCTCATGTAGGCCGATATCAACACACATCTGAGCACACTCGTCTGGGTTGAACGCATCCAACCGATGGACGTAGTCCATAACTCGTCCCTTATCGGCCTTGGCAGCAGTAAGCAGGAGCAGGTTTTGCAAGCTCGGGTTATCGGTGAACGGCGAGGGCTCCAGGATAATCTTCTCAAGGAGCTCAATAAGCTCGATGGGCATATCTGATGCCATGAAGGATGCGACGGCTTCTGAAACCTTCGAGGGGTCGCCACACTCTGGGACAGCTGTTGCTATCACCTGATCGACTACAGATCGTCGATGGAGGTTATTCTCACTCAATACGAACGTCCAAAGATCCCGGTCCGCACGGTCCAAGAGATAGCGGGCCTGAGCACGATACATCGAGTTCTCGTTGGTGATGTTGACCAGCTCCAGGTCGTTCTGGCCTTTCTGATATGCAATAAAGGCGAGGTTGGGATCTCGCTTCTCGCAGTATTTGCCTACGCTAAGAGTATCGTACTGGTCATTCTCCTTCAAGAATTTTTCAGGGTTATTGTTAGAGTCGATGTAGATCTTAGCAAGAGCATTAAAAATAGCTTGTTGCTGGTTACCAGCAGCCAAGGTAGCTTCGAGGAATGGCAACAGAAGCTTCAGACGGTTTCTCGTTTCGACCTCCCGAACAAGGGCATCGATAGGGATCGAGGCTGCATTCACAGACCTGAGCAGGTCCTTGATCACCGACTCGTCACAGTCAACATCGAGCAGGCCACCAACAACTTCGGGTGTTCTTCCTGGATTGACACGTTGGACATATACCTCGATAGCTTGGAAGCGCTGGTTCTGATAGAGGTACAGAACTAGGTCGTGAACGAAGTTGTGCTTGTCGCACACGATGATCAGTGGTAGCATTTCGGTCAACTTAGCTTCCTTCAAGAAGTTCTTGACCTTTTCGGGGTTATAGTAGTTGCTGTCTCTGCAAATGCGCTCAACTTCATTGAATTGACCCATCTTGGTTGCTGCTTCAATGTACTTGAAGTGAACATCTGGGTCTTGTGATAGATTTACAATGCTGCCAAGGTAATAGAAGAGACCTTCGAACGTTCGGTACTTCTCGAACAGGTCGATCAAATTTGTCGCTCCTAGCAAGTCAGAGTACTTGGTTGCGACTTGGACAACTGATTGAAGGTTTTGGCGGATGTTGCTTTTCATCATGGCATCCAGGCAGTCCAAAGACTGTTCGACGGAGAGACTGCCAAAGTAGTTCACAAACCATTCAGGATTGAAGTTGGGTTGGCCTGGAATGTTAACCACAACACGCTTGATATCAGCAGGAGAGTCGTAGAGCTCCAGAGCCTTGGCGAGCAAGCCATTTTGCTCGCACAATTGAGCAATTCGAGCCTTGTCGAATTGGGTGAACATTTGATTGCTCAGGATTGCATCTGCTACTTGAGGAGCGTTAACAAGGTTCATCTCTAGAAGCCTTGTTTGCAGGTGACCGTGCTCCGGGCTATTGTCTTTGAGAGCATCAAGAAGGAAAGCCGTGGCTTGTTGAACCATGCCCTGAGATTGGAATACATCAACCACACGGTCAAGGTCAACCAAGGAGCCGCCTTCGTTGTTAGCCAGAGCACTGGCAAACTCTGCGCCCTTCTCTGGATTCGTGCGAACAATATGCTGCAGTAGAGTAATCCACTCTGGTTGATAGCCAGTTTGGGAACAGTACGGCAGGATCTTCTCGAACTGGCCCAGTTCAGCGTACGAAGCAACGACTTTGTGTGTGACATTTGCCTTCAAGTAAACACCGAGGGCCAGGTTGATATCATGCGGGCGGATCAGATCGCCAAGTTCCTCAGAGAAGTCCAATTTACCCTCCTTTGCCCATTTCTCAAGAAGATGCTTGCGGCCTTGCGACAGAACAGGGATAGCTAACTCCAGCGTCTCGGTCTTGTTAAGTGGCGTGGTCTTATCGAGAAGCATGCCGAAGTACTGGAGGATATACGACATTTTGCCGGGCTGGGCGGGCAGGCTCTTAAACTTATTAATCGTCTCGGTTGTCCGTAAGAATCCACGAGGCGAGTTAGCAGCTATCTTAGCAGCATTCTCATAGTCGCCTGAAGCGAAGTACTGATCAAATTGTCTGGCGTATAACGAATCCGCACCGGGGAGTCCAGCGCGAGAGGCCATCTTGATAGCCATCTCTGTATTAGCGGGGTTCTGCAAGAGATATGGAATTATAGTAGTATCGTCGACAGACACGAAGAGCACCTGGCCCTTTCGGTTGATGCCAACAATTCCGGTGGATTCTTGGTCAGCGCAGGTAGTGAAAATTGTTTCGCTAGAGATACGATTCATAAAGATGGCTGCACCGGTTTCGAGATCATAGAGATGAATGAAGCCGTACTTAGTGACCATATAGACAATCCCATATTTCTGAGAAACCTGTATGGCAACGGGGAAATCGTTAGTGGCTTCCGGAGGGAAGAAAATGTCAACCGCCTTCTTCTGGAAAACGGGATTTCCCTCTTTATGGTCGATCTCGACAATGTGTAGCTTGCCGCCTGTGGCTGTCCGAACAGCAAATGTGAATATTTTGGTGTCTTCGGCAGCGCCCTCTAATCTTAAAGTGCCGAAAGTGGCAGTGTGACCTTCGATGGCCTGGCTGATTCCTCGGTCTTTTGAGTACAGCTGTAGGCTGCCGACAACACGGCCTTGCTGCTGAGAAATGCCGACCACCGCCATCCACTTGCCCTCGCTGTTGACACGGTAGTTGATAATTTGACAGCCCTAGGAGATGATTAGCCAGTTTGCCTCCAATAGTAATGACACTGAGGACCTGACGCACGTTGAGGTTTGCGTTGCGCTTGAAGATCTCCACGGGTGCGGCTTGAGCTTCACTGAATATGTCCCAATGGTAGACGGAAGTATCTGTAACCAAACCCAAAGTCGTTTCGCTAATCCACTTCCAGAAGACGACATCTTCGTTCATGGTTGCGGACTTGAGTTTTTGCTTCTTTTCGAGATCAAATATCTGCAGTGTTCTAGACTGGGCGCGTAGGGCAATGATCTGACGTGTCCAGTGCATAATGGCACTGTCCGCCTTGATCGGGCGACGAGTGACATTGTTGCCGGCTTTTAGGTCAACAATGACGACATCGGGTTGGGAGGCTGTTGCCTTTTGATCTCTTATACAGATGTAGTGATCGGACTCTAGGGTCTGTTAAGATTGGATGTTAGTTAGCCATCGCCAGCGGAAGGAGAAGGGGACGGAAAGGGCTGAATGTGTTGTGGTGCAGTACTGACGCATGAATTGAAACCAATGGAGCTGGACTCAACACCGATGCTGTTGAGCGTCAGCAGCTCCTGGAATTTGATAGGCAGCGGTTGCGCCATGGCTCAAGACCACATGGGCGATAGCAAGAATCGTTTAGGGTTTCGAGGATTTGAATTGCGAAAACCAGTAGGTGATTAGGCCACCACAGATTCTTAGAAGCTGTGGTCGGTATCTGCTGCGGGTTATTTGACTCGGGCAAAATCGACGACGGAGCGATGAATGACGGCAAGGGAACGATACTCGGGCGGGCACAGGACGACAGAAGGCAACGTATTAGGTGCCAAATCGGCGACGGAACCTCTAGAGTTGGAAGATTATGTGTAGCTTTGCAAGGAAAGGTTAAGGAGTGACGCGCCAATGCTATCCCCGGGAAGTTGGGTACTTGACAAGAGTAATGCGCAGGCACCCGATTGACCGTAATGTACAGTCAAAGATGGAGGATGGAAGATAGAGGGAAACAGAAGGAAGGATGTTTTTTCACGCGGAATGTGTTGATGAAGAAAGGTAGCGTGATGCGTGGGTACGGTAGGCAGGCAAAGTAAAGTAGCGATCCTTTTTCTTACAGTACAAGCATTGTGACCATAATAGAAATAGATTACTTGTTCGCAAAGGAGCAACAACAGCTCAAGTACCAAATCAGGTACCTACCAGGGTGACGCCAATGGGTGGCACGGACCACCTGACGACATCCACTTTGAACCCAAGCACCCCAAGCTTGGCCCCTATTTGACAAACAGAAATCAAGGAACAATAGGTAGGGTACCTATTGGAAGTTGGAAGGCTTTATGAACACAACTGGAGGCTGACTGCCTAGATGAATGAATGCCTGCCTAAGGGGTGTAGACTTGACCAAATTGCCTACCTACTAAGTAGGTAGCTACCTTATATATCCCACAATCACATAATGAATGCACTACATACATGTATGTACCTCCCAGTCTGTCTACACGTTGTACCCATTCTGTCTCAGATGTAGGTACGTCAGTAGCGTAGAATTGTACCTGCAGGCTTCAGTCAAGGCAAGTACGTACGGAAGTCGATATCTTGTTCTGTCTACCTGTATATGGGCACACCTTATCGACCTCCCCAGTTGTTGTCCATAGACCTACCTGGCTAGTAGTTTAAGCCAATCGATGAGGTACTGTAGTCCGGATTACCTTGGGCGCCTGTAGACCGCCTTCATTCATGGCATGATGCGATACATACCTCTTGTATCTTGTCTTTGAGCAACTCGAGTTATTGATAAGCTTCCATCTCCCTATTCCGCCTACAGGTAGACCTCCATTATGACTACGATCTGTAAAGACAGACACAAACGCGGGCATGTCAAAGACCATAATGGTAGGATAATGAGACGTTTAGCACACAACTCAGTCACCAAGTTACAATATTTGGGCAAGTAATTAAAACGTGAGATATCTAGCAAACTCCATTCACCAGCTTTTTTTTTTCATCCATCAAGAATCTATTTGCCCCAGATGTGCGAGCAATCTCTTGTACAATCAGAAAAAGGGTCCATTTCAGATGAACCACCGCTCTATGACTGAAATCGCTTTGCCATATGTCCTTAGCCAAACATGAGTACGAGTCAACGAGACACATCCATGTTAGAGAGAATAGTAGATCATCCAAGCCACAGATGTCTACGGTACCGAGGAACAACGGATACAGGACGTGCCGTCTAGGATTTACTTCTTTGTATCATGCAGGTCCGACTATTCCTTGTCTAGTCGCACTGCTGCATTCCTCTCGATGAAGTTGAGGTCTACCTTATGACCTAATAGTTCTCGAATGTTTGAGATTTTGTATTCTACGGACAAAGCTGTTAGCAACCAAGCCGATGCACCCTTGTTATATAGTGAATATTGCATTAGAGGTGGCAGTGCTGTGCTGAATGAGAGGTGTGAACTTACTGATCATGGTTGGACGCTCCAGACTTAATCCCCATCCGTAAACTTTCATATTACGATCTAGCCCCATAGCCTCCAACATTTCTGGGCGGAACATGCCTAAGAACAAGGAGATGCTTTAGTGAGATTCTCTCCTTACGTACTAAAACGCAGCGCCATAGACAAGCTGCCACGAGGAGCATGTCCGGTATCAGACACCGCTAATGTTGAAAAGTACATACCGCTATTACCAATTTCAACCAGCTTGTTCAGGCCGGGGTGAAAACTGAAGATTTCCATACTAGGCTCGGTATATGGGTTGTACGCAGGCTTAAATCGAAGATCGTGAATTCCCATCTTCTCAAAGAAGATTGTCATGAAATCCATAAGGCCTCCTAAGGTGAGATCGTAATCGGCGATAACACCTTCCACCTGGTGGAACTCGGCCAGATGTGTAGCGTCAACTGTTTCGTTTCGGAAGACCCCTAGTTTAGGTTAGCGGTTGCTATTCCAGGCCAAGGGGGGACAACCATGAACTATAAGAAGTACGTCGGGGTTCAATCAATATTGAATGAAAACCTTTCCCCGTCGCAATCTAGCATAACCAGAAAGAATAACACCCGCACCACAGGAGCCACTTACGATCTATCGAGAAGTACCGGGCAGGTGGGGGTCTTCCATCAGATCCTCGCTTTGAAGCTAACTTGTGGAGCATAGCGGTCGAAACAGCAGTTGTATGCGTACGCAGGACCAGCCGCAACGACTCTTCCTCCTGCCAGGGATATCGATATCCAATCGAGCCAAACTTTCCGTTCTCATGAACCGCTCTGACATTGTCCCAGTAGGTATTATAGTCCTTTTTGTCATCATCGGATTCAGCATGTGGCTTGTCTGCCAATTTCGGATCAGAGATATAAAAGGTATCCTGCAAGTCACGAGCGGGATCTGTTGCATAGTCAGTCAGAAACAATCATAGGGATGAGCTCAACTATCACTTACGCTGTTGGGGAACATATAAAGCATCAAAGTTCCAGAATCCAGACCTATAACCTCAAAGTCAGTGTTGGTTGTTAAAGACTTCCGACGCATGCAGCGCTCAAAGAAGACTATTCATTGAAGGGGAAACCCAAGGCGTCAATGTCAAATCACGTACTCAACGAATCGGTCTGTTGCCATTTCTTCGAACCCCATTTCCTTGATCCCGAAAAAGCGTCAGCAAATTCAACTTCTATTCGGCACACATCCGGGCAAGGGGCTAGGGGTAAATAGCCAAGCTGTGAAGCCAGCTAACATATACATTCACCTCCCATGGCTCCGGCTTAGGGAGGTATGCAATACTTGCTATAACTTACAAAGAAGATCTGGCGGAATTCATGGCGCACTTTCATTAATGGGTGCAAGGCGCCCGCATGTTGATCTGCGCCGAGGGCATTGAAGTTGTAGGGCTTAAAGGTTGCTGTCTTCCAGGATCCATTTGCCAGCATTTCGTCCGTGAGGTCGGTCTCCTCCTTGACAATCTCTAGCGCGAACTTGGGTCCCTTCTCGATGGTGAAATTAATGTTCTTCTGGAATCGGACCAGCTTGCGCTTCTTTAGTTCAGCTAGAACCTTTTTGTCGGGGTGCGCACGCGTCGTTTGTATCGTCTTGAGCTGCTCTTGAGTCACGTCTTTGATAGAGTCGACCTTTAAAAGTTAGTGGGGTGTTGTATAGCATAGAATGCCACAATCGTACCGATGCGACAAGCTTGCCGTCTTTCCCCTTGCTTATCCATTTTTCCTTGAATGCTTTGCCTTGTCCTAGTTTTGTGACTGACTTGTCGCCAATGCTCTGCCTGCACGGACGGAAGTCAGTAACAGAGTTAGGAAATTATTAGTAGGATATATATAGGACTGGGGAAGTTTGAAGAGGGAGAAGCTTACTCTAACTCAGCAATGGTTAGGCCCTCCAACGCTTTCCTCACAACCTCAAAAACCCTAGCCTCGTGAGAACCGTGTTTTGCGATTTGCTCTCCTTCAGGTTCCAGCACCGGAATTTCTTGGTCCTCTTGGTTGTACTTCACCATAGAGCGTGAGGAAAGTCTGTCCAGAGCCGCTTTGAGGTCGGTGAACGGGGCATCTGGGAAATCGGCAGATGACAAGCGTTCGGCTTTGGATAGAGCGGCGAGAATCTCGGAGGTCAAGTCTCCGGAGGGGTCGGTTTTTGAAGTCGCCATAGTCACCGCTGGCTGTTTTTGACCATGTAACGGTACCCTTTGTGTGCTTTGAGTGTGATTTGGCTGCTAACAAGTCGACATCGAATCTCGATTTCGAGTCCGGGCAGGTCTGAGTCAAGAGAAGCAGCGAATTCCTGTAGGTATGCCCCGCCAAAGTGGGGGAGGGGTGGTTGTGGTACCGGTGCCGCTACCGCTGCTTACAGTGCTTGGAAGGGATAGGTAGCTGCACAATTACTATGAGTACTTGCCCAATAGGCAAACGAACGAACAAACGAACAAACGAACAACTTGAACTTTACTAGGTTAGTAAAAATGAAATATGCGTTTACTGCTGTAGATTGCAATCCAAAATAACATGAAAACATAATCTTGTCTCGCACTTGGCTTTGCAGACGTTACGGCGCACCAGATATCACTTAAATTTAGTAGGTAGTACCTTAAATGCTGGGCTACTGTGTCTACTGAGCCTAATTTATGAGTCTACATACCTATGTGTCGATAGGATTGTATTGTAAATGAGTTAGACCTGTTCCTCCGCATGGCTACGCCCTCAACTTGCAAATATTATGTACTGGACCAGGATGAGGCGATTTCTTACATGCTTGCTATTAAACGTCGGGACAGTCGGACGGTCATCAGCAAGGATGGATTTTTAAATAAAATCTAGGGGGCGGCCACCGCCCAGGTAAATTATCAGAAGCTGGTCAAGGGGCAAACTAGTATCTATACAACAAATCGCTTAGTTATCGACTCGTGGAAAATATTGTTAGGGAAAAAGACACAGGTTTTATTTGGGGGAAAGCTGCTATGACTAATAACTATGGATGAGCATGGATGTTGGTCACTTCCAGTGTACCAAAGCAGATATCGTAGGTATTCAAATAAGCTTATAGATGATCTGTCTAAGACGTTGTACCTGCTTCTTGTTTATGTAGCAAGGACTCAGCACATAGTAAAGGCTGAGACTAGGAAACAGGTGTTCCCCGTACTGCTGTACAGGCGCAGGCCGTCGACATCTGCCAACAGACCGTTCCGGTCCGGCAATCCCCGATTATCAGGGGAGATGCTCTTTCAATCCTAACCAAGTTGCCTAACCTCACAACCATATAAGACCAGAGGTGTCCTGCGTGAGAAGGCCGCGTTGACGCTATTCAACCATCGATAGTAATTAGCTGCCGACGTCCTACCGCTACCGCGAACAGGACTTAAGGTGTCACCAAACTTCTAGCAGATGAACCGCCACTCCACAGCATGTGAGAACCTGTCCCTCCTCACATCGCGCTAGACACTTCGCATGAAGCCGAGCTATGAACAATGATCCCTCCCCGACCTCGCCGGCGGACCCTCTTATCCACCCTAACCAGCACCATGCGCCCGATATCGATATCCAGAGAAGCTCCCAGTCTTCTTCTGCTTCAGAGTCGCAACAGACTGACTCCGCCGCCGCCCCGGAGAACCCATCCCTCTCACAGTCGGCGAAGGAAGGGCTGTCGAAGAAGCTGCAGTTCTTAGTTCATCTTTCTCTCAACTTGGACGCGTTAGTGATTGCCGAGTTATGTACATTATACTATATGGAGTATGTTATCTCTCTCTCTCTTGCTCATATCCGCGGGACGGACCTATCGAGTATTATCATCATGAATAAACCGAGACTAACTGACACGCCGTGTAGCTGTTCTTTCTTTCGTTTGTTCATTCGATGGATGGCACATACCCTTTTCGCTAGCCCTAAGACGGAAGACACGGTCCTAATAGTTCCTAATTACCACGTTTCCGCCGTCGTCGCGCCGAACCTCTTATGCATATTCCTACACCTGATTTCGTCGCCTCCCGAAGCCGGCGAGGCCTCACGGGGCTATCTCCATGGCGGCATTCTAGTTGATTTCATTGGTCAGCAGCCTCCGTCGTCGAGGTTCACGCTTGTCCTGCTTGACACCGTCGTCTTGGCCCTTCAGTGTTTCATGATCACTGTAAACATAGAGAAAGAGAAAATTCGCAACACGATCAAGCCCCCGCGGATAAACACGACCTCAGGGATTTCCATTACAGTGCCAACTACCAGTCAGGATCACGATGCGGAAGAACAGGGGATTTTAAGAGACGCCCCCATAATAGACGAAGTAAATGACGTGGACGATATCGAGATGAGGCCATTAGAAAATCATAATAACAACAGCGTTGGCGATAGTGAGTCTGCTGGCGGAGAAGGCAGCCAACTTCTCAGACGCTCGGCAGCGCAGCGCAGAGGTCAACTTGACGGTCTCGTTGATGTTTTGCGGTCAGGGAATGGTGTTCTTGCGAACTTTCATATTCCTCAGTTGCTTCGGACGGCTTGGCACAGTAGAGAAAACAGGCCGGAAAGTGCAGCTGTTTATGCTTTACAGAATGTCGGGTATAATGCTAGCCTTGCTGCATTAGCGGCTCGAAACAGAGCCAGGCTTGCCGCAACGCAGCAGAGGTAATCTTGACTCTTATGAGGGGGATCCTTGTACAAAATTATAGGATATTGTATGATCGACTACGCGACCTTTCTACTTACGTTCCCTAGACCCGAACCTTTGACGGCAATAATAATGTCCTCTGTGTCGTCCTCATCTATGTCTCTTAGACCCCAGCTACTTGCGCCAAATTTCTTCAGATCTCGCGCCAATTCTATAATCTCTTCCCTGCCTATTACCTCTCTTCCAAGCCGCAGACGGCCGACGTCCTCAGATCCCATAGCCATCAACATTAAAACCGTGGGAGCAGCCGCCCTGCTCACACAACCGCCTTGACTGATAGACTCGAGAAGTTGATATGCGCACCTCTTTCCAATGTCTTCTGGGACTGTTCCTCCCTTGGCCGGGACGACACTATCTGCTGAAAACAGTATGCCGGTAATGTTGGACTCGGCAACCAGACTCAAACCAAAGCCAATGCCCATTCTCTTCTTCCCACCCGCCTTCAGATCGTCCACCAAGGGTGCTTGGTCGTACTGTGATGCGATGTGAATATCAGCGCAAAGTGAGTTCAGAACCTCACGCGCGGAATATATCATACGCGCGTTGTTCGAGGCTGATACTCCGGTGGCGTACGCGACGCCTCGTATCCGTTTTATCCGTCCCGGATTTCTGTGGAGATGTAATGTTTTTGGCAAGCGTACTTGGCTCGCAAATCTGAGCTCGACTATGCCAGCGCCGCCGCTCCCCCTTTGGCCCATGCATGACCGTTGTAAAACTCTCAGCTCAATTCGGATGGCAGGTATGCCAAATAGGTCGTAGAGGGGGAGGATAGCAGTGCGGAACGAGTCGACAGACAGGTCACCTGTCTCGGTGGCGGCCGTGATCACGCCCGGGCCCGAAAACCGTACATTCATATGGGCCTTGGAAAAGGGCGCTAGTAAGCAGAGAGGCAGGAGGAAGTATGTGATGCCCCGTGTGCATGTTGCGGGTATGTTATGTTCGATGATGTCGCCGTCACCAGCGCCAAAGCCAGCTACGGCGCCAGTGATCAGGCCAGGCTGGTACGTTATCGTAGTACCCGTATAGGATATCTGCATAGTGCTGCCATTGGTAACAGCCTCGAGGAGTCGTAGAAGTGATACTTCATGCGGGGCGAGACCAGGACTGGTGGGGGAATTCGATCGGATCTTCGAGATATGGAGTGGTCGGCCAGTGAGTGTAGATAGAACGAGACGTTGTGTGAAGTTTTTGTGGCCTGTCAACTTGACAAACTCTGGCCTTGAGACCGACATTTTTCTATTCGCGACTTAACCTGTCACATAGGCTTCCTCTGACGCGATGCGATGGAGCGATCAAGGCATATCCTATCTAACGTTGAATCGCTGTCTTCAGATAAATTCTGCCAACAAAATTTAGGCGGTGAGCTAGTCGGGTCTTGGTTCAACGCACCTTTATCACAAGTGCGCTTCAGTGTGGACCCTAGAGAAGAAATAATGTGCACAGTGCAAGTGCCGAACACCAGTCCTCTAAAGATAGAAATCATACGGTATATTTAGGAAGAAGTACCAGGTAGGAAGGTATCTAGCCCTCCTTGTAGAGCCACGGTTAACCTGGTTGGTTGGTACCTAGGTACCTAACTTTTGCTGGGTACCAAGTAGTCCAGCCTATTTGTGGCTGATCCAATTGCATAGGCCCAGGTACAGATGTACCTAATGTCAATTGTCATCTGTGGAAAACTGTCAACATCTAAATTCCCCAAATCCACCACATGCCACCTTAATATAGCTCCCGTTTCTTGTTCCCATACCTTTTCTAATAACCACAGTCTATCCTTTCTGTTTTTGATTGTCCTTGATGCGCGCGTAAGCCAACAAGATGTTTGACATTGACTGGCTGAGCCTAGCGCTCCCATTCGCATATATCACCGTGCTCGGTGGCTCCCTATACACATTCTCAACAATTTACAGAAAGCGGAAAGCTGGTATGTGTAACCGGCGACTAGGAAGTCTAGGGGGCTATCGTCGCAACATCATACTGACACGACGCCACCTACAGCACAAACTACCAACTTGGAGCCATGGTACCCGGAACATCTGCAACGAGACATCTACCTGTCGCTCCTTCACGCCGAGGATGAGAAGAAGGAGGTCCCAAAGACTGTCATTCGCGCCGCTCTCTTGCGCAGGGCGATCGAAGATATCCGCCGCCTGATGCAGATTCGCCCGGCCAGACAGCCACTCAACATGCTATTACAGCGGGGAAGCGTGGGTGAAGACCTAAGCCATAGACTGCTGGCCGCGGAGAAGGATATTGACGCGGAGATTCGCGACGTGATAAACGAGGTAATTCTTTCCCCAATTCACAACAGCGCACCACCCCCGAATAGTAAACAATGTTCGCTGATGCCTACTCTTTTCGCATTTAGGCAAACGCCTTGGTACCGGGATGGGGACAGACAATTTTCCAATCAGCTAATGAAATAACTGCCAACACCGTCCTACGCACCCGGCTAAAGGAGATCGACGCCCGCGCAGAGGAAGAGAGGAAGGCATACCCGAAATATCTAAAGCAGAAAGAGGGCGAGCAGAAGGACTCGACCGCCACCAGCACCACCACCGAAAGTAAGGAAGACTCAACTAAGGGGTCAGTCAAAGCTGTTAGTGATGACGATGGCGTCCACGTTGAGCTGACCACACCCTCCACGGCCGCCACACCAAGCTCCAAAAAGAAGAAGAAGGGCAAGAAATAGGCGAGCCTCCAGCTGACCTGACTGGACTATCCTGGACTGAGCCGGGCTGGGAATGGTGCTGCCAAACCTTGTATCATCAACATACACACATACATTCAGGGGTAGTCAATATTCTCGTTTTCATAAATGGGTTGATTGCAGGGCCATACTTTTGTATGGGCGTTCAGGCGTAGGGGGGAGGGACATGGCAGCGGCATAGAAAACGCATGACAGCTATTAAGGCGAAGTTGATCTTGCCCCGGATCGTCTAATAGATATACCTATCTATCTATCTATCTACCTGAAGATGATCAATTGCATGAATGTGTCTCATTTACCTCCTCTTTGCAGCGTCTTATGTCAGTTTTTGCTTCCCTTTTTACCTTTCTTGACGTCGTCATAATATAGGGGTATGCGCTCTCTGTTATGCACGTCGTAGCTAGTAGGTAAAGAACATCTGGCGCTGGATAGCCCAATTCATGTCATGTTTGTTTGTATGTATGTATGTATGTTTCACACCGTCCTTCACTAAATACGAGTAAATTTGGTTGGACGCTGTATTTGTAGCATACACATAATATATTCCCAAAATAACGCAGAGACTTTGTGATAGTGGAATATCTGCTGTCTAAGTACCTACTATTACGTATGAGAAGGAGCTTGCTAAAAACTACATCTATTGTCTCTATCCTAAGTCTTTTCAGACGGTGAGCACTCCTAAATCTACGGGTAGAGTATAACATATGTGAATGGGTGTGTGTGTGTGTGTGGAGAATGAGTAAAGACAAGTAGGTAAAGTAAGCGGTCAAGCAACCAAAAGGTAGCAACTTTTAGTCTGGGAAAAGTCCAAGGCACTATTGCGATTATATTATGTTACTGTCCGGGTATAGCTTAGGTTCACTTCGTATGCTCAGTCAACGTAGGTAGATCTAGTGAGTTTTATCTAGGAGTGCTGCTTCAAGTAGAGACCGTGGGATGGAAGAGGCCACACTTTTTGCTAGTTGGCGAGTGAATTTTTGTAGATATGTAGATAGGTCGTCAGGTATAGCTAGTTGCTAGTTACTGGGTGTTCTGCGATCGAGTCGATTACTGTGGGTTTCTAGTATTTATTTGTGCTGCCACACCGAGGAGACAGTTGGGTAAGCCCGATTACGTGTTTAGGAGTCATAGTCGAGACTCGAGATCCCCGTGTATGTATCTAGGCAGGCTATGTATTTTGGGTCATGGCAGGGCGGTGTATACTGTTCTGTTCTGTGCTGTGCTGTGCTGTGCTGTACACATGTACGCCCGGTTCGGCCTTCAGTAGTTTCTTCCTGTATAATCTGAGGGGATGTAGGTAAAGACGTTTGAAGGGAATGGGAAGTAGGGGACGGGGATAGGCAGTTGGGAATAGTCAGGGGGGTTACGAGGAGCGCCTGTAGTTCCTAGACACTTATTTACGTATATTCACATTGATCTAGGCCACCTAGCTCTGGGTATATACACATAAAATTTACAGGCGAAGCGCTTCGTCTCACGTCCCATCCCATCAGATTACATCAAATTTATTCTAACTCTTGCTACCTATGCTCTCAAGAGGATATTTCCGGACTTCGGTATATTACCGAGCCGCGAGAGATATCCTTCCAGGTCAAGAACAAAAGTCTGTCTTCTCTCCCTCATCCCTCCAGGTTAGATTAGTTCGGTCAGCCTATCTACCTACACATCTTACCGAGGGGTGAAAATTTACTCAGCATACCTAAGTAGGTAACCGAGCCAGGAGCCCGGCTACCTAGGTGCTTGGGTGCTTTGGGTTTATCTATGTATCACATGCTAGACACAGACAGAGACAGAGATAGAGAGACGACTAACTAGTGCTATGTAGCAAATACGTAAGAGATTAGGTTATGTAGGTCGGGTACAGGTAGGTACGTATTGTATTGCTGCCTGGAGCGGTACTTCCACACCATACCACGCCATCTATCACATGCGGTCAAGCTGCTTCGTAGGTAAGTAAGGGATGGGTTTGGATGGGATGCTTTTCTTTGCCTTGTTTCTTTGGGGGTAACGTGAGCAAGCAGGCACGCCGAGTATTGTTCAGAGTCCCTCGGCTCGGTAGCAGTACGGGTTACTAGGTAGCTCAGCTCAGCCTAGGACTAAGCAATATCACATTGACATCCATATGTTCTCGTTTTGCTGCTTTGGGGATTTTCTTTTCTTGATTACTCAGGCTTCGTCACATTCGGTGAAGAGAAGTTGACCACTAAATGGGCAGGAGTGTGAGTATAAGTGTATGCGTATAGGTGCGTGCGTATGTACATGTGTCATAGTAGATGTTTGCCTTTCCCGATGATTCCGTAGTTTACCTACCGTTCGGCTACCGCGTTTGCTGTGGTGTTACTACGATTTACAGTGGCCTTAGCTTGTTGCGTACAGCCAACAGCCACTCACTCAAGCGTCAGGCCACCCTCCTATGACGGTAACAGAGTAATATTCTGTGGCTTTCTTGCCTTGTTTCCCACCACCAGCTAAGAACATTCGATGATAATCCCCGAGTACTACTCTACATAGGTCATCGGTGTTACTGTGACAATGGTGTACAGTAGACAGACCTCTGACGACCAAGTAACGCATATGTGTAGGAATGTAGTACCCATCTAAGGAGTTGGACATGACGATAGTATTTTTGACTGGTGTGTTGACAATCAGCTGCTTTACTTACTCCTTATCAGCGACTTACACATGCCATAGACAAGACAATTATTACTCACTCTTCTACTATATGAGATATATACCTACATGCATACTTCACATGGATGATTTGTATAGTACAGCGAGCCGTACATAAGTACATAGGTAAGGCGATTCCTGCCGCGGGTCCGCGGAAGCCTACCCGCCCCATGTACGCAGCGTGGCTTGCTTGATGCTATAGTCAGGATCCCTTGCCTTATTACAGTAGGTATCAGAAACAGAAAACAAGGCAAAAGGAAGACAGACTTCCAGGTAGGTAAGAGGATCTTCCTGCAAAGTGTATGCAGAAGCGCGATCCAAAAAACGGGGAAGCATACATGGGTCATACCTACCTACATACCTACTGCTGTACGTACGTGGGAGGGCAATAGGCAGTTAGATTGTGGATTAGGCAAGTACAAGCAGCCTCTTTTTTTTTCTCTTCTTCATTTTTCCTCGTAATTTAACTACTTGGTAACATGACAAGGCAACATTCTCACACGATAACCAATTTTTTCTCGGTAATTCGGGTCAAATATAACAGTTGTGACTGCACCTGAGATGCATATACTATTACTGCAAACATGTTACCTATATGTGCCTAGGTACGCAAATCCCCCATCCCTGTCTTGCATGCATGGTGTATAGTCTGATAATTATTATGTGTCACTGCTTTCATTTTCTATTCTCATATTTATTTAATTTTTTTCCTTTTTTTTTTTTTTTTTTTTTTTCTTTTTTTTTTTTTTTTTTCTCTCCTTCGTCACATGGACGATGCGAGGCTACGAGGTAAGGGATAATTAAGCTCTCAAATCAGGTAGGTAGGATATAGTGAGGAGATATATAGAAGTGGATGTTGTTGGGAGCCTCAACAAAGTTTCTGCTTTACCTGTGACTTCCCTATTCCGGCAGCTTGATGGAAAATTGTGGATATTTTTGCTAGCATTAATAAGAGATATGTAACGGCTTCGGAAGCCAGATTACAGTCTACAAATTACACCCTCACTGCGGGCCCTTTCCGCGGTAAATAGACTTTCTCTATGCTGAAAGAGGAAATATCTAAACTGCCAAAGGGAAAGTTTCTTCTTCCTTCTTTCCCAATTCCCAGGCGGGCGGTAAGACGGCATGCATGGTAGACAGGCACCTGGTCGGTAACATTATTTGTCATCTTCGTATGAGAGAATCCAACGTGGCTTCGTGTTGTCGGAAATTTGTACTGTTGAGGTGGAAAGGCTTGCTCGATCTACTCCTATAAGCCGTAACAGGCAATAGATTCGTGCTATTATATGTATGACCTTGACTCGCTCATCCGACTTTAGCGTCATTCGGTGGAGTAGAATGAATGTCTTGGACAGATTATGTACATACGTGAAAAATAAGGAAAGTACTTACTTACCCGGGAGCGGGAAATGATTAACCTAGGTGGCTGTTTAATTGTTTAATTGTTTAATTGGTGATTAGTCTGGTACTGCATCTGCATGGAAGGTTTCTAGAAACCTTCCAGACGCAGATCCTTCTGAAACCCCGGAATCGGTCAAACGCAGGAAGGCCCCTAGATTATTGTTTGATGGACCTTTTTTTATATTTTTTTTTATTGTGTTTTTTTGTTTTGGTTAGGGCTCTGTTCAGGATGCGGGATCGGGGTACAGCGTTGGGGAAGGGGTGTTATAAACTTGTGACCATTATGTAACTGGTTACCGGAACGCGACGAGAAACAACAGGACATACCTAGGTATGATACAACTGTGGGACAACAAGAATGAAAAAAATGTAGAAAATAAAATAAGGCGTTTACCGACAAGGTATCTGTCATTCCCTTATTGCAACGGAAAATAAAAGAGGGCAAATCAAACGGCCCAATTCTTCCGGCCGAATCCTTCGGCTCAGAGGAAATGGGAGTTGGATATTTCCTCAAGCCACATTTACAAACTTTTTTTTTCTTAATTATTATTATAAATTTTAATTTTTTTAATACCTTCCTGTTATCGGGTACTGGTGCCGATGCGGATCTCAAGTCACGATGGGTATGTAGGATTGCTGTTATTAATAATGACAGATGATAGCATCAAGAACGGAGAGTCAACTCATCGCCTATAGGCTCAGAGGGGCGCACTCACGTGCAAATATCACGGTGACATTCCTCTCGTAACCAGCGACCCCTATGTTGTACGTTTGCCGATGTAACCTCTTTACCTACAACAGTACAGCATACATACTTCCAACACGTTTCTCGGCGGGGTTTCTTGTTGGCAATCCCGGTTTATGCAGCGGAAGTGCAGACCTGCATGTCGTGCCTTATTACATTCATCCTATACGGAACGTCGAGCATCTCCTCCGCATGCGACGCACCCAGGAGCTCGAGGATGGCTAGCCAGTTAGAAGACGACAAGTAGAGTCGAACGACGATTAGCAATGACAGAGGAAGCAACTCGAGAGCGGTCAGTCTGACCGACTTGTATGCGACCAATCCCAGCCAATCTAACAATTCACATATTTCCCCTTGCAGGAATGTAGTTTCGAAAAAGTAACGCCGAACTCCTGCCCTACATCTTCTGTGCTTCTGCGACATGGGCGACAAAAATAACCATGATGGGGCTCGCCTCTGTACAGCATACTATCGATCACTAATGTCGTGCTACATCTGGACTGGGAGTGACACGATGCCTACCTAAGATGCCCAAATCCCACAAGTCGGGGAAGAGGCAAGGTTGCCACTAAGGAGGTAGCCATCTGCACCTGACCACGCTGGGGTTTGACGCAGTCAGGACGCATCTGCGGCCGGCTTAAGACGAAGAAGAAGAGGCTGAACTAGGTAGTTAATTACCTGAAATTTGTGTTCCATGTTCCAGACCACCCGGGGAGATTCGCATCGATGTAGTTACCTAGGTTATCTTATCTGGAGTATGGTGTAGGATGACGGTATCGGATCTACATCGCTATGCACGCACAAGGGCACAAAATTACCCAGGTCTGCCCAGGTATTACTCGAATTTAAGGGCCGCCTCTAAAACAAAATTTCCACTCTAGAGAGGCGCTATCAGATGGCGATCCTTCGTAAATCGCACAGAGAGCCTTCACTTCATACGCCCTCTCTGGGGAGGATGGGAAGCTAACCTAGAACCTATAGAAGTTTGACGTAAGCTCTATATTTCTTTTTCGGGATTTAGCCCCAAACCAAATACCTGGATGGGACGATCCCTGGAGGTGGAGGGGTGAATGTGAGAATTATTATCAAAACCAGGATTACGATGTTGCAAAAAGCGAATGGTGCCGCATATTAGCTACCGCACACCCATCCCCGCGCAGGGGGTTTGCCGGTCTCTAATCCTTCTAGAAGTTTTCTAGAAGGGATTCTATTGGCAGCCGTTGTACATATGACACAAGTTCTAATTACAAACTGTATATAAGCGCAGGTGTTTTATAGAAGCAATCTCTGGAAAAGAGATGAGGACATATCTCTTGCATGTTTTGGTACGTAGCACGTAAACGCGTCTGGCCAAATGAAGGATCGACCTAGAGTACCTAAACCAGCCCATCGACAGCAGTACCGGATGTACATCTATGAACCGTTTGAACTTTTGAAACCCAAGCGGACAGGACACCGTACTGTAATTAGGCGTTAGGAGATAGGTAGGTATCACAGCTTGACTCCACAGCATGCTTCAGACTACGAAGATAAAACACGATAGAATCATACTTTATCAAACACTCTCTGCCCATACGTGTACACAGGTGTACGTACGTGCGTATAGACTAGACGGTTAGATAGACCAACTTAGTGCTTTAGATGCCTAATGACTATATAGTTACATACTTAAACCTGGCCCAACAACTGACTATATCGTTACGATGTAGGTGCATCCTGCGGCCTACGTAGCAAAGTGGATGATATGGGTATCTGGAGCAAAGAAGCAGTTCATCAGCACTAATTTGCTTTACTTAAGGCTACTGAGTAGGTACTTCTCAATCGCACATAGAAGCCATGCATGCGTTTTGATTCGAATGCCTACCAAGCCCTCCCGATGCCTACAGATTCTAGTCTAGCCTACATCGCGTTTATACTTGACGGCGGGAAGGCGGTCTCCACTCTCCCCTGCTTCCCCTGAACGAGAACCTTGTCCATCTTAAAATCATAGCACGAATGGTACATTTCTCTACCTGCCATAATCTGTACTCTGCCTAGTACCACCTACCACTCCTACACTAGGTAGTAGTAACAAAAATTTAGAGAAGAGAAAAAGTTTGAAGACTACTATTTCTATCTCGGTAGGTGATACAGTATACATATCATAATTATTTTGTAACTTCATGTTACCTAGGAACATGATCAGTTCCACGCGCGGTGTACCTAGCTTAAGTGAGGCAGGGAAAATAAAACAGGCAGTATTATTACAGCTCGGCTTCGAGCTTGGAGGTAGGTGGCATGTACTATACCTAAGTAACTTTCAAGGTTCACTCTCCCTCACCTTCCACCCCTCCCATTGTGTCCCCAAATGTAATCTGTACTTCCTCTAACGCTGCACCTGGGCAGTAGTGGTAACGAAATAACATCATCCTACATAACTCCTCCCTCTAGCTGTTAATGTGCATTTTAGGTAGTAGCGCCGGCTAGATTACCTATCTTGTCCTTACTTCCCACTAATCTCCCAATCTGGTCCGTGGTCAGTGGCGACCTTGCTGGCCTTCCATCCTCTTTTCTCCTTAGGGCCAAGTCGTCTGACCCTCTTCTCTCCTCCCCCACTCCGCATCGTTACCCATCGTTATTAGTTAATAAACCAAGCCTCTCTGTTGACGACCAGCGCACATATTCAAGAAACGGCCAGCTGTAGTTCATCTCAGATCGCAATACACCGTACATGCCGTGCATACCATACATACCGTCCATTCCAGTGGCTTGACCCGTGAGCTCCTCCTGGGCGCGGCCCTTAAATCCTTGTTGTGCCGCCAACACTTGGCTACTTACACTACTTATTCGTCTACCCTACTGTCTGTCTCTACAAGTCTACCTCGTCAGAAGTCCACGGCCTTGACTCTCATTTCTCCCGCCAACCTCTTGCCGACCTGAACTATTTGCCTACTAGCTACCTGATCTGAGGTAGGATTCGATTCCTTCCCGTCCAAGCAAGAGCGAAATGAGCCAAGCCTAGCCTCGTGTGACCGATATTTCCAGCTTGAATACATAAGTAAACAATATTTTGCGCCGCAGGCTGCAGGATTACAGCACCTGTTCCCGCGCGAGCTTACCAGAGGGCACTTTGTGTCCCCCGAACCCCAACTTTCGAGTTCCCATATTCTTTCCATCAGCACCTTTTATTTTTCTCTTGGCTCCGCGTGCCCAGCGTTTTGCGTCCCCGAGCCCACTCTTGCGCCTCATTAGTTCAGTTTCGCAATTTCACAGTCACTCCGAAATTCCACCTGAACGGCAGCTTGACGGCGCTATCTGCTCTTTTTCAAAATGGCCTCTGAAAAGCCGGCAGTCCTCATCATCGGCGGTCTGGGATATATCGGCCGTTTTCTTGCGAAATACATCCACGACAACAATCTCGCATCCGAACTGCGATTAGTCGACAAGGTCTTACCTCAGCTAGCCTGGTTGGCTCCCGAATTCGAGGATGCCTGCTCGGGGGCCAACTTCATGCAAGCTGACGCCAGCAAAGAACGTAAGTTGCGTTGAAACCTTCGGCAGCCCGGAGATCAGATATCGTGCGGAATTGTTTTACTGAAGTTCGTTATGTTTGCGTAGAAGCCTTAGCTCGTATATTCGATAGAGCTGACAACAAACAATGGGATTATGTCTTCAATTGCGGCGGCGAGACAAGATATTCTCAAGAGGATGAGGTCTACAAAGTCCGGTCTTTGGGCTTGTCGCTTGCAGTTGGTCGAGAAGCGGCGAAACGGGGCGTCAAGTGTTTTGTAGAGTTGAGTTCTGGGATGGTCTACAAACCGAACTCGTCGCCCAGTAAAGAGGGCGACAAACTCAAACCGTGGAGCAAGATTGCGACATACAAAGCCCAAGCAGAAGAGGAACTGTCTAAAATAGAGGGGTGAGTACTGACAGCGAGCTAGAGAGGAGTTTGGATGGCGCAGACTAACCAGCGGCCGATTCTGATAGGCTGAACCTTATTATCGTACGGCTTCCCCACGTATACGGTCCGTATGCGTCGCAATGGGTAGCGACGGCGCTTTGCCTGGCACGTGTGTACCAAGCTCTCAACGAAGAGATGAAGTGGCTGTGGACGAAGAATTTGCGGACAAATACAGCTCACATCGACGACGTCACAAGAGCGCTCTGGGCTATCGTCTCCTGGTACGACGCTGGAAAGGCCAACTGGGACCCTAAAACTATGGGCAATATCCCGATATTCAATGTGGTAGACAAAGGCGTTACGACACAAGGAACGATAGCGGGCATTATCGGCGAAGTGTTTGGCATTAAATGGGAATTCCAGGGACAGGTCCTCAGTAACTTTGCGCGCCTAAACATGGACAGTGTCGTGGACGATGTCAACGATGATGTGCTTGGCCCCTGGGCGGACTTGCTTAGCGAAGCGGGGATCACGAGGCCGGGTCCATTGACTCCGTTTATGGAAAAGGAGCTCCTGAAAGACACGGATCTCAGCATGGACGGTAGCCGACTGGAGACGGTGGTCGGTTTCGAGTACCAGAAGCCGGTTATCACCAAAGATCTTGTGCTCGAAGTGATTGAGAGCTACAAGAAGATGAAGTGGTGGCCATGATGACCATTTCAGCTTTCCTGATTCTATCCTTCCTGTCGAAACCAGCTTCCGAGAGGCTTTCCTGGAGGGTCTTGGCGCCTTTGCGAGGATCACGATGGGAACTTACCGCAGCAAATGACTCGATGACTGACGGCCCACGGTTTCTAGCTGCACATGATAGACCTGGCGGTTTCCTTTTCTATATCCCTTCTGTTTCTTTTGCTGTCTTCTTTTCTAAAATAGGGGGCTTTTGGGCAGAAAGCGGCAACGGTGTACGAGTAGGATATCCTTTCTTTTTGTCCCAAACAAACACATTCATATCTATCCATATACGTGCAACCACGTTTACCCTCTTCCGGAAAGCCTAGGAGTAGGTGTTGGTCAAAAGGTGACTTCAGAGGTGACCCAAGGCGAGTATCCGCCTGGACATAGAAGGGCGTATATGTTTTTATCTTAATGAGACAGTCCTCGGACTGGTAATTTTCCTGGCATGAATAGAAAACACTACCCAAAAGTTGCAGAGAAGTTTGGATGTGATAGTGAACCAATCGAGGCAGGCATTGGCTTTTATTCCTTTTCCATTAGGTTGGGATTGTTGCGAATCAAAGCCAAGGGCGGAGAGGCTGCTGGTGTGAAGGCTGTGCCTTCATATGTCTTTGCACCCTGCAGTTGTTTTAACGGCCGACCTAAGCAAGTTGGCTAGGCCTAGAAGCCGGTCAAGTGATGAAACAGTGGATTGGTATTATTCTGCTAGTAGATGTTACGACTGTCGTGACCGCCGGGTTACCGCGGTAAGTTTCAGGTTGCTTACAGGTTTCATTTTATGCTGGCCCAGTTTTAGTATTCTTTGGCTTTAAATCACCAGGCCAGTACAAAGTATCCTTTTACAAAAAACTTGTTTAGCCCTTACTTGACGAAACATACTTGTACAGTTCGGCAGAGCACTAAATGGCTAAGACAATCATCAGTTAGCGGGGAAGCATAGGCGGGTTGTTTGTTGACTGCCTCATGAGTACGTAAGTAGCAGGATTGGACTTGGCACCAATCATATGCTTGAGCTTCGATTACCTCGTTTTCCCTTCCGGACTCTTATACTGGGACAAACCCAGCAACGAACCCAGCTCTATCTAGACTAGTAATAGACCTTACCTTTCACATTGTTTTTGCCTCGTGAATACAGGGCAATCCATCAAAGCTGGGGTAACAAAACCCGGGGCAGTATCTAAACTCAAACTAGGTAGACCAAAATTAGACGCCTATCTATTCCAAGATATAGACTTACATAGTTCCAGGGCAGACCCCCGCAAAACCAGACCCTTCCCCCAATCTAAACTAGGTAAGTTAAGGTGCGAACCACTATGAATTGAACCCCTCATTGCCTGTGACGACACATACGGCCAGGGGTTTATGAAAGAGGTGGGGAGTTTGTCCCGATGCCTCGGCCGCTAGTGTAAAAGTTCAGTCATTCAATCAATCATGAATCTTCTTTCAACCTTACAATGTAGGTACGGTGCTGCGCATAATGTAATAGTGAATGAGTGAGCGATATATGATACGAGGGGATTATGCATGGCATTTCGATATGTTGTACCTTACCTTGGGCCTTGAATGTGATTTGAATCAATCACAAAGTAGGCTACATATGTAGTTACAGTAGTATGTCCTCAGATCGGCCACGGGAAGGGAGGCTGGTTATGGGGATTGTTGAGGTTTTTGGCTTGTGATTGAGCTCGGCGATTGCATACTCGCGTTCTTACTTATATCTTGATTTTTTCCCTTCTCTTCCTACTTTTCTTTACTCTTCTCCCTGTCTTTCTCTCTTTCCCTCTTGTAGAACCCTGCTTTCCCGAAGACGTGCCTAAGCGTTAATTAGAAGTAATACCCCGCGGTTCCCCCCTATAAATTCTATACGAGAGAGCGAACTTTCTTGTGTTGTCTGTTGATATACTTGACGCGACACACGAAACTACTACATCGCGACTTATACCGGAGCACACACCAAATTTATCCTTCTTGCCTCTCTGTTTAACTCATCGATCGGTCTAGAGCCAATTTCTCATACAATGGCTGCACCGGCTTCGAAGACAATTGGTAACCTGACTGGAAAATGGGTCCTTGTAAGTGTCTCTTGATATACGTTTATTTTATTTCCTCGGTCTTTCCGCTATAATATATTAGTACAGCTTCGTCGAATGCTGCTTAGGTGATGGATACGTACATTCGTAACTGTTCAACTACGCCACTCGATGAACACGTACATTCCCATTAGGGAAGAAAGGAAGCATTTATAAAAGACACACAGAAGAACAAGCGGAAAAAATGGAAGGCTAACCAAATCGCTTTTCCATACAAACAGAACAAAACCCTCTCAGACCCCACCGACCCAGCCCTCGCACTCCAGGGCATCGGCTGGCTCCTGCGCAAAGGTATCGGCGCAGCAAGCATATCAATCCAAGTGAAGCAATACACAGACGACGCCGGGAAAGTGCACGTGGACATCGAGCAGAGCGCTAGCAGTCTGAAGGGCACGACCGAGTTGCGGACGGCCGACTGGGAGCCGCACGAGCACAGCGACTGGATCTTCGGGCGCGTGACCGGACGCACGCGGTTCGTCACCACCGACGAACTATCTTCTCTAGTTTCTTCCCCAGGGGGTGAGGCCATAGCGGGAAAATGGACCGACGGCGATTCCCTAGCGAGTGACTGGTTAGAGGACGAGAGCGAGAAGACGGGCCCGAACGGCGCGAGCCATATATTGAATCACGTGAGGGCCGACGCCGGATGGTTCGCCACGCAGGTCTGGGGGTTCCAGGATATCGGCGGCGAGAGGAGGTATGTGAGGAATGTGGTTGTGGCGAAGGGCGATCAGTTTGAGAATTTTAAGATGATCTGGGATTTTGTTTCTGAGTAGGAAAGATGTGGAAGGGAGACAAGGACGAAAGGAAGAAAGAAAGAATGGGAAAATGAGAGAAGAATTAGGAGATGCGTTCGGGTTGATATTTGTATTAGGTCCACAGGAAGAGTCTGAGCAAGCGGAAAGATAAGAAAGAAAGAAGAGGGGGAGAGAGGAATACATGAATACGTGAAGAAAATGATTGTTCACACACATATGTATATCAGACTAAAGAAGAGATGGAGGCCTTATGAATATCTAAAGTACTAGGTTAGATAAGTCAACACGTCTAATAGACAAGAGGGGACCAGAGTCCTTTGGAACTCATATACGTATATATGAGCGCCTAAATCGCTAAGATATGTGAGGCCAAATGTTTAGTAATGACGTGCTGTTCGTAGGAGAAGTATAAGTAGTAGTTACGCCTTTTATAAGACCTGGAATTGGTGAAAACGTCGAATATACATCATATCATTGTAGTATCCTTAGTAAAATAAGGTAACTTGTGAATTCGATTCGTTCAATCTAAGCAGCCTGACCTGACCTGACACTTACTTGGAGTGCCTGATGATGCTTTTTTACCTCTCTATCAGACGTCCCCTCAGCTAAAACGCCAGGTTAAGGTTAGACATGGCAATATCTCTTGGCTTTTCCCGCTTGGCCAATATGTGATACGACGGCGTGTTCATAATAGATGCGCATCGAATAGTGCCGCGCAAAGGCAGGTTCATTCATTCATCGGGTAGGTAACGGCCTGCCTTATCCGTCCGGTCTGACAGTGACAATCTGACGGAATCCTAACCACCAGCAATAATAATATTATTTCTTATAACCTCCTCGCCAGTTTTTTTGGGGCTTACCAAACCTTTCAAATGTTCCTTAAGTCAGGCTAGATCGAGGTCAAGGGCTACGCAGGCCTCCGTTTGACGAACTCCTCCAGATCCGCCTTCGTCGCGACGCCAAGCACAAACCTCCTATCCTCGTCCGTGACGACAGCAAATTCTTGCTTCTGCCCCTGCCCCTGTCCCTGCCCCTGCGCATCTCCTCCCATCTGCCCCTCAAAGAAAGCCTCTAGATCTTCCAGCGGCGTAGCCATCGTGATGACGGTGTACCGTCTCCCCTTCCGCTGGAACCTTACCATTGCCTTCGAGATCGGGTCTTCGGGTTTGACGGCTCCCGAATCGAGCTGGGCTTGCAATGTGGGGATCGAGATGTACCCTAGCAGCGCGCGCGTCTCGGAGTCTACAACTGTGAGGTGCGTATAGTCGCGCTCAAAGGCTGAGAGTAAAGCTAGAGAGATCGGATCGCTGGGGTTTAACGATAGTGCGGCCGGAGGCTCGAGGTCTTGTACTGTTGCCTGTTATAATTGCAGATAACAAGTCAGCAAGGGTGCATTGGTTTTTCGTATATTGATATGCTCTTGCTATCGTATGTCTGTTTGTTTCTGTCTAGTAGGTAGGCAAGGGACCTGGTGGAAGAGAGGGACGAGAAGAGCCGAAGAAACCCTTGAAGATGAGTTGGCTTACCCCGCGATAGCGTGATGACCATTTAGAGATGAAGGGTTTTTTGCCAAGTGGTGAGGGACCAATATGTGTCCCTCCCGTCATTGTCTGCGCCATGGCTGTGTGATACTTATTTACAGATATCGCCCTGAGATTGCACTTCTGTGGTTCCGAGTAGCTGACTGGAGTAGTCAAGCTTGATCCGGATTGCCTTGCAAATGGTAATGCTAGCCTTACGCTGCTGTGTCGTTTCCCCTTGCAGCTCTCTATCAGGATCCAGTATCGTATCTTTATCGTAGTAATAAGAAAATGATTAGTGTACTGTAAGCTGTAGATACGTATTAATTGTCTTATCGCTTGTCTGAATGAGGAATTGAGGGTCTCCAGAGGTATGTAGGTTAGATTAGTCAATGACAAAATCGAAAGGCCCTGCCCATTCATGATTCGAGGTGGGGCAATTATCTCTGTCTTTGGGAAGCGGCGCCGACCGCCGACTAAAGCCGGTCTATCCAGTAGGTGACGGCTCAAGTAAAAACTAGGCGTTTCTTGTCTAATTTAAGCACATATTTAGACTTTAAGTTACTCACATAGCCCCTCATCGGCACCATTATCATTTAGACAGCTGCTGAGTCAATTCAGTTCATTAGTAGCGGCGATGGCAACCAGCGCCGAGGAGTGAAAGCAGAAAAATCCCTCGAAAGGAGGAAGAAAATAAACTGCTTGAGAATTGGTTACGAGTTATCTTTTTGAACTAACTGTCAAAGCACGGCCATATTATATTTCATACTGTACTGTTAAGTTCTGACATCTAAGCTAATTAGAGCCGCCGATGGAGTTTATAACGCCGAAGTATCAAGCCAATCAGAGGGAGGAAAATCCGATCTAGCCACTCCCAGAGCTTGAAATCCGGGGAGTGGAGGTGAGTGGGACGCGCTTTTGGAAGCTTGCGCAGCTCTGTTTACAAGTATAGCTTAACCCCACCGACGTCACTTACAAGTTATTACCGAATGCTGTATTCTGTACAAAAGGTATTGATCATAGGAGGTAAGTAAACTCAGCGTGCCAACGCCTGCGACCTCTTACTTGATAACGAACAAGATGTAAGCAAAGAAAGAAAGAAAATAAATAGGGAAAGAATCGTTGGTTGGGTGACTGTAGGTTATACTGTACGTACAAGTAGATAAGACAGGAAGGAACTACTAGTAATAACAAAATGCTGATGCCGCAAGAAGGAGCTTAACTCCGGCGACTCCTTCTCTGACAGTTGGCCCACAGTCACCGAGGCGAATCCTGAGCCGGCCCCATTTTTCATAAGTTGCTTTGCATTATTTTAAACAGTAATAAACGGAAAGTGGCCAGCTATTTCCCCAGTTAAACGTTTTTATTGCTTGCGACCGACTTCGACCGGCCAGGGTTAGCTATGACAGCCTTGGCATGCCAGTCAGCCTAGCCTCGCCTGTCAATGGCCCTCATGTCAGTGGCATGCAATGGCATCCTCACGTCAATGGAGGCATACGCATGACAATGGCAGTCAGGGGGACAATAGCACAATGGCAACTGTAGCCACCATTCCGGAGATTAACCGTGGTTCTGCTACCAGAATGTGGGAGGAATATGTTCATATAGTTTGGCTGTAAAGCCCTCAGGCTGTCTTAGATTCCTGTTCTGTAGCTTTAGATCTTCCCCCGAATATAGGGTATAATTGGTGTTTGCACCCATTGCCTTTCTTCGCATCCGTGACATTAGCAGACCTAGCATTATTGATCCCCGCATTTTCACAGTACACCGGCCACGGCCTTCAGGCAATGAGTCACTCAGTGAATTTTGGTCCAAATAAACCCGTTCTTCCTTCCGATTTAGCCTTTCCAGAGTCCATTAGCTCCAACCAACACCACTACACTAACGCCGTCTGCCAGTTAGTGTAGAGTCTAAACCCCACAGACATGGCCGAAGATTCACGCAACGGAAGCACCGTTCTTCCCGAGCCTGGAAAGCGTAACGTCCTCGTCACTAGCGCCCTGCCCTACGTGAACAACATACCCCACCTTGGCAACATCATCGGGTCAGTGCTCTCGGGGGATATCTTTGCTAGGTATTGCAGAGGGCGTGGTATCAATACTCTCTATGTTGGTGGTATGCTGTTGTTGTTGTCGCGTAGCCCCTATTTGTGACTTTTCTGGCCAGGATGTAGCGTTGACGACAGAAGAAGAGGATTGACTCGCGGATACGCATTCGGGGACAGATGAATATGGGACGACCACCGAAGCAAGGGCTCTCGCAGAGGGATGCACACCACAAGAGCTCTGCGATAAATACCGTGTCATCCATGCCGACGTATACAAATGGTTCAACATCAGCTTCGACATCTTTGGTCGGACTACGACTGAACTACAGATGCAGATCACCCAAGACATCTTTATTAGATTGAACAGGAACGGGCTTTTGAAGGAGCGTCAAACAACTCAATTATACTGTAAAGCGCACCAATCGTTCCTTGTAGATCGCTTCGTCAAAGGCAAGTGCCCGGCCTGTGCTTATCCAGATGCCCGTGGTAACCAATGCAACCTGTGTAGTCGTCTTCTAGACACCTCCAGCTCAAAAACCCTCAATATAAAATCAATGGTTCTGTACCCATTACTAAAAAGACAAACCACATCTTTATCAAACTAGACAGGTTGCAACCAGAAGTCAAAGCCTTCTTCCGGAAATCTAACACAGTTGGCAAGTAGTCTAATAACAGCAAGGCCATCACCTCGGCCTGGTTAAAAGAAGGCTTAGAACCACGCAGTATTACAAGAGACATAAAATAGGAAACCAAAGTCCCCTGCCAGGCTACAAGAACAAAATTATTTATCCATGGTTCGATGCCTGCATTAGCTATGTTTCCATCACAGCATGCTATACTAACCAGTCGGAAAAGTGGTAGCATAATCCCAAAAACGTTCAACTCTTTCAGTTCATCAAAAAGAATAATATTGTTTTTCACTCTATTATTTTCCTAGCTACCCAAATCGCCACTAAAAAACCCCAGACAAAGCTTCACCACCTCTCTACAACAGAATCTTACATATAAAGGTAGCAAGTTTTCCAAGTCCCGATATATTGGCGTGTTTAGAGATTCGGCCCAGAAGACCGGGGTCGCTTCTAATATCTAGCAATTCTTTCTAGTCTCCCACCGCCTACTAGACTAGCTTAGCCATTTTCTAAGGTATATGAGAGGGCATCATGAAGAGACGTATATGTGGATGGTTTTATTGAAGGGAATATGGTTAATAAGGAACCGGTTGTGTAAACCGTTTATTAAAACCCACTCTGTTTTAGGGACCGTTTCAAAACGCGTTGGATATGCATAGGCGTGCATAAATCCTGCTGCTCACAGTGCAGTCACTTAATTGAGGATCGGGTGAGCCGGGCCTAAGCAAAGCAGCGTCTACGCTAAACTCCATTTGTTTGTGGTACAGAAAGTAGTAAAACCTACAGATGTAGTACTGTAAGTAGCCTGCTCGTCGCCTGGTCTCTTTGGCTTTAAATCTTCTATGTCCCTGCTTCCCTTAAGTTTTTCCTTTTCCTGCCAATAAGGGCATTCTACCAATTGCAACAAACTGTGCTTCTAATCCTTCTTGACGATTGCTGGTACTGATGCCAGTTGTTTGTCTTGTAGCTTGATACCGATAGGTCGTATCTATACCCACACACAATCCCTAGAGGTATGTACAAGATCTCTTATCAATTACGTATAGAACTCAATTCTATGTCGTGGTCTGTCGCTGTTCTGGTTTTCGTTGTGACTGAGGACTCCAATGTATACATATCAGACGAAAAGAGACATGCGACGAGGCTGTCACTAACAACGACCATAAGCATTAGACTAGCCAGTATTGTACTATCCGACCGAACATGCCGGTCCTGTTTCCCACTCAGCACATCCTGCAGCAGACCTTTGGGTCCCAGCGACTCACGGGCGAAGCTCGATCGGTACCGGTTTCGAGCAAAGCGACACCGCGCCAGGCGCGCCCCGAGCTCTACGGAGCCGCATATTCCGTCGTTGATGACCCGAAGAACAAGCTGAGCGCCGAGGCGCAGAAGGAGTTCAACAAGGCGAGCTCAGCTGCCAAGGCTAAGACGGGCCAGATCGAGATGTACTCGGGTGGCTTCTACGCCGCTGCTACGTTTGGTGGTCTCATGGCTTGTGTGAGTGTGCTAATTGAATCTTATGTTGAATTTTATATGGCTTGCATGGAACGGAGCCAGATATGGATGTGTTGCGCCGTGGAAGCATCCTCAGGGGCAGAATGCTGAATATTGACTCGTCAAATGCTATATATAGGGCCTCACACATACTGCCGTCACTCCGCTTGACCTTGTCAAATGCCGCCGTCAAGTCGATTCGAAGCTTTATAAGGGAAACTTCCAAGCCTGGAGTTTGATCTACCGTCAGGAAGGTATCAGGGGAATTTTCACCGGTTGGGGCCCTACGTTCTTAGGATATTCGGCACAAGGAGCATTCAAGGTAGGCCACCCTAGCTGCGAGGGTGCTGCAGTGAGGACCTGCAAAGAGGACCATTGAGGTAGCTAACCCAACGCTTACCCATAGTACGGTTGGTATGAGTACTTCAAGAAGACATACTCCGACCTTGCCGGCCCAGAGAACGCCAACAAGTACAAGACTCTTCTATACCTTTCGGCCTCAGCCTCGGCCGAGTTCCTGGCTGATATTGCACTTTGCCCCTTCGAGGCTGTTAAAGTCCGCATGCAAACTTCGATTCCATCGCCGTACACTGGCACTCTGGACGGCATAAGAAAGATCACCGCAGCGGAAGGGACTGGCGGCCTGTATAAGGGTCTTTACCCCTTGTGGGGTCGCCAGATCCCCTATACAATGGTAAGTGTGGATTTAATAAGCCATCCCCTAGAAATGGTTCTATTCGAGCAGGACGTTGCTCTTTTGCTCTTGGACGTTCCAAATGTGCTGGTTCTCCATGTGTTTTCGAGACTGCTCGGTTTCAATTTAATACTATGACGCGAGTGCAAGAAGGCTGGCACTAACTTCTGTAGATGAAATTTGCCTCCTTTGAGACTATTGTCGAAATGATATACCAACGTCTACCGGGTAACAAGAACGACTATGGCAAGGGTACCCAGACCGCCGTGTCCTTCACTGCTGGTTACCTTGCCGGTATCTTGTGCGCTATTGTTTCGCATCCAGCCGACGTCCTCGTTAGCAAGCTGAATGCCAATCGTAAGCCCGGTGAAGCGTTTGGAGCTGCTGTGAGTCGGAATTATAGAGACATTGGATTCATGGGCCTCTGGAACGGACTGCCCGTACGAATCGTCATGATCGGTACTCTTACCGGTTTGCAGTGGATGATCTATGTGAGCACAAAGTACTCCTGTTGTCCCGAGCAATCACTGACATATACGCAGGATTCGTTCAAAGTGTTCATGGGGTTCCCGACGACCGGTGGCACAGCCAGCGATGTCCCTGAAGCTGAGAAATGATCGAGCAGGTGGTAGTATTGTTCCCTTTGAGAGTCTTTCATACCTTGTAAATTCTTGTTGTCTTTCCTTGACCTTTGCGTATTCATTAAGTAAACAGAACCCAGTGTGCTTTGTCATAAAGGTTAACAGGCCGAAGTTGTTTCGAATATCATGAGTGTGATAGTCTGCCTTTAGGCGGACAGCCCACAGCAGTGACTAACTCGGGAAGTTTAGGGCAAATGATCGTAGTGATATCATAGTCATTCCGGACACGCCCTTGCATATGCATACGATACCGTTCGCTAGATGAAGGTATGTATAGGGTTGTGCATATGGAAGTTTTTGTTCACCTGTGGGTGTAAGGCCGGTAGGTTGTGGAGCAAATTGCATACTGCTTCATGTATATGCTACCAAGATCCATGGAAACGTGCTGCAAGGAAATCGTAAATATTGCGCATAACCATCGAACTGATGTAATAGACACAACTACTGGCAATTATGCTGATTGTCAAATTATCCATTGGCTGCCAATAGTAGCATGTGTTGACAAGCACTATATGCTGAACCCCTCCAGATTCCTACTTTCGTCATCGCACATTAACCATGTGGCCAAGCTCGGTGCATCGGGAGTCGGATGGCTGGTGGGTTCCCGCTCGCCCGTTGGCTGATATGAAATGCAAGGCGGCGTTTTCTCGGCTCCGCCGGTTGGGCAGAATGATCAGCAAAGCAAAGGCAAAAAAAAAAAAAAAGATAAACGGATTCTCGGGATAACACGTCTTCATAGTTGGAATTCTTAGCATGAGTTGTCAGTTACAACTATCTGCTCCACGCGCAAACACACTTGCAGTGTATCATCCCACTACATGTTAATTATGATAACAGGTAGCGATTGTTATGCCGGCAGAAGTTACATCGTTATTCGTTATATTAATAACCCGGGCTGCGCGTTTTTGTATGCAATTCGGTTATTGTCGGGCGAGATTGAATAATAAAGTGCTGAGTGACAGTCTGGACAACTGAGGAAGAGTCTCAGTACCATCATAGGGGTTGTTTGTATTGACATTTGAAATTTATCGGGAGGGACTCGGTATCGTAGCTTGCTGGCAATACCGAACCTCGTCCTTTTTCCACTGCAGCGATACAACATCATGCCAGGATAATGTACGGAGTGGCATGTACGTATCCGTTGCGCTGGGACCAGGCATTCCGCCGCATGACCTGCTCGTTCCAGTCTAGAAGGATTGTAGAAGCATTGGAGATCTCTGCTTTTCTTGCTAGTGGGTGTTCATGAGTCTGCTAGGGGGCTTTGTTACGAGCCTAGTTAGTGACCAGGTTGCTAACGTTCAAAAAGCATGGCAAGTGGAGCACTGGCATGCTGCCCCGTCTGACAAGAAAAGCGCCATCTTGGGGAAATACTGCAACCCCTCATCCCTGCGGTTGGGACATGGGATGGGGCCTTATAATACTTTTAGGTTTTGAACTTGCAGTTGCTCGAATGAACATGTCCAAAGCACAGCATACTCCCAACTCAGTATCCCGCGGTAGCCGTGTATTAATCTTTGGGCTTCTTCAGTTGGGTTGAGATACAAGTCCATAAGGTGACGAAGTGCTGTTGACAAATACTCGACCCTATGCTATTAACGAAGCTCCATCTAAGCAGCGGCCATCGTCTGTGACGGACCAGACTTCCTTTTCGGGGTATTGCCGCCCCTCACATGGCGAATCATGTCTGCCACACACGAGGCACACTCTTGGCAGCGCAACCTGAACTGTAGTTATGTAGCGAGATCTCCATGGCTTTGCATGGGGAAGCTGTCATTTCAAGATAAACCAGCCATAGGGAGGGGAATGGAGAAGGGAGCAGGGACTCGTGACCTTCTATGTTATCATCTAACTAGCACAGCATGGACTGCTTTCGGTAGCCGGTGGGCTGCGCTGGACTTGTACCTAGGCCAAGAAAGAAGACGGGAGATTAAAAGCTTGAGGTTCTCATGGCAGAGTCCTGTATCGTGATTCGTGGGCACATTGTACCTAAGGCACAACAATTAGGTATTAGCTTGACGACTGATTCATGAACTTGTCAGCCGGTGACGGTTTGTAACGGGGCAGCTGAGAGAGCATTACTCCAACTTAGCCGTTGCGAGTCCTCTTCGGGGAGAAGGCGGCCAATGAATACTCGTCTTATCCTCGTCTTTCAAGTCATTACTCCAGGCTACTCACAGCACCAAAACCCGCCCGATTAGCCCCTAACGAAACTAATGCAAACCCATATATCCTCCTGTAGACTAGTGGCCATGCGCCTGATCAGATCAGAACATGCAGGCAGGTGGCACTACAGAACGTCGTTCGTACAGGCTGCTACCTAGGTATCTACTGCGCTTTGGCTCTTACCTTGCGTCCCGCCTAGCAATTCGTTATTAGTGGTATCAACCTACTGTGTGCAAAGTAATATATTGTAGGGCTCAGCTTGTTAGTTGGGGCATATTGCGGGCGTGCAAACCGATAGACCGGCCAATGGTTTAATACATGTAACCAAGTCTCGAATCCTTTCAACGAAAACCCCCCTGTTGCCCACACCAGCACCATTACGACCACTCGTCTTCATCCTGCCCTTTTTCCTTTCTCAGCAGCCTATTTGCACATTGCGAGCGATCTATAGAGACAGTAGTTTTGACATTCGTGTCCATCGTTGTTTTCCACAAACGTCTCTCCTTTTAGGTGCTCAATTGACACAGTAATCGTCAACGCGACCGACACCCGCCCACTCGCACTAATACAGGCGCACTACTTTCGAACCGTCCCCTCACTCGTTGGTCGACCAAACCTCAGTCGCTGGTTGGAATACAGGGTATAGCGCAGTTCTCTTCTACTGTGGACGACTTATACTACGAAAGTTATTTTCGCAGAAGGCGCTGGCTGGCGTCTAGAAACCGAAGTAACTCTTATGTCTGACTATACCGAGCTAAGATAAACGAATAATCGCCATCCGGATGACGGCCCCTTCGACGTTCACCACCTCTGCTGACCTCTAAGCCGTGCGACCCGACGCTGGCTCTCAATCCGTCCAACCTCTACTTCATCGTACCAGACAGATCCTACTTGCAACGTCATCATGGCGGGCTTTCTAAACAAGTGGAAGCCTGGGCTAGGGGTATGTCGCTGGAACCACCTCTCTCTGCAGAAAAGTACATTTGCGAATTCGGGATACGGTTTTTCATAAAGTCAGGGTGTGCTGACATAAATATGAAAGTCCTCGTCAAATCCGTCGACCAAAGATTCTGTTAAGAAGAAAGAAGACGTTGTCCCAGAAATGACCCCTTTAGAAAAGATGCTCCAAAATGCCGGCGCAATACGGCCAGACGGAAGCGATAAGTTCTTTGGTATGGAAAATGTAGGTTTTGATTACCCTCGTCTTGAGTCGATTCAGTGCTAATATACGACTGCAGTTCGGTAACACTTGGTATACAATATCGCCCGTCTATTCACAGGTCTACTACTAAATCGCATTCCAGCTACTGTAACTCGATTGTCCAAGCTCTCTTTTATACGACCGCTTTCCGAGATCAAGTATTGAACTTTCCGCCATTATCGCCATCAGATACACCGGACGGCGGTCGACACAAGGTTAATGTGCAAATCAGAGCTTTGAACGCCAATGGAAACGCTCAAGCGGACGGGGATGGGAAGAAAAATTCCAATGACAAAAAGCCAGCCAATTCCGGTCCCGTGCCGGGACAACCGATAAGACCAGAAGACAAGCCAGATACCCCCGAGTATAAGAAGAAACAGGCAATGTTGAAAGGCCCTATATTAGAGCTGGCACAGGAGAGTAGCACTACCTATGGCATGGAAGAGTGCACATTCACGGGGCTACGAGATATCTTCATGGCGTTGGTTGAAAGCAATACCCGCACGGGGGTGCTCAGTCCACAGCGGTTCCTCGAACTATTCAAGCGCGACAATGAGATGTTTCGAAATTCTATGCACCAAGATGCTCACGAATTCTATGGTCTGGTCCTCAACGACGTCATCGCCACCGTCGAAAGCACTGCACAGCGGATGTTGAATCGCGAGGCCGAGCGTGCCGCAAACGGCCTAACTGACTCCCTGAGATCGGCGTTGGGCACAGTAGCCAAGACCACAACGAATGGGACGAATTCTCCCGGCACAGGCTGGGTACATGACATATTTGAAGGCGTCTTAACGTCTGAAACCAGGTGCTTAACATGTGAAACAGCTTCTCAAAGAGACGAGACCTTCCTGGATTTATCGATCGATTTAGAAGAGCACGCGTCGGTGACCTCATGTCTTCAAAAGTTCTCGGCGGAGGAGATGCTTTGCGAGCGGAACAAATTTCATTGCGACCACTGTGGAGGGCTACAGGAGGCCGAAAAGCGCATGAAGGTTAAGCGGCTGCCAAAGGTACTGGCGCTTCACCTGAAGCGCTTCAAAGTCGCCGAAGACTACAGCCGACTCCAGAAGTTGTTTCATCGAGTGGTCTATCCTTACCAGCTACGGCTATTCAACACGACGGAGGACGTCGGGGACCCGGATCGGTTATATGAGCTTTATGCTGTAGTGATCCATATAGGTGGAAACGCTTACCATGGGCATTATGTATCAGTTATCAAGACCGAAGACCGCGGGTGGCTTCTGTTCGATGACGAGATGGTAGAGCCAGTTGACAAGCATTACGTACGAAACTTTTTTGGGGACAAGCCAGGGATGGCTTGCGCATATGTTCTCTTCTACCAAGAAACCACATTCGAAAAGGTGCGGGCGGAACAGGAGGCGGAAGGTTTAGAGGAAGTGAGAATAGTCAGTGAGAAGGCTGATGTAGCACAAGAAAACGGCCAAGTAAACGGGCGCGCCAATGGTCTATCAAGACAGGTCACCGTGCCTGCGCGACCTGTGGACGACTCAGATGGGCTTTCCAATCTCGATCATGCTGTCACAGCACCAGAAATCCATGGGCCGGTAACTCCGATACCAGTACCTCCCACGCCTGAAGATGTCCCACCAGTTCCGCCTTTACCGAGAACAAATACGGTTAAGTCGATGAAAGAGGGTAAGAAGGAAGCTAGAAAGGAGGCTAAGGCGCAGGAGAAAGCACAGGAAAAGGCCCGAAAGCAGGCTGAGAAGGACGAATGGAAAGCCAAGCGAAAGCAACGAGAAGAATCAATTGCTCGAATCCGTGAAGCACGGAAAGCCGAAGAGGAGCAGATGAAGCAGGCGCTGGAGGAGAGCAAGCAGATGGCTGAGGAGAAAGAAAAGCGGAACGAAGAGCAAGACAGCGTACCCGCCCTGAACCGCGCCAATAGGGGAAGTAAGTCGATGTCAAGGAAGAGTTTCGGCTTCTTGCGCGCGAAGAGGGATAGTATCGAGACCTCAGACAGCAGCCAGAATGGCGAGGCCGCTATACAAGCGCAAGCGCAAGCGTCGGCTCCTGAGAAATCCGAACACTTTAAGCTTCGCAAGAGCTTCAGCTTTGGCCTAGGGCGCAAGAAAAGCACAAAATTCCCCCAGGCTCAAAAGGACGCAACATGAGAGGTTACCACTTGTCTAGGTTACAGAGTTGATATATTTGCGTCCCGTGCTACTGCGAAGCAGGCGTGAAGATGTGAGGCGTCCGGGAAATTCAAAGGCGACCTGAAACATGAAAAAACAAAAAGAAAACCACGGCTCACAGGTATCGTGTTCGCCTTCGAGCATTATGCCGAAAAGCCATGGCAACCAGCGTAGGGACAGTCTTGGACAAGATGGATGATACCACTTAAGGCCCTTGCCAATTTTCTACCGGTAATGTACTACGCATTTAATGACGAAATGCGTGGAATGAAGGCACGGTTTTAATATTCGCTGTACATCATATACTGTGTATCAAGTACCGAATGAAAACAAAACGATGATACATATATCTTCTGTATAGTGCTGGGATAACTACTTACCTACCTATACCATGAAAGATCCCTGTATATGCATTAGTAGCAGGAGAGCTATTTTCTGTCGCCTAGACAGACTACCACGATGGTAGGTGGCAAAGCAAGTACAAATATCAAAAAGGATCTGACTTATACATATGGTCCATATGCAAAACTCGTGAGGATTATGCATGTTCCTTTTTTTATGTAGAGCCAGAAATAACTTCGAGTTATACTAAAGCTCTGCGTTCCTATTTCATTCGTTACGGTGCTTTCCCCTCACGACCCTTCACTTTCATGCCTGTATAGCCTATTCCCCCACCGAGCCCCAAGTTCTCAGATATAGTATATCGTGGTTGTCTTGAAGCCGCTCTGTGAGGCTGGCCGGCACTCAAGCCGGCTCACGTGCTGATTTGGCTTGGCTTGGCTCGACTCTGGCAATCGTTGTAATATGCAGTGTTCTTTGTTGTTTTATAATCGTCTCCGAGTCCCTCCTGGTCGTCTGTCGTCTGTCTGACGAATTGGTTTCATCCCAGCACCAGCTCATACAGTATTATCAATGTGTTCGTCAATATAAGGGGGACTAAAATAAAGATTTTCTTCAGTCAGCTTTGCTGCTGTTGTTATCCTCCTGCCTGCCTTCTTTGTTCCTTCGCTCTCTCGACCGAAAATGAGGGGATAAGATAGGGGTGCTTCTAATCGCATCGATGTGTGGCGTAGGAAGTATTGTCGGGGAGAGAGATGTGTGTATATACGTACTCCTCATAAGTGTCCTGACGCTCGCGATCAAATTGATGGCTTTTCCCCTCATGCTCTGGTTGTCGGGACCGGTGCCGAAGGCCGGGTCATAGGATGCGGATGAGAAGTTGACTGTTGAAAAGAGCATTTGCATGTTAGCGCAAAGTTGTTTAAGCGAAACCTCCCGTCTCGTTTTCGACTTGGAGTCTAGCTAGCTAGCTGGGGAATCGGGAATGCGACACACGTACTCCGGGCTAGAAAACGGTCCTCGGACAGGATGGCGAGGGCATTCGTGAGAAGGACCAACACTGGACGAATGCGGATGTTAGTTAATGGGATGCGTCGAGCTTAATTGCTTGGTTGTCTGATTTGAAGAGTTGAGCTTACCGTAAATAAGGTTTCCGATAAGCATCATCTTGCAGGTGTATAGTAGGTTCGCGACATAGAGAAAGCCAGTTTTGAAGCTTTAGTTGAGGGAGAAAAGCGCCGACGGGAGGAGGGTTCACAATGCATTCAGGTGGTGACGAATATCAGTCAGGTACCGTACTCCTGTAGGGTAGGTTGGTAAGGCCACCTGCTTCCAATCACACGGTTCACACACAGGCCAGGTGTTAACGGGGCCTTTGTGTTACCCTACAAGGACCTCGCGACCATACAACATGGGCCCGGCCAATCAAAGCTATGTGACGCGATTAGAGCAATGATTGACAGCTCCCTTTCTTGTGCTGTAGCTGTCGTCAATAGCATGCAATCTGCCTCTAATACAGCTTTAAAAATAATACTGGTCGACAAAAAAAACTTTTAATAACTGATGTCATTTTCGGCAATGCGGTATAACTGATTGTCAGTTTATATGTAAGTGCCTAGCTGGACTGGGTGCACATCCTCTTCTTCATCTCAACTGACTATATCCTTCAGACAGGACTATATCTATGTGATCTGCTTGTGTATATACACGATGGGGGCTGTTGGTAAGATTAGATGACGATCTCTGGTATGGAAAAATGGTTGTTAACTTTTTCTTTTCTTTCTAAGATACTCTTTTATCGCTGTCCATTCCAGCTCTGATCCTCATACACTTGGTTGTGGCGCCCTACACCAAGGTAGAGGAGTCTTTCAATATTCAGGCCACTCATGATATTCTTGCCTACGGCACACCCACAAGGAATGTAAATGAGTATCTCTCCTCCAATTATGATCACTTCGATTTTCCTGGGGCTGTACCCAGGACTTTCCTCGGGCCCGTCATCTTAGCTGGCATAAGCCAACCCTTGGTAGCGCTTGTCGGGTTCCAACACGCGCAACTGCTTGTGAGAGCCATTTTAGGCCTTATTAACTCGGCCTCTTTACTGGTCTTTAAGTCAAGACTAGAAAGGGCTTACGGGAAATCGATAGCGAGATGGTACGCGCTGCTGCAGGCTAGCCAGTTTCATGTGCTATTCTATGCCTCGAGGCCACTTCCGAACATGTTTGCCTTCTGTCTCAGTATGTAACTCTGGCCTGTTCACCCCAAGCGCTGAGTGGTATACAGACTAATAGATTATAGCAACGTTGGCATTCTCAGGGCTCATACCACATCCAGATCCCAAGAGACGGGTTGTGCGTTATAAACTAGCAATTGCGCTCTTAACGATGGCTACCGCCATCTTCAGGTCTGAGCTGGTTATCCTCATGGTAACTGTAACTTTGCACGGCTTGGCTACATCTCGAATCTCTGTCAGGCACATTATCCCGCCGTTTCTAGTTTTCTTCGTCATTTCGCTTGTCATCTCCGTACCGATTGACTCCTACTTCTGGCAGAAACCGTTGTGGCCGGAGCTTTGGGGTTTCTACTATAATGCTGTTCTCGGCTCTTCGTCCAATTGGGGCGTCTCACCCTGGCACTACTATTTCACGTCCGCCTTACCCAAGATCTTGAATCCTGCAAGCTTGGTTCTGATTCCGTTCGCGCTGTGGAACGCCGGGACAACCCAGCAGGCAAGTGCGCTCGTCGTGCCCAGCTTGCTCTTCGTTGCCATCTACTCGATCCAACCTCACAAGGAGGCCCGTTTCATCTTCTACGTTATCCCGCCTCTGACAGCAGCCGCGGCGCTGGGCGCTAACTACGTTTTCGCTCGGCGGAGCAAGTCTCTTGTCTTCGGGGCCGCCTCCGTTGCAATTGCTGGCTCGGTCCTTGTCAATTTTGCCGCTAGCACCGCTATGCTCATCATCTCTTCTCTCAACTACCCCGGAGGCGAGGCGCTCACGGAACTTAGGAAGCTCGTGACTTTGAATACTTCCCCCGATATCCAGACAGCTACCGTACACACGGACGTACTCTCTTGCATGACTGGAGTCACCCTTTTTGGCCAGCACGCCACCAGGCCAGATCACCTACAACCCCCACAGGACACTGTGCCGTTCACCTTCGACAAGACCGAGGATCCGAGCACGTTGCGTAGTCCTATCTTCTGGGAACAGTTCGACTATGTGCTTGCCGAAGATCCCAAGAAGCCACTTGGCCCCTGGGAAACAATCGGCGTCGTCGAGGGCTTCGCCGGGATCGAGGTGCTGAAGCCTAGCTCCACGACCCAGGGCGATATCGAGAGCGGCCAGGATCCAGTGCTCGGGCGGGGTTCCATCGTGAGAAAGATCAGAGACTTGGTAAGGGGGGTTACAGGAGGCTGGTGGATCGGCCCCCGGATGGAGCCGCGGGTGCACCTGCTTCGCAAGATGAGAGAAGGCGAGGCGAGGCGGCCTGTTACGGCCTGAAGTCCTAGCCTAGCCCTTCGTAATATTGTAACTAGATGTGTATACTAAGCGTTTGTTTTACCTACTTTGACAATTGTTCACATTACTTTACGCTACGTGATAAGCGTGATTGTTGCTGTAGGCATACTCCCACCAACTTTGCATGCTCACAGATTGATGTAATTGCAAGGAACAACCTGCTTAACTAACCCCACAATTGGCCTTACGGACCAGGATTCACAGAGGAAGGGACAGGACACGAGCTCGGGCACCGCCAACCGAGAAGCGAACCATACCTACATACATACCTACCCAGTTGCATTTGCAGTGGTGGCTTGCTTCACTTGGCTTGGGGGCTTGAGGTTATCTACCTACCTATGTGTAGGTATTATCGCTCGGATGGGTATTTTACCGGGATTCGGATTATCCATCCTTTGGGGCCGACCTACATGCAGTTAAGCGAACTAGGAAAAACCATGTATAGATTACGACTACTAGCCCTTGTAGTTATGTCCTAGTTTAGGGAACTTATTAGGCGTTAGAGTAAGTAGGTTAGGTAAGGTAAGGTAAGTAGATGTATGAGGATGCCTGATTACCTAAACCCATTTCTACTATGTATATTAGGCCTTCCCATGTTTTACTGCCATTATGTCTTAGTCAGCGTATAGCCTTACATGCTGTATGTATGTATATAGATACATAATACGGCGTACTCGCGGCTTCATACCAAGTAGTGTTGGGGGCGGGCACTACACCGCTGGGTTACCACGTGAGGGCAGAACACGAACCGAGTACATACATATTGAGTGATTGAGGCCTTGTTGAATCAGCGCACAATTGAATGTCTTTTAGGGGGCGGTGCAATTATTATTATTTTTTTTTTTTCGCTCTTTTGAGTTGGCATGTCTGCATGTCTGCATGTCATCTTGAGTAAGGCGGTTGACATGAGACAACTGTGTAGGGCAGGCCACAGTTCTCGCTTATGCAGACATATCTATATGGAGCAATAGATGTTGCGTATAGTACTGCATCTGTAAATGTGGCACAGCCGGACCAGGGGCAGTACATAGATTAGACTATTTACTCTTGATAATCGAGCATTCCGTACATTATTTTCTCTAAATGTCAGCAGTTGGTTATGGCTATTTATATATACCTGGACAAATGGTAAGCGCTCCAGCGTTGGTTCCGCGCTTGTCACATTTGGATAGACTTGGCATTTCAAGGAATTTTTTGTAAGTTAACAAGTATGATAACAACCTTGGAGTTGGATCGATGGTTTAGGTTTGTGCTAACAGCAGGTTTAGGAATATGGATATCGTCCCATACACAGATTGTACCAAATATTCATGTTAACATAGAACTACATGAAGAGTAAATCTGAGCGAGCCGTTTCTCTCCGCACAACATTGAGGTGAAAAAGCACGAAGCCTAGAAATGATAGATCCTAGAACCCCCAGAGCCACAACTGTAGTCCTTCGCATTTTATCTCTGCCTTGGTCCATCTCAGGTGGAGAAAGACCCGCATCTAACTGTGTGGGGCCGCTAGATACTGACAGGGGTAAGACGCCTCAAGGGCTCAAATCAGGAGGCATTGTTGGAACCCCTGAAAATGGGGTTTTCGTACTGTATTGTAACACAAGCCTGCATTGAAGATCATATCCTTACTTTTACTTTTCGTTCCTGCTCCAGACACCAAACATGGAGCCGGTCTGCTCAAAAGTGGAATTAAGCTTTATAGCTTTAGTCTTTCTCGTGGGTACAGCATGCGACACGTTGAAACTTGACGTCTCTTCCTACGAGATAGAATTGTGATTTGCAAAAGATCATTTAGATTGGCACGACAACTAAACTGGCTACATAAATTTTTTTTTTTTGAGCCCTATGATGTCAGTGTATCGGTACAGCATTTCAGATCGCCATCTTCACGTGCTTCAAGTTGCATTATGCACCCGGGCAACGACTGCAGCAGAAACAAAAAATTTCTATAATGACCTGTTACCTCCTGTCAAGTTTCCGGTATGTCTGAAACCATCATTTATTTATTTATTCATTTTTATTATTATTTTATCTCGAGTCCTTTCCCATGTTCTGGTCTGTGCTTCAAGGTCCAATTCCCTACCTCATCAAACCGCCTCCCATTTATTTAAAAGAAAACAGTTGATGTACATCCATGCAAAAGCTAAGAGGAAAACCCCCATTATGCACTTGGATAGGATGCTAAACGAGTTCCTGCAAAACGCACACAAATACTCTTACATATGCCGCACGTGCCCAGCTACCCGATTCCATTCAATAGCCATGTTCTGACATTAGCTATATCTGCGTAGATGTCTATACACAACTTGAAGATACATATATAAGGACTTACCTTAAACATGCTCTGCTATCCCGAGTCTCTGGGTACTAGTACTACTTATATTTATTAGCAAGACTCATTGGCTCCTAGGCTCTACTCGCAACCAACATGTGTGCTTTCGAAGTAGATAGTATAAGGGTCACCTTGTATACGTAATACAAGTCACAACAGCGCTAGTAGGAGCGGATAGGCTTGCAGATACCCCAGGCTTTGACCGACCATTGCGCTACTAACCTTGGGCGCTTCAGAAATGGTGTGTGGAGAAGAGGTACAGAAAGAACGACACGGTCGGTACCTCCTACAACGTACCGGGCCGCACTCAAGGATAAGAGTAGCTACCTACACGAATTTATTACTTAGTTAAGGTTTATTATTAGCAGTACCTAGGTAGATATGACCTTATGATACAGCGTAGTTACGTGCCAACAGTCCACTGTTTCTGCCCTATCTTGATCAGGTTCACGATGGGTAAGCCCTTGAACCAGTTGAATGAGACTAGCAATCTAGTAGGAGCCATCCTTACCATAATGGGCATACCCAAACTCGCTATCTTTTGAGACACAACGCCGGTGCACGTCCCGCCCGCATCGTCCACACTCTAACTGCACTTTAACACTGTTTTAATACCACCCATCATCTCCTCTCTACTAGTAGCCCAATAAACCATAATACCACGGAAACACCCAGCAATAGAACAGACACGCTCTCTCCTTTTTCAGCTCTACGGAGACCACAGGTACTTGATGCATACACTTTGTAATTGGTGTATTTTTGTCTATTGAAACGGACCCCTCACCACCAGACAGCCACTCGACCGACATTGTCTGTGGACGTGGGGGGAGAGCACAAGAGCCGTATTGACAATCACAAAGAGGAGAGCGCACGTCACAGAAACTCGGGTTACTACTCCCTTGCTACGTGCAATAACCTGACATAGTTCAGTCTGGACGTATACGACGAACAGGAAGCACAACCATTAGCCAACACAGCTCAAGCCTCCTTCATATGCATTCGAATTTCCGTTAGCCCATTAGCTTCCGTATGCGACGCTGTCCCCCAAACAGACCATGGACAATGAACTTCACTCCGCCGATAGCAGTCGCTCCACGCGGCGAGACCGCATCATGGGCAAGCTGTTCAAGCCAAAGGACAAGAAGATGACCAGCGAAGAGAGTGCGAACAATATCTCTGATTTCTTAGGTACTTCCGACCGACTCCAAGTAACTCATCCTCCCCCAAGGCCGCCGCCTTTCCAGAGCTCTCACAGCGCGGGCCCTCCGACACTAGCCCTCGACACTTCGAAGGCAAGCCGTTTTACCAAGGCTGCTATTTACTCGAGTACCTCGCAACAAAGCATGCCTTTTCGTGCACGGTCACGCAGCCCAGCGCGCCCTCGGAAAAACAAGGGATTGAGTGTGCGCTTCGTCGACACTTACCCTGAGATTATTGGTGAGGGCGGAGATGAATGTGAAACGATCGTTTCTGAGATTGGGAGAATAAAGCGGACTAAGTCGGCGACCCAGGCCAGCCCTAAACCGCCATCTCGGCAAGGGCAACCATATGAAAGACAAGGAAGTATTTCTCAGCAGCCACAGAGAGGCGATGACGACTTCGTGCCCGCTCCTATACGGCGAACGCAGACAGGCTTCTCTTCCATTTCAGATATCGAGCGCGGAGACTCCAAGAAGTCCTTTTTGCGCCCTTCTCCTCCCGAGCCACCTAAACCGAGGGTCATACCGGCCGGGGAACCTGTGACGTCCCGTTTCCTTGATACAGACCATCATAAAGATGAAATCCGCCGCTCATTCATCGAAACCCACCAGCAGGAGCAGAGGAGAGCTGAAGGCATGGCATTGGCCGACGCAATTCGGTCTGCAAGTGGTAGTGCACACCCAGACTGGGAGGAGCATGCTTCCTCGCCAGAATCTCTCCGCAACTCGTCCCCTCGGCGCCAGCAGCAACATCCTCAGCAGCAACAGCCGACTCTGCCAATCACTCTCACCGAATCGCCCTCCCCTGTAGCAAGGGAAAAGCCCGCTACATCACCCATGAATCCACCGTCATTAGCAGAATCTGTTTCCTCCATGCTACGGACAGAATCTACAAGATCTCCTCTAACACCTCCTGAAAAGAACCCGGCTAGGAGATCACCCCTCCCCCGCCAAAACTCCGTACGGGCAACTTCCACGAACCCCCCCTTACCAGCTCCGTCCACCGGCCAACTACCTCCCGCAGTGCAGTTACCTAACTTTGACTGGGAGCCTGGTAAATCACAGAGGATGTCCGACGAGCTACGATTGAATACCGATTATTCCACTGACGGGCCTCCCTCAGGGTACCCCAATTCCATACATTCGACCTCTGATTTGTCTTTCAAATCGACGCCCATTACACAAAATCCTGCATCACGTGGGTTCGCATCGCCCTCAGTCGAAAGATCAAAGTCTCTACATGATGCTGCCGCCGGAGAAGAGGCATTGAGGACATTTACCTCTCGCACAACGCATTTGTACGAGCTTTTTCGCTTATATGCTGAACAACAGAACCCGCTTGATACCGCTAGACCAGAAGATGTAAGCCGGGCGGCTTTGTGGTGGTTCTTGAAAGGAAGAACATCATTGGAAGGTGTCATTAGAAACCGTCCCAAAGATCCTGATGACCAACGCCATCTTATTGCGCGATATCAAGCATATACGGACCTTGCAAAAAGCTACTGGCTAACCGAAGTTGCCCTACTCCAAATCGCGGAGGGGAAATTTAATCCAACAGAGGGGGAGTTAGGGGATGTGAGACAGACACTGATATCCAACTTGTGCAAGCTGGCGATGTCTATGAAGCGAAACGGGTTTTTACCCCCCGAAGAACCTTTCCTTCCACAAACGATGGACAAGTCGATATGGATGGAATACCCAGCCCTCAGCCAAGATATCGTCGCATTACTTAATGGCAGGTGGGGATCAACATTGACGGCAGTACAGCAACCCACGCAAGCAATGGGGGCGCTTGACGCATTGCCCATCGGCGATACGGCTAAATACTTTATATATACGAGAGTGACCGCTGATGCGTATCTCATGGAACAAGGTATCGAGTCTGCGCAAACCTACTTGCCTTGCATGCTCTCTGTTGTCCGGTCACCAGAAGACCCTAATCTCAACTTCATCGTAGCAAGCCAGAATGGAAGCGTGTCTCTGCGGATTCAGTCTGATAAAAAAGCTGGCCCGACCTGGCAGAGCGTGAAATGGAGACCAGAAGCTTGCTCCTTTGAGATCAAGTTACCACGGGGCTTCCTACTTGCGATCCAATGCTCTCAAAAAGACTTTCAAGTTTTATGGGGGATCTTCGACTTTAGCACGAAGGTACAAGGTTACCTCTACCCACGGCAAGATGAAGTTGTCGCATTTTCGACTATTCTCAGGGGTTTCCATTACTTCGATGCCAATCCTCAGGGTCGGGTATTCCCCAAGGAAGCTGTTGGCCAGTGTAAGGTTGTCTTGTTCGAAAAGATTTTGAAAGAAAATAGCCCTACGGGTCCCCGAGCTTTCCATCGTGGTTTCAGACTTGCCGTTATGACTGGCCCGAAGATTCGAACGCTGAGCGGAGTCTCTCACAACTATAGCCCGCAAATTCCTGTCTATTTTGCACTGTTGCGTGGCGAGCAACGGGCGCCCCTGCTTCAGCTGCAATTCAACGATGGCAACGAACGAGGTCGTATGGTCATGTCTTTTACGGATGAACAGGAGCGCGAGAAGCTATTGAGAATAATTTCTGGAAGCTATGTTCACCATGACGAAGAAGTTGTTGCGGATGTTCCCCTTGAAGGGATGAGCATATCGGCCGGACTGGCGGATACCAAGGGTGGGTTCTCGGCAACCCAGCGACTACCGTGGCAACGGGCTCGCGTGGTCAACGATCGATATTCAGGATCAGGCGAGGGCCAGCAGACTGTATTGGCGGAGAAGCTGAGAATTGAGATCGACTCTGTAGATAAGACCGGCCTCGGCGTCGTTAGCACCTTAACGGACCGCGTCAACGTCGCACCAGGGGAGCTGAAATTGAGGCTTGGTACCAAGGACATCCTCACCTTGCAGGTATTGCGACAGCCACAACTCGACATGACGGTCTCTCTCCTCGAAACGAACCTACCAAAAGAGGCTGCCCGGGAATTTGCTAGTTTACAGAATTCCATCCAGAGCAGCTCGACCGTCCGGACATACCGTTTTTCCAGCTTCAAGGATCTACACACCTTGCAGATGGGACTTACCGGCTATACGGTCCTTTTTGACGGAATTGCTGCTAGCCTTAACATTTCGCGACGTATGATGGTGGTTCCTATCCACAAGAAGTGGGAGGCTGGGACTACACGCATTCAGGTGGTGAAGCAAGACAAGACTGTCCAATTGCTCGCCTTTTTCGAAGACTGGCATCATGGGCAGTGCATGGGTTTTGTGCTGAAAGGAACAGATGTTTTCGAGTGTTTCGGTCGCAATGGGAAGGCTGGACTGAAGCTCGCAGACGCCAAGTTCCCACTTCCGAAGGTTCCGGCTGACGGGGAACCAAAAACAGACGACATGGCTTTCTTGTGTCTAGACATGCCTGACTTCGCCGGGGAGCATGATGATATTACGATTGTGTTCGACGACAGCGCCGGTAGGTCTTATTTCCCAGCCCACTCGTTTCATCTCTTTTGGTTGGCATATACACTAACAGAATCGTAGAACGGGATCGTCTTTGCTCAGTGTTGCCGGCGGCGGTGAAGGGATCACGGATCAGTAAAGCCAAGTAAAATTTTCGGTGCAATTCATGAAGACAAGAATATACGGAAGGGGTCGTAATGATTCAGGGGCTGTTCCATGGGTGGAACCAGATGCCCGGATTTCCGGCTAGATGACCCTGGTTGAATTTTGGCTGGTGGCAAGTCCGCGAGCAAACCACTATAATACATGAGGATAAAACAAGGCCCGCCCACAGATATAATTGGAGGATGTCCGCCTTTGTGCTGGTTACGTGGCTGACTTGGTTGCCTCTTCTGGCCTCGCATTGTGGACGGGTTATCATTCATAGCTTAGTCGGCTCTCGCGCACCCCGAGGGGGTAGAGGTCGACTTATTATGAAACATGGGGGTTGATGTTGAACGTCATGGAGGAGGAGGACAAGTCGAGCACCGTCCTCAATTGTTGAAATAGTTACCGACTTGTAAGGAACACAATAGCAAGCAAGCGAGTCTAGATGTTCCGTGTTTGAGAATAAGAAGTTCTACACTAAAATATCACGGTTTAATGAACAAAGTCCTCGGGACGATTATTCGTGACTATGGGTGTGATTATGCGGGATAGAGCCGCATTAAATAAGTAATTCTAAAGTACTACAGGCCGCTATGACTCAAGATCATCACTATAAGAGGTAGGCTACCTATGTAGGTTGTAAATAGATAGCTAAAAGTTTAAATCCTCCATTGGGTGAATGGGACCGGACTTAAGGGGTATGTATCCCGCAATCGGACATCAAGTTGCCCCTGGCGGATACTTATCGAACCGCGGGTTCCTGAATGAGTCCGCTTGATCCCCAGTACCACCTTGGGACATATGTACAATTCGTATGTGCGAAGGACGCATCCAAGTTCCCTTGGTCTTATATACTCGCCTAGTTACCTAATAAAGCTTGTATTGCTAGGAAGGTGTGTTTACGTCATTTCGGATAGCTGTAATAAGGGGCCTTGATCTGCTGTGCTACCAGTTGAGTCTCTGTTGGCTGGTTGGTTGGCTGATTGGTTGGTGAGTGTCTATTGATGTATGCGGTCATGGTTGTTGTTTAACTAGATGTCTGCCTGGCACTAAGGTACCAATGCTGTGTGGTCTTTTGTTGGGCTGAGGATCTCTATCCCTTCGGTCTAACTCCTCCTAGTAACATCTTTTTGTGGAAGCCTACTGGGATTTAAAAAGTATGGGAATGCTTCATTGTACATACAGCATACACACGTGCACATGTATACGTATGTACAGGGAGCTAGGGGTGAAGGGGCAGTGCAAGTGCGGGTGTCCAGCGCCTCCCTGATAGATGGAACATCATCGATCTGACATACATTTTGTCTTCACGCCTGGTTTGTGATTTTGTTTCAACAGAACCAGCAGTGCATCACCTGAGCTTCTCTAACTTTGAAGTTCGTGCTAAAGCTATTTCTTTGTTCCAAAGTCGGTCAAGTAAATGGAATTGTTCAAGATCGAGGTTGACCGGGAAGTGATGTATCTGGTGAGGTCATCGGCATCGACATAATCGATAAACCACACCCCACCTTTAGACTAGGCGACTGGGTCAGGCTACCTTGGGTCAATGCTACCCTGCCTGGGTTACGTATATTACAGGCCTGTCCCTCCCACCTAACTTTAGCAAATAATGAAGTAGTATTGGTTACTTAAATAGACCCAAAATCGATACTTGGATATACTTCAAGTAAGGTTGTTACACCCCTATAACGACTTCACTCGCAATGTAACTAGGGGTACTCGCATTATAACAGGTCGTCAAGGAGGGGTTCATATTTTCGTACATTGGAAGCTCTCGTCACTTTCTGCCACCTTATTACCTAGCGGTGGCTTTCCGTTTCCCCCTTTGCTCTAGAGCTGCAATCCACACGGAATACATCATACACCATAGACGCCTTTTTTATTATTTTGCTCCTACGCCGACGACACGATTCTCGTAGGACTAATAACTCGATATGCACGGAGGCAAGATCACGTCGGGGCTTACCCGTCGTCGCAGGGCGCATTCCAATGCCAGTATGTTTTGCTCACTCCTTATGCTCTTAGGTGTCTAGTGTGGCCTTAACAAACCTTTGATGGCTAAATCCGAACTCCAGGTAGCAACGGGTCCCTCGACGGGAGCACTGGTGATGTAGAAGATGATTCCACCGTCATCGAGCCTGATCAGGGCAACGGTTTGTCTTCACTCTTGTCGCAAAAGACCATCATGAGTTTCAACATTAACTATGACCCAGTCCTGACACACATTATCTCCCAACTTCGACCTGGCGCCGACCTCAGCCGTGTTGTCCTTCCCACCTTCATCCTTGAGCCGCGAAGCATGCTGGAACGAATTACAAAGTAAGGGCACCGTCTGCGGGAGAGAAAACAAAGATCCCGACTTCGGCGGTGAACGAGGCTAATCCACCGTCTTAACCACAGCTTCATGTGCCATCCTGAGATGCTTCTCTCTATTCCGGAATTAGACGACCCCGTTGATCGGTTTGTTTCCGTCGTCAAATTCTACCTAAGTGGTTGGCACATTAGGCCACCGTAAGGCTCTCCTTCCACTCCCCTCCCGCTCCAGCTGAGCCGGCCGCTTGCTTACACTCTAGTGAATAGTGGCGTAAAGAAGCCCCTCAACCCCATTCTTGGCGAGGTCTTCTCCTGCTACTGGGACCTACCCGACAATACTCGCGCATACTACATATCGGAACAAACCTCGCATCACCCTCCAAAGTCCAGCTACTTCTATATGGCCCCCGATCACCACATTCGCATAGATGGTACCTTGAAACCCAGAAGCAAATTTCTTGGCAACTCGGCTGCGAGCATGATGGAAGGTGTCGCTGTCTTGAGCCTGCTAAGCAGAGGAAAGGACCGAGATAGGGGTGAAAGATAGTATGTTCTCAACCATAGCTACTTTTTGTCAGTGCTCTCTCGTTGACGCCTTTTGCTCTTAGCTGGCTTACGCAACCGAACATGTACGCTCGCGGTATCCTGTTTGGAAATATGAAGTACGAGCTGGGCGACCACAGTGTTGTTCGCTGTCCTGAACTGGGCCTTAGCGCTGATATCGACTTCAAGACGAAAGGATGGGTCAGCGGTACATACAATGCTATCGGAGGCACTATAAAGGACGAGAAGACTGGCCAGATATTGTTCGAACTCTCTGGTCTATGGAGTGAAGAGATGCATATCAAGGATCTCAGGGTGAGCTCTACCATTCTGCAATTTGGAACTTGCAACCAACTGACTATGGATTCTATAGAACGGCAAAAAGCAAATGTTCTTCGATGCGCGGAAAGCGAAACCTTCAAAACCGAAAGTCCGACCTCTGGAGGAGCATCACGAGAATGAGTCACAGAAGCTATGGCGGAAGACAGCACAGGCCGTAAGGGAGAAAAACCACGAACTCGCTACCGATGAGAAAACCAAGATCGAGGACAAGCAACGCGAGGAAGCAGCCAAAAGAAATGCTGCGGGGGTCGAATGGCATCCGCATCTTTTCAGGGGTGTTAAGCCCGAAATCGACGGTTATGACGAAGATATAGGAAACTTGGAGTGGATTATTAATGCGACGATGTGAGTTGACTTGGGTAGTTTCAACTTCGAGTGTACGCTAACTTTCTGAACAGTGATGGCGATACACCACAACAACAGGCTGAACAGATCATGGCTATATACCCTATATTACCAGGCCAAGTTTCTAAAGAGCGAGATATACCCCCACCACACCCACATACAGCAGAGAAGGCTCCTTCAGACGACAAAGGGGGAGACCTGATCGATTTTGGACAGAGTGACGATCCCGCGCCGGCTCAGCCGGAGAGACAACCTTCATCCGATATTCCGAATTTGCTGGAAGCAACGGGCCAAAAAGTAGATGGTCCTCTTCTTGACTTTACTGGAAATCTTAAAAAGGACCTTCCTGCGGACAAGACCAAGGCGCCACCGGGTGTGAAGCGAACAGAAACAGAGGAAAGTAACGACGACTTCTTCGACGCCGAGGAATAGACCATATACACGGAGCAGGCTAGAGAAAGATGGCGAGCTATGCCTCTCTCAGCTGTCGCTCCTGTAATGGATAACGGAAATGCGAAATGTCCCTTGCTGCCTACAGACAGCCTGACTTTGCAAGATGGAAAGAATCCGAGTGTGGTAAGAGTGACAACTGGAGTCCTACGTGCTAAGTTGATGAGATTTACTTTCTTTCATCATGGGAGTGGGAGTCTACGTCCGGCGAAAGGAAAACATTCCTGGTTGATACGTATTTACTTACGTATGGTAGGGCAGGTTTGCATGATATCCGTGGTAGTTTTAATTTTAGAGGGCTGCCACAGAACGGACAGACGACATTGAACTGGTCATGCTGGCGCAACAAGCTTGAGTTGGGATCGAGAACTAAGGATGAAGAAAGCAATGTATATACCCATGAAGCCTGTCAATAGCCACGACAACCATTTACGCGTTCTCCGAATATCAATGCCTTGAGCTTGCACTATACAAACAGAGTGTGCCTGGAAATTTTGGTACGAAATATTACTTGTTTTGTGACCTGACGCTTATTGCTACCTAGGTAGATCAAATGCTCAACCTGTCTAGGGAAGGTGGGCAATGGAACATGGCGTTCGGAAGATCACGAAGCTGCCGGACCCGCTTCCTGACACTCCTCTTGTATAATGACAACAGTCCAGGCCAAGAACTACCCACGCCTGCTGACTATGGGATATCAGAAAACCCAGTCGCCATGATCCCGTATTGTTACATGCATGTTTTCTACCTCACGTACGTACTTTCTGCATACGCGTGACGCGACCTTTTTGCTCTCCGACACTTCAGTAGTAGTGTAGGCCTTTAAAAACAAGGGACTCCAATCCACGCATACCTTGCTTTAATCAAGCACATGACAGTATTGAATATCCTTTTTCAGAATCCCTAGCCGCCCTGATCTTTCGTGTGTCATTATGACATGACGACCGCTAGAACGCTCCGCTTCAGATAATGACGGGGTGGTATCATTATCTATGTTTTGTATGAGGCGGAGCATGTTTTTGTGTTTATTTTTTAACCTGGGTGTAAGTTCTCGCTTTCCGCTTTCCGAGGCCCCTTTCGCCTGTGTCGTACCGTACGTCTCACGAGCGGACTTCTGCTGCTGTTGCTACAAACAAACGATCACAGGAAGGCCTAATATTTATACCGGAGAAGTTAATCTTATTCAGAGAAGGTGTCAAAACGGGGGCTCGAGGTCGGTTTTTTTTCTAAAACCTCCGCCGCGTAGGTTCAGGGCTGGGGCTGCGAGACATGCTCTTCTCGTCGCGTCCGCGCATCTTCAACCACTTCTTCGTAGCGAGCGTGAGCTCGCGATCCAGCTCGGGGGACGGGTTCTTCCTATGGATGAAATTGCAGAAGCCGCCCCTCACACAGCCCTCGCCGGAGTTGAGTCGGCAGCAGGCCTCCCTGAAGTCCGTCACGGGGCTCAACTCGCAGTAGATAGGCCGCCCCGCGTACCAGCGGCTGTTCAGCTCGTCGCAGGCCCTCTGCGCCGAGTCCTCGTACTTGAAGCGCGCGTACACGTTCCCGATCAGGTGGTCGTTGGTGTTGTCGCAGACCACGAGCTCTTCCAGCTCGCCGTACTTGCACAGCTCGCACCATAGGTCTTCGTAGAACGCGTCAAAGTGGTTCATGCACTGTTCCGGCGTCAGGCGGATCTTGGGGTCGTGGGCCGGATTCTGGTACATTGAGGGCAGGAGGATGGTTTGGGAGTACGAGGGCTTCACGTGTTTTCGCGAACATCGGTCGCCGTGCCGACACGCGCCGATCTTGTAGTAGAATGAGCAGTTGACTTTGTCCTGCTCTGTACCGAAGATGGAGGCTAGGAAGTTGGCCATTTTGTCTTCTGTTGTGTTTCTGTTGTGTTATAGTTCGGTAGGTAGGAAGAATGTGTCTCGAGAGTTCGTGTGGCGATTTTTAGTTTGAAGGCGATTAGAGATTGTGAACTGCGACAAGAGGAGTCGCGCTTTGTCGATTATAAGCTTCTCAGTCAAGTTCCGTCAGTCGTTCCAAATAACGGTTAACGACGCCTATATTGAAGGTGGATTGTTTCTGTCGCCGATCAAAATTCGGTGATGGTTTCGTCAATGTTGAATCTGGAAGATGTTTTGATGATTTGATGATCAAGCAGTCAAAGAAATGCCAAGCTCAAGAGAAGGCTTTGCCCCATATTAATGTGGGGCTTCAACCGTAACTTGGGGCTAGACTAAAAAGGCACCTAGACTACAGATGTAACCTAGGTACGTACATGTAGCCCTAGGGCCTGGACTTCTGCCTAGGCCTGTTCGAAAGTCACAGATGTGCCTGGCTAGTTGACTTGCTAGCCTGTAGGTTCTTTCCTTAGGTGAACAGTAGGATGGGTACAAGTAGCACTTGCCCAAGAAGCATCTAGCTACATCCAGTATGAACTTTCGAATTCTATTCAAGGAACCCGTCCCCCTTGGGGCCTTTTAGTCGCGACCCTTTTAGCAGAGTGCTACCCTGGAGGAAACTACCTGGTAAATGGAGAGTATTATTACTACCTCCTACGTACCACACTTAGTTTTGTGGTTCTGTTGCTCTATAGGTAGGCACTAGGTAAGCATCATTTTTTTTTAATTTCCTTCTATTCTATTTCCCACATCATTAGGTAATACATAGACGTTAGTTGAACTCAATCAGACCCGAAAACCCCGATACAATATTATTAAGTGGCTGATTGGTCAATTGGCGGTGACTGGGGCGGAACGTTGCAGAGTACGCTTTTTCACCCCGGCTTGTAATTGCAGAATCTCTAACTCTACGTGGAATCCGACGCAGTTTTATCAAAGAGATTGATTACGTACTGATTCGGCTCATTAAACTCGTAGGGTAGGTACCTTGCAACCCTTACAATATCCTCCCGAAGTGTCCCGGGAAGGGCGCGCGTAGGGAAAGAGTCGTTGACTCATGCAACCAGGGGAGTGGGGGGGATCGCGGCGGGCTAAGGTAGTCCTCGATATAAACTTAGTCACACTCCGTCGTCCGTCCAGTTGTTAGAGCGCCAGTAGCATTTTGTCTTGAAATACATATATATCTAGGATGAACTAGCTTCCAAATAATTCATATCGTCTATTATTAAGCTTCTCCCAAGCGCCGGCTGAGAAATCGAGAGCCAATAAATCGTCTGCTTAACAAACATAAAAACAAAATGGCAGGCGGTGATTCTCCTATGGACGGCAGCGTGCCGTATTTAAAAGTCCCCAATGCGTTACCGAAGACACCTGCCACGGATATCATAATAGGGTACGCCACGCTCTCAGACGCCGAGGCCATTGCGAAGATCGGCGCCGAGACCTTCTCCACCACCTTCGGATTCTCAGTCAGCGCCGAAGATCTCGCCGACTTCCTGGCGACCACCTACACGACGGATTCCACACTGGCGGACATGAAGGACCCCGCGATATTGACATTCACGGCGCGCGACGCCGCGGGCAAGATCCTGGGCTTCGTGCAGCTCGTGCGCGGGCTCACGGAGCCGTGTGTGCCGGGAGACGACGCCACCAAGCACGCCGAGCTGCGGAGGCTGTACGTCGACAGCTCTGCCCACGGCCGCGGCATCGGGAGCAAGCTCATAGCGACCGTCGAGGCGCAGGCCCGCGAAGAAGGGTTCGAACAGCTCTGGCTCACCGTCTGGGAGAAGCACCCCGGTGCGCAGAAGCTGTATCACAAGCTCGGGTACGAGAAGGTCGGGTCTACTGGTTTCCTGACCGGTGCATCTGTCCAGACGGATTGGGTCCTTTCAAAGGCTCTGTGAAGAGCAGGGAAAGCTAGAGTTTCTTGTCATTCGCCTTTTTTTTTTTTTTTTTTTTTTTTTTTTGTTGGGTAATATA
>Ga0247782_1000124_pt1 | contig 102758 bp, 77 predicted proteins | sample UWRJL019104C5_FD_179928 | JGI IMG/M metagenome (GOLD analysis project Ga0247782, IMG submission 179928) | Plant litter microbial communities from Arlington Agricultural Research Station in Wisconsin, United States - UWRJ-L019-104C-5 | ecosystem: Environmental > Terrestrial > Plant litter >... | reverse complement strand
TATTAAAAACAGTTATTATTACTAAATATAGCTTAGCTTATATTATTTAATTTAATTTTTTAATTTAATATTTTAAACATTTTTAGTGTAGTAAATTTTATAGTAATTTAGTAATACTATATACTACATGTAATATACTACACTTTTTTGTAGTGTAGTAAATACCTATACTAATACTACATGTAGTAATAAAATCTGTTACTACACCCTTACTACATGTAGTAATACTACATGTAGTAATAAAATCTGTTACTACACCCTTACTACATGTAGTAATACTACATGTAGTAATTTAATATGTAGTATTTTTTTCCAACCCTGTTTATAACCCTTTAATATAGTCAGCGTTCAAAAGTTCCGCTCGACCGGTCATTTCACACCTAAAACAGCCAAAACTTACACTTTATAATAATTAATATCTTAGTAAAATAAAAAATATAATATTATAAATAAAGTTACTTTTATTGTTTAATTTTAATGCTTTAAATATTATTAACTGTTAATTATTTAAGCTACTTTTTTTAAAAAAAAAATTAAAAAATAATAACAAGCTATTTACAAGTTTAAAAACAAGATAATATTCTTAAAACTAAACTATTTGAATTTAATGTAACTAATTTATTTTATTTTTTATATTTTATTATGAGTGTTTTATTTGTGTTTGAAAATAAGAGGCGTGTAAGGTGTGTACTTCATTTTCGAGCAAAACTTTTGCTCTCCCACTGTAATTGACAACGGCAAGCAAAGATTTCCCGGACTTTAACATTTCTTGTTGCATAATGGAATAGTTCATGCTTAACTGTGGTATCGAGATAGCTGTGGCCTGCAGTACGCGGCCCAAGGCCGCTTACACACACACACATTTATCACCTATGAGGCCTGGCTGGCCAGCGCATAAATAGGATTGAGAGGTCAAAGAAAGCAACGTGTATATTGGCATGAACAGCAAGGCGAAGTCTAAGTGCAAAGTTATGCAGATAATTCTAAGAAAAATAGACCCTCTGACAGGCAGTAACTCTTAACTCGGATAAGTACAACGCAATAAACGGATTCATGGTTAAATCTCCAGGCAGAAGCTGGCTCAGCACGATCGCTGTAGATGTATCCAATTGTCTGAGTATCTCCCCAAGACGGCGCCCTCGTTCTCTCGGGTCGTTCCTTTCGATCATAGTTTGTTCCTTTGTCGCTCTTCCGAATTGTGCATAGTATACTGTGCCGTCTTCTTCTGCCGCTCGAAGTACCACCGGCATTTCAACGACAAAGTCCAGAAGGCATAACATCTCCACTATCTTAGTATACATAGTAAACTGAAGTTGGTGTACCAAAGTAAGCCTGATCAGTCAGGGGGTAAGTTTTCTTCAGACAACAAAGCCGAATCCTCATGTCTTATGTCATAGAAACAATATATTCTCTACGTGACATCTTACATAATACTCTGTATCATGACTCATCACCATGGGTGAAAAAGCCATATGAGGGTTCACAGCCTGGTTACATCAATTATAATAATTACGTGCCACAAACAAAAGGACAAAAGGTGCATCATGTAAGTACTAATACATCCCTTATTCTATCAAATAGAGAACCGGAGAACTACCCGGCGATACTACCTAAGGTAGGACTTAGAGGCCAAACAGATTATGACATTACTATTAAATTATTATATTGTGTAACTCTGGACGAAATGTAACTGGCTTAACCCGGAAGCCCCTGACAGATTCTGTACGATCCTACCCAGAAACGTGCCCTGTTGGTTTGGCTCTTCTATACCTACATATAGTAAAACAATCACATATAATGCATAACTGGTAGGAATAATTCTTTAAGTAAATCTAATCCTTTGTACAACCGGAGGCCTCCGCTTGTACAAACTAAATAACTAGAGTAATAAGCGCATAAAAACCTCCGCCGTAAGACTATTATTCCTTGTGAGTTTCCGAATACAGGTCGAATAGTAGTTCGGAGGAAGAATTAGGGAGGATTAGGGGTAGGTGAGAAGAAATTAAGAGTTTTTTTTTATTTTTTTTTTTTTTTTAAAAAAAAAAAAAAAAAAAAAAAAAAAAAAAAAAAAAAAAAAAAAAAAAAAAAAAAAAAAAAAAAACATATTAAAAAAAAAAATAAATTAAAAAAAAAAAAAAATTTTTTTTTATTTTTTTTTTTTTTTATAAAAAAAAAAAAAAAAAACAACAAAGAAGGAGAAAAATAACGAGTTAATTATAACAATCCAAGATCCTATTATACAGAAGATTATATTAATAATATCAAACATAAGAATCTAGGAACGGCTATAACTTTAATAAAGATATAAAGAAGGCCAACGTAGGAGGTAGAAACCAGTCATGCTTACAGCTTGTTCATGTGTTATTCACGTTACACCACAAACAACTACCAATGTTTTCTATAAAAAAAGGGCAAATTTTAGAGTTCCTCCCAACAGGAGAATCTTAACCCCCCAAATTGCCTGCCGCCAACCTCTAGCTCAACCTCGGCATACAAGTCATGAACCACCTAGGCAAGCCATTTGGATCTAACTTGTCTCAGCATGCGTCGAGCACGTCGCGGAATAGCCTCTGTCTGCTCCGGTGGTGGCGGGATTCCATCTGGAGTGAGAGTCGTCTTATCCACAGTGCCTGTGCTCCAATATGTCGGTTTTCCCTGAATCTGCTGAAGGTATAGGGCTGCGGGTCAAAAGAAATCCAGTCAGTGATCTTTCAGTTGTCTCCTAGGATAAGATGCTCTCTGTAGGGCCTTGGAAATTTTCGCCTCTCACCTTTGGCCAATATGGTCGGACAGTCCGCTCGCGTCAAAGGACTGGCACCTTGCGCGATGAATACAGCGTCGTCGCGATGTTGGTTCACTAAAACACACTTCTCGTAGCCGTAAATCAGCCCCGTGATCACAGGCAGGACTTCTTTATCGTTGATCCTCGTCCCTCCTACATCGGGCTTTTTCGCTGTGGTGATGCAAGTACTATTATTAGTCTCTCTCAGATTCACTTTGGCCGACCTGAAACCAAGTTCAACTTACTGCCGCCGAGCACGTGCATCAACTCGTGGTGTATGGTCTCGGCCAACGGCTTCAGCCTGTCCAGTGCTGTGAACTCGAGGAGGCCGTCTGCAATGATGGTGTCGAGAGACCGATGGTCGTATCCGTCGTTCGCTGGGGGATCCCATCTCCGCTTGCTGACGTGAACGTGTGCCTGCTTGCTGAAATCCGCCACCTCGCCATTGGCAAGCGTTTGCTTGAATCCTGTGATTCAATCTTTTAAAAAGGGGTTTCAACTTTTCAGGCGGACATGACATTGCACTAACCCACAGTCGCGAAGGAACCCCCGGGATTTCCGTTGCTGTCTAACCCGGGCTTCTTCTTCCATCCGTCACTGACCTTGAAGATAGCAATGCTCTCGGTGCCTCCCTGCGTGTTGACGTATGTGTAGGCCGTATCGGTCCAAATATCCCTTTCGGTGTCGCCATCCTGGTACTTTAACCGATCTATGAAATCCGGCTGACAGTAGAAGGTGACGTGCAAATCGATAGTGGAAACGTCCACCAGTAGGGAATAGAGACCTGTGTCGCTTTTCAGTCATAGTGCTCTCCGTGTACTACGGGAGCAACGCTTACGGGTAAGTTCTCCTACATCCCGCTCTCTGAAGAGTGGCGTGAACGCGGCTTTAGTCGTGTCCTTCTCAAGATCGGCTAGTTGATCTATAGCATCTGCGGGAAGCCATGTTAATAGCCTTTAACTTAATTTTGGGAGGAAGTTGAGTCTAAGTACTCCTTGCCATTGCCTTCGCATCCTTAATAGCATTTTCGATTTTATTGATGGCTGTTGTGTCGGTGCATACAATATCGTAGGTAGCAAGGCATCCTGTTATTAGGAGCAACCACCATGGGAGAAGCATCTTGACCTGCAACCGTTCGACGCCGCGGGATTAGAGGGTCTCGACAGACAAGGACGGAGTAGAAGTTTAAGCAGACCGGACCGCAAGGTGCAAACTACACTGAGGTCGTGTGGTGGGACATACAGTCCAAGTCAAGTGCTTTAAACTAGACGAGAAGCTTCCCAATGTCTCACAACTCCCGGCCCAAGGATTCGGCCCTCCTTGTCGTCCAATGTCCTCTAATTACAATTAGTACCTAATAACTGGGCCTATGAAGCTTTGTTATATCTTATTTATAGTTTTTTTTTTTTTTTCTCACGCTAAGCAAGACTCTGAGTGAGACTATAGTGCAGTTTAGTCGTGATGCCTCTGGTGAGGTCCCTTAACGTCGGTGCGGGGGGCCCTTGGCGCTGCTCCGCTGGCAGTCCTCAGGATGCAATAGATTTGGCGAGATCTTTTTAGACCAATGACGCTAACGCCAATTCAACGTTGGCGTAAACATAAGGACGTTCACGATATATGCTAGAGCACCCATATGAGGACACTCGCCCGGGCAGGTTCTTCGAAGAGCTGTCTCCGCTCTCGGCCAGACTCGCGACACGAAATTACGCCCGGTAAGTAGCAGGCCATCCATCGCATGGTGCTATGGGTGTATTTACCCTTTCGCGCTAGGTCACAATACCGGTACTGTACCGCTCTTGGCTTCGTTCCCTTCTAGATCATTTTGGAGAGCTGAGAAGATACCTATCTTTGGGCTCTTCAGCCGGTCTAGATCATGTGAGAACTCAAAGGATTGCTTTGGACGTTGGGGCCCGAAAGAATTTTGCGCATTTGAAACACTAAGGTTAGTCTAAGTAGCTGGTCCCATTGGAAGGAACTTGCTGAGCTTGCCGTAAAATCGCATGGTGTTGGAATACATTTAAGTCAGCATGAGCCGCCCCGTCGCCGAAGCACGCCTCTCCCTTGTACAAGCAGTACTAAGACAGGACGGCCTGTGTTGCGTTCAAAGACAGCGCCCATCATGTCTAAGAAACTGACTAGGTTTCTGGCTGCTGTGTCGGGGTGGAACCTCAGTCCGGTCGAGTTCAACAACACCAACAGCGGGCATGCCAAACCTCGCAGAGCGCTTACGGCCATTCCTCCGCGAGAGACTGGCCGAGTCGGTGTCGATTCAGACTATCCAACGAACACCAGACAACAGATAGAGACAAGGCAGTACGCGGGCCAAATCCCATTCGTCTTCTGCCCGGAGACGTTTGGAGAACCATTCAAGAACTGCGACGACTGTGGCGGAGACACTTATCATCACGGGATATGTAACAACCTCCTGCTATCGGGTCGTCAGATGTACGACTGTTTTCAGATCGGCTACGGTTGCAACGGGTACTATTGCAAATGTCAGCACGAAGGCCAGAATCACAATCCTCGAATCACCTCGACCACTGTGGTCAACGGCCAGACCGGTACCGTCGTGTACGAGCCCATCACTCTAACTCAGTATTCCAACCTGCGATACCACACCACCGTGACATTAACGGACCTCGCCGCCACCACGACCTCTGACGGTGCCACCGGGTTGGAGACTGCGTTGGCTGTTGTTTTTGCAGGCGGTATTGGCTGGCTTGCCGTGTGTAAGTCTTTCTTTGCCTAGTGTGATATGGGTTCGAAGCCGGGCCGTGCAAATTAACCGCTGACCAATCATTCGGGTAGCCGAGTTTGGCGGTGCTGCTGCAATTGCGGCGATACAGCCACCATCCCGCAAGCCCGAAGACGCAAACGAGGACGATACGTCCTGCAAGAGAAACCCAGAGGAGGATTGCCCCAACTGCGGTGGCTCAGACGGCTATGGTCTCTGTTCCAGCGGCGACCAGACCGGGTGCCCTTGTGAAGAAAAGCAAAACTGCCCTAATGAGCCTCCCCGATGCTCTGATGAGGAGTGTGGGGGTGATGTGAGTATAGAGGACTCAATAACCTTGGCCACTGAAGGACGCTCGCTGACAAACCTCGGGAATTCCAGAACGGCCAGTCGCAATGTGCGGCAGCGGGCGAGATCAGGGGCTGCCTTTGCTGTCCCGACTCGGCACCGTTGTGCTCGAATGATAATTGCCTTGGTAATAGTCGGCAGATGTGCACTGCACCCAGATGGGAAGAATGCGGGTGCCTCGTCGATGTGGACCCCGGCGAGATAGATATCGGAGATAACTTGGATGACATATGGGATCCGGTAGCCGTTAGTTCCTCCGTCTCGTCTGTCGCAGGCTATGTTTTCACCAACGTGTGGGATGCCAATTACGCGTCGCTAGTCGGATATCCCACCGCCCTGCCCGGACCAGGCAGGTCTGTCTTAAAGTACAAAGAGACGGAGCCCGGGAAGCCGGTTAAAGAGGGGACAAGGCTCCGAATCCTCCCAGTGGGAGACTCCATCACCGTGGGCTATGGGAGTGAACGCAATGGCGGGGATGGAAATGGATATCGAGGTCAACTGAAGAATGATCTGTCTGGTAAGTATCGATATTTTGAACCACTCAGTCCGACGACAAGAATCACGCAGGCTAACGACCGGCAGCCGATGAGGTAGTCTTTGCCGGTACAGAGAGGTCAGGGACCATGAAGAATGGCAACTATGTAGGTTCACCCCTTCTTTGAATGCGAGTGGCGAGACTGACGGTATATTCGAATCAAGGCCGCGTGGTCCGGCAAAACAATACAATACATTTCGGATCATGTTGAAGACTCGCTCAAGCAACGGCCCAACATCATTCTCTTGGCAGCAGGGACAAACGATATGAACGCAAACCCGGATATTTCCAAGGAAGGAAATGACCCGAAAGGAGCCGCCGATCGCCTCGGTAAACTGATCGATAAAATGGTCGATGAGTGCCCAGATGCTATCGTCGTTGTCGCCATGATCATCAACACTTGCGACCAATCCCAATCTCCCAGGACGAAGCAATTCCAGGCACTCATCCCCGACGTGGTTAAAGCCAGGAGAGATAACGGCAACCATGTTCTGGCCGCAGATTTTACCACGTTCCAGACGAGCAACCTTTATGACTGCATCCACCCAAACAATGACGGCTACAAGCTCATGGGAGACTACTGGTACAGCTTCATTCATCAGATACCTAAAAGCTGGATAGAAGAGCCGATCGGGCCTGATCCCACAGACGACAACGGCGACGGCGACAATGGCGGCATCGATACGAATATCCCTCCCCCAGACTGGGGCACGAGCCCGGTAAAGGCCACATCGAAGCAAGTTGTGGCAGAGGCAGCTGCGGCGGCACGGGGAGGAAGAAACGCAACAGCTTGCCTCTCCAGTCCAGTGTGGAAGGAGCCGGGGAAGATCGCCCTGGGCCTCGAACGCAATGGCGATTGGCAATATCATAAGTGGTGGATTGCTGCAGGAGAGGTTGCCTCGGGCCTGGGCTTGGACGAACGATATGTCAGGATGCACGATATGAATGGTGACGGAAAAGCAGGTCAGTATCCCCTCCAAACCAGAGCGTGGCTCCGCGTTGACATAGACAGATTATGTCTGGATTCACCCCGACACCGGAGAGATTCGTTGTTGGGTGAACAATCTCCCGGAGCCGTGGACTCCAGGTGGAAACAACGGCGGCATCATTGGTAGCGGCGGAGTCGGCCCAGCTAAGAACATATATCTGGCGGTAAGTCTCTCACTTGCTTTCTGTACTACTCGGGTCGCGGCTGGGCTGAGACGAGCTGACCTTGACTCCTAGGATATGAATAGCGACGGGGTGAGTGACTTGCGATTGTGCCGTGCACGGAGTAAATCAAAATCAGCTGACAAAAGCAGAGGGACGACTACTTAGTCGTGAATCCCGACGATGGCTCCGTCAAGATCTGGTGGAACTACGGGCCTGATCCAGACTGGGTCAACGGTTGGAAATTTGTCGAAGGAGGCCAAATCGCTTCAGGGGTGCCGCACGCTAACCTAGCGACGTTGCGATTCCCTGACATCAACGGTGACGGTAGGGCCGACTACGTGTATATCGGCGAGCATGGTGCCTTGAAGCACCACATGAACACGGGTTCCCCCGGTGGCCAGGACGTGCTTTTCTATGCCATGGGCGGGATCGCTACTGGCGCGGTTGAAGACATATCGCGATTAGTATTTGCCGATGTGAGTTGAAGTTCAGGATCAAGCATTCTAGTAGCCACTAACAAAGGATGCCAGATGAACGGTGACGGTAGAGATGGTATAGTCTCCACGCTGTTGCAGATATTACGAATGTTACTGACATTCCACAGATTATCTGATTTGGGACGACGATGGCGGTTTGACCGGCTTCCTTAATCAGCGCACTAACAGAGAAGGCGTGCCTTTGTACATTAACCAAGGCCCTGCGAAAACGATCGCAGATGGTATCAACAGTCCACCAAGCAGCATCAGATTGGCGGATATGGATGGTGACGGCAAAGATGATTACGTTCACGTGGGTGACAATGGCGCCATCTCGGTATGGTACAACGGTGGAAACACGACAGACTACATGTCCATAGATGGCATAAGATTTGCCGATATGGATGGTGACGGAGTGGACGACTACATCTGGCTCGACCCCCAGTCGGGAGCACCGACATTATAGTAAGCCAGCATTAACTATCTCATCGAACCCTTTACTAGAATCGAAACTAACGGATTGTAGTCTCAATGCCGGTATCGACGACGCGGACTCGCTCGGCTGGGCCTGGCAGCCGGTGAACAACGGCAACCCCATAGCATCCGGTGCAGCTCCGGCATCTCAAGTAGTTTTTGGAGACATTGATGGGTGAGATTCACCACCATCCATAACTGACCGACTGGTGAGTCCAACACTGACCGAAACAGAGATGGGATGGATGATTACCTCGATTTAGATCCAAAGACAGGTCTCCTGAAAGCGTATCTAAATCTTGGTCCAGATAGTAGCAGCAGCTACGGGTGGCAGTTCAAGCCTATCGGTACCATTGCTACTGGTCTTGGACCTGGTCACAGAGTTCGGATTGCCGATATCGATGGCGATGGGGTATGCATTTACACTAACTCGAACCCGGCGTTTCAAGCAACTGATCGACTAACAATTATTCTTAGCGAGACGACTACATCTTCCTCAAAGACAACGGCGGCACTACCATTTACAGAAATATTTACAGTCCAAGTAACAATGGCAACAAGTACGCCCCGATGCCCGACGCAGATGCATCCGGCATCAACCAGTCGCCCGATGAGATCGACTTTGTCGATATCGATGGTGACGGCAAGGCCGACTACGTATGGACGAGCAAGCTCGACGGCCGGGCCAGGGTCTGGTACAACCAATATCCCGACAAGCCGACATGGTTAGAGGGCGGAGAGATTGCCGGTGGTGTGGGGACATCCGGCGCCAACATCAGGTACGCGACTCTGCAGAACACCGGGCGGGCCGACTATGTGGCTATCGAGCCCAAGACCGGAGCCTTCGCCGCATGGCTCGGCGGCTGCGGCCTTTTCAATGACTCGCCCAAGAACCACAAGATCTCTATCGGAGATGGCTGGTTGGGCCCAGGCTTCAAGCAGCGCACGTGGTTCGTCAAGCAGCATCCCCAGGACGGGTCAGAGGTCGACAACTTCTGCGCTTATGACGGGTCCCAGCCAATCGAGGATGACGTGGAAGCCTGGGAATATCCAACAGCTATCTGGCAGATACCAAAGCTGTTCGACCACACGTGTTTCTATGTTGGGTCTGGGAGCAGGATTGGACAGCTTGTATGTGACGGCGTCAGTGGAGCTAGGTGCTACAGGGATCCAGAAGCTGGGTTCGGCGGCAGTTGTGATAACGACGTGACTGCCACAAGGTTGATAATATGTGAATGGTGAGGGAAATAGTTATGTACCGACATTGAATCACCAGCAGAAGTGATCTTCGGTTCTTAACAAGTTTTCCCTTAGATCCGTGGGAAGGATGCATGTATGGCCAGCTTCGTGCTCCTACATCATCGTAGCTATACCGACCAGCTATCCCGCTATGTTCCATGGAAGCGCAACTGCTGGGACACAGGATCTTATTGTGGGTTTGAGACTGACCTGAGCCGCTGCATTGACCGGTACAGGGTCGATGAAGGTCGATCATCGCAGGAACTCCGCCAAGATTATAGAAGCACCCAGCTCATGCATAGTCGTGTACAGTAGGAAGTCAGGAGTTGAAGGGTCCTATAACTCAATTGTAATAATTTGTCCATTTAGTACGAGAACCGTAGAGGCTGTGCAATTTCCATGGGGTGCAGTATCATCTTAAAGTAGACAAGAACGTGATAAGCATAGAACCGCTGGGTACGCTTACGCTTGCTTCGTTCCTAAGGGAGCTTGCCGAAAAATTCGGGAGTCCAATAATCTCGCAGCAATCCCAAGTCACGATGATCCATAGTGGCCAGCATGGTGGTGGTCATGGAAACAGAGCGGGAAGGGACAGAAACCCTCACGGAATTCTCTTCATCCTCTTCACCACTGACTGGCTCTATATCGACTTCAAACTCGTCGTCTGACGTCCACACGTGATTTGCAGCCGTTTTCCTCATGAGCTCCCCCCGATCATCCGTTGTCATACAAGTGCAGCCCTGTAGTGGCTCGGCAACACAGACGCGTGTGCCCTCAGGGGCTGCACATTTGCAATCCGTGCACTCCACCTCGATCGGACGCGGGCAGCAACGGCAACCAGCCAAAATGACATCGCGACCATCCGATCCGGTAAACGGGGTCTCGCTGCTGCAAAGAAACTGCGTGGCGCACCGAAATGTAGCTCCCTGGCAATTGACGTCGTCACACATTGGCTTTGGAGAGGCCGGGCATTGCTGCACGTCGGCTAAACGAGCCGGAGTCGAGGGAGTATTGTTAACGTCTGTGTTGCTCTGTGTCGCAAAGGCAGTAGTGGAAAGGACAATCCATACTCGCAGGACTGAGTAAAGACAAATAGTGATGCTCTTCATCCTGAGGTTCTGGTTCTCAGAGTACGTGAGTATATATCGTTTAAGGTAGGAATCTTATCTCCGGAATAGTACTGGGATCTGTTTTACAGGCAGTCTAGCTTGGTCAGGTCTTGGTGGCAAGCAAGGGTAATTATATTGATGTTTTACGGGAGAAGATTGCCATCGTTGTGAGCGCGGCGTGTCCCTTAGTTACAGTAGATACCCTAACCTAGTAAGAGTTTACCCCCATTGTGGATATAAACTAACCTAGTCTAAGAGCATATTTTCCCAAGGTTAGTACATATATAACGTGTATGGGAAGCATCCTTCAAATGCATTTTTACATAACGCATGTCCTCTATAGGCCAAATATACTCTTTCTAGGGTATATATAAGGTGAAAACGACCAAAACGTATTACTTAGATAGGGAAGGTCCTTACTTTGGTTGACGGTACTTGTAGTGTTCAATGTGTGGGAACCAAAACCCTTCTTATTTCAGTAATCAGACGCCGGATACAAATAGAGAGAAAAGGGCTATCATTACATGAACTCACAAGGCATAGTGTTATGCGTTCTATGTCTTTTGTAGAAGAGCCTATACCAAAATGACAAACAATCCCACGCCTACTAACGTCGGGTTGTCACAACTCACAGTCACAGATATTCCCAGAGCAGTTATCTGGTCTTCACAGCAATAAGAATACAAAAGCTACATCTAAAAATAATAATGTGACAAGTTATAGTACTATAAAGATGCAATTTGTAATAATTTAATAAAGATATAAGGCAAGAAGACCAACATAGTAGGCACCAGTCATCCCTAAGGCTTAACCATGTGTTACACGTTACACCATAAGGTAGGTGGCAGTCCTGGTGACATCCATACTTGCGTGACGGAGGAATCAGGGGCTAAGCACTGAGAGCGCCCAACCAAAGGGCGCGACAAACCGTAGAAGATCTTCATCTCTGTGATACTTAACACCCAATTCCAATTCCGCTCTGCTACGCTACGTCTTCACCTTCGTTAGAGCTTGTTACTTTCGTTATACCCTTGTCTTGGCTTCTATTGACTTGTCAACTAAACCAGTCTTTCACACTGGTCCTTCTAGTCAGGAAAGAAAGGGGAAAAAGGAGAGAGGTATGAGAAATAGTATGGCAGATATCGACCGACAACTTCTCCAGAGCTCAGTGAGATAGATTAGGTAGGAATCAGCAATCTACAGGCAGATTGGTTGGCTTATATGCCCATTGAAAGCTTTTACCACCGGCGAGTTTATCGCAAGACAGAAAGGCCTGGAGGAAAGGCAAACTAATAACTTAAATTAAGAATCATGCTCTGTTATGGTAGTATGCCTCTAACGCCGTGAGCTTCCATGCAAAGCTTGTTAAAGACTTCTAGGTTTTGGCCTCTAACTTAAAAGGCAAAAGGAGAGCCGGATTGCGGAACCCGAACTGTCAGGCAAGTCCCAGATTCTGTGCCAACTCCACATATGCTAAATGTTTGATAATAATGTTGAGAGTAAATATAACGCAAGTCTGCAACATAAGAGGATGTAAGTCCCTTAGTATTACTCGCTTTCCCGGTAGGAGAGCGGTGCTGGACACCTACCCTACATTTCTCCCAGGATACGAGCGGTAATGTCGCCTATATACTCTGGCCCGAGCCGCACAGTGTCAGTGTCGATTCCAACGAATTGCAACGCCTCGACAACTCTGTCGATATCGAAGCCCATGTCTACAAACTGGTTGACCAGATCCTTGTTGTAGCCTTGGTATCTGCATGGAAATACCCGGGTCAGTATAACTATGTCTGAGAATACAGTAGAAGACATAACGAGGAGGACATCGGGAGTTAGGGCATCATACTTGCTGTCGTCGTCGATAAGCGCCTGTGGATTGATGGTTGAGCGAGGCGTCACAGATTGGAAACTTCCGTTTTGTGGTGCATTTGCATACATAATAGCCCATTGACGAGCCTTTCTGTTGAAGGCTTCAGGGTCGTTGATCAACATTCTAGCCACCTCGGCATCTTGTGGATCCTTGGGCTCAGGGCTCTCCAACAGCGACTGGAGGGACAACAGCGTCGATTTTATTGTGAAGACAGGAGACCAAGCCGACCCCAGTGTATCGAGGCAGATGACGTTCTACATCGGGAGAGTTAGTTAGGTTTGTTAGCATTGCAGTGGAGAAAAGGGAACATCATACTGTTTGACTACTGATATTAGGGTGCCAAACTTTGGTAATGAACTTCATCTCAGGAGCTTTGAAAGGGTACTGAGGGGGAATCTTAACGTCGACCTTAAACGTACCACCCTCGTACGGGGTGCCCGGCGGTCCTCTGAATTCGGCCACGAGATGGTTCACATCATTTCCAAGAGGTGTTGCCGAGATACCAGAGTTTGCGGCATCAGATGCGATATCCTGCAACTCCTTGAGGAGTCGGGCCGGCATGGCTACGTGGGTTCTTGAATATCGTAACGATAGGAGACCTTAATATTCTCGTTTGACAAGCAGGCTTGCTAATTAACCGCTCAGATCCCTTAGACACTTTTTCATGAAATCGCTTGCTCAGTATTTCTTCCAGTCAATGGTGGGATTGTCTGGTCAGTTGTTACGTGGGCTAATCGACTATTCGGGTGGGCGAAAACGAGCCCACGAGGTCCGGCTCAACAACGGTGGACGATTGTAAGTCGGATTTACGATAGTAGAGCGGCGGCGGTTGTGTCTAATGGGATGAGAGGCGGAAGAGATGGCACTTCAGGCGTACCAGTCGTTCGCTTGGATAGGTAGTAGTGTTGTATGAATTCTAGGTAACTTGTCGGCAGGTCTAGGACGCTCGGTTAGGAAATGTATTGATTGCTGCAGTATACCTGATTGCTAGTGAACAATGCATGCGTGAGACTTGGATACCAGCCAGGTTGTACTATGTGCTATCTTCGGTATCTCACCTACCTGGATACTGGCGCTGATAGATTGCTTGAGTTATTGCCTAGGTCGAAGAAGTGATTATGTTTCGTGGGCAAAATGATCTAACTGCGGGGTGAGTTGTGAGCAGGCACCTAAAGTGTCACAAGTCGCTAAGGCATGAAGGTGATAAAAGTAAAGAATCTTGGAAAGCTTGGTTGAAGCATCACAGCCTGAGATGCACAAAAGTCTAAGAGGGACCGCAACAGACGTAGGTACTTTAGGCATATACGGCAGTACCTAGCAAGTACATGCCTCACCTAGATACAAGGCGTAAAACAAGTCTTATTCATACACCGTCAAGCTGATAGGTATCTTATCACAATGATTTGCAACAAAGCTACAACATGACAAGGCTCTCAGAATCATTAAAGGCACCACCTACCAAAATATAACCTTCTAGTACAGCACACCATCTATGTGCACAGTTTCATTACATGTCAGTTTTCAGTACCTACAAAAGTTACTAGTACATCTGTACCTGTGCCTTCCAAAGTTGTCTCTAAAGATAGATACGCATGCCCACTTTCAATCACCCCGCATTCCGGTCATGATGCAGTACTGCTGCAAAGAGGTGATATCGATTAGACTAGCTGATTAGATACCTACCTAGGTACCAAATCAATAGCCCTCAAGGTATCTAGTACTTAAGCATAAGCGTTTTTACTGTATTGTATTGAAAGCTTAGCCCTGAGAGATAGACTCTTTTGGCTTTGCGGTACCTTGCGTATTTAAAAAGCTGTAGTATATACATTTTGCATCAGCCTTGTAGTCTGTACAGATGTACCTACCACTTAGTAGTTGAATTATTATGCCCCACCATGAGAAGCATCCTTTCAATCTTTGAACTTGTCAAATCATTTATTATATGTCGCTATCTAGCTACGCCAACTTTTATATCAAGTCTTCACAGTCTAATCTATCATTTATATAAGAATTTAGGGCAACTATTAGACATTGAGAGATTTCATCATCGCTTGACCGAGCCGGTGCGAAAGCCGCGAACATGGCTACTACAACAATAACCGCCACCACTACCTCTCGCAAAAAGAAAGATGCCAACCTTCCACCCGAAAGCGAACGTTTCTTACGGTGTTGCGCTGAGATTGCCCATGCTCTAATCGAAGACCATGAGTCCTCTAAAGACCCGAAAAACCCTCGGAGGGATATCAATCTAAATGGTCTTCGCTCCAAGCTAGCACGGAAGCACAAGCTGACCAATATACCGCCACTTACTGCCATCATCGCCGCCGTTCCCGAGCACTACAAAAAATATATAATGCCAAAACTCGTCGCAAAGCCCATTCGTACGTGTCATGTGCCCGGTAGCCCCGTTAGGCCTCCATTCACCCTGTAACCAAGCGAGGTGCTAATAGGTCACCAGGAACATCGTCAGGAATTGCTGTCGTTGCCGTCATGTGCAAACCACATAGATGCCCTCACATTGCCTATACTGGTAACATTTGTGTCTATTGCCCAGGTGGTCCCGATTCCGATTTCGAATATAGTACACAGTCTTATACCGGATACGAACCCACTTCCATGCGCGCAATTCGTGCCCGATACGACCCCTTCGAGCAGGCTCGGGGTCGCGTTGATCAAATCAAGTCGCTAGGCCATTCCGTCGACAAGGTCGAGTACATCATCATGGGCGGTACTTTTATGTCACTGCCGGTGTCATACCGCGAAGAGTTCATATCTCAGCTCCACAATGCGCTTAGTGGCTATCAAACAACAAACGTCGATGAAGCAGTAGAGGCCGGTGAGATGAGCAATATCAAGTGTGTAGGTATCACTATCGAGACGAGGCCGGATTATTGCTTGCAGCCGCACCTTACTGATATGCTTCGGTATGGATGCACACGGCTTGAGATTGGTGTGCAATCATTGTATGAAGATGTTGCGCGTGACACAAATCGCGGCCACACAGTTGCCGCTGTTGCCGAGACCTTCTGCCTCGCAAAAGATGCTGGATTCAAGGTCGTCTCACATATGATGCCCGACTTGCCAAACGTCGGCATGGACCGTGATCTTGACCAATTCCGCGAATACTTTGAGAACCCTGCATTTCGAACTGATGGGCTGAAGATCTATCCAACCCTCGTCATCCGTGGTACGGGTCTGTATGAGCTCTGGCGAACCGGCAGATACCAGAATTACACGCCCAACGCGCTCATCGATATCGTAGCGAGGATATTAGCTTTAGTGCCTCCGTGGACAAGAATCTACCGTGTGCAAAGAGATATTCCCATGCCTCTGGTTACCTCGGGCGTGGAGAACGGAAATTTGAGGGAATTAGCGCTCGCCCGTATGAAAGATTTTGGGACGACCTGCCGCGATGTGAGAACCCGTGAAGTTGGCATCAACGAGGTCAAGCACAAGATACGCCCAAACCAGATCGAGCTCGTGCGTCGGGACTACACCGCAAATGGGGGGTGGGAGACCTTCCTCGCCTATGAGGATCCCAAACAGGACATCCTAGTTGGGCTTCTGAGACTGAGAAAGTGTACCAAGAAATATACCTATCGTGAGGAGCTTACTGGCCAGCAAACGAGTCTTGTTCGAGAATTGCATGTGTACGGTACTGCTGTACCTGTACACGCACGAGATCCCAAAAAGTTCCAACACCAGGGATTTGGCACTTTACTGATGGAAGAGGCAGAACGAATTGCCCGTGACGAGCATGGTAGTGTTAAAATCAGTGTCATCAGTGGCGTTGGTGTCCGGAGCTACTATAAAAAACTAGGGTACTGGCTAGATGGGCCTTATATGAGCAAGTGGCTCGATGGACGACCTCAGACGGTTGGATGAGGTGGCATATAATCATATTAAGATTCGCCTCACCGAACTCATCGAGATGGTGCGTGAAGCGCCACGAGTTTATAGACGAATAAGCATGATCCCGACAGCCCCTTCGTTACGCAGGAGTTAGCGCAAGTGAAATGTCGATCGCTGCAGGAACAAACGCGCCCTAAATTACTGAGCGCAAGGCAAAATTTTTGTCGTTGCCAACGCGGCGCTATTTAGGCTCCTAAATCGCAACTTGGTCGCCGTCTAAGTAGGATGGCGCTGGCCAACAAAAAAGCGTTCTTAGAATACTCCATATCAAGTCCAATATCGGCTTGAACTATTGAAATGGCAAAAGAAATCCACAGCCTTGAATTTATATGGCTTGTGTTTAGTACATTTCATAAAAGCGCATGTATTACATATGTAGTTGCTAGACTAGGAAAATTTAGTCTACTCACAGAATACCTATCAAGCGTCAGCCAAGCACGGTGCAAAGCTCATGTTTGTGAACAAATTATACATGAACTCCAAATACAACAAGAATACCCATCTATCTACGTTCAACGTGCTCAACAGTAGCCTCTACCTTTTCAGTCATCAGGTCCTGTACACCTTTCATAAGGGCCACCGCGACAATGGCCAACACTACAAACGGAATTATGCTCGACCAAGCCAGTTGATAGGCATAAGCGTATTGCCACTCACTCTCCCTAGCGGCAGCCTCCCAGATGGTTGAATTTGCACCCTTTACAGCCGTCGAACCCACCTTCCCTGAATCAAAAGCCTGCAAAAGTGCAGGGATACTGGATTCCGGGAGGCCAGCCCCTAGCGCAGCCTCAGATACGGCGGATGCATAATGCGTGCTGAGACGACCGTTGATGATGGCATTCAGGACAGCCGAGCCGAAAGCACCTCCGATGGCACGCGCAGAGAAAGCCAACCCAGTTGCTGTAGACAGGAACGCATGAGGGGCAGTGAACTGCACACATGCCACTAGCACCGTAAGGGGGCCTGCTTGTCCGACGCCCACAAGAACGCCCAGGCCGATCTGTGCTGCGTTCCAAGTTGGCTTGATATTAGCATAGCATATGGTGCTGTAGATATTCGCATGTCAGTCCGTCATTGCGTCAGTCATTCTGAAGGACCGACTAATTACACGCCACTTACACGATTAAGAATATAGTGAACGTCACGAGAAGGGGCGATTGCAGGTCTTTAAAGCGTGTCGCGTACCACGTAACCGGGATCGAGGAGGACAGGGCAGATAATTGGTAACTTAGCTGCCGGATCGAGATCCTCCAGGCATTGCTCTCAAAGCCAAGCTGTAGTACGATCTGCGGGACGACCGAGTTGACGGCGCTGTAGAAGATCCAGCCCTCAACCGCAAAGGCGAAGACGGAGTAGGCGAAGTTTGCATTCTGACGGAAGAAAATATGCGCCACCAGGCCATCTGACCTTCCTTTCCACTCTATACAGACGTATCAGCAGCTATCGTATAAATTCTCATGTTCATTTTCCAATATACTGGATTCTGTAGCGTGATTCCTCTGTTCGAACGAATGGGCGAGAGTAGTCTCTGGAAGGGGATACCCAGCCTACCTACCGTATATCGCGAATCCAACCAACAGCACTAAACCCAGGCTCAACGGGACGGCAACATGCGGGCTAGACCATGCGTATGCGCCGCCGGCCCAGTCGAGAGCCAAGAGCAAGAGTGTCGCACTGCTGATGAACAAAGAAGATCCGATGGGATCACAAGCCCAGACGTAGTCGCGCAATTCCATTTTCGGTCTCTCTGCGCGTTGTTGCTTTGGTGGCCAGTAAAAGCATAGCAGTCCCACTGACGTGAGGCCGTGGAACGCTGCTTGTATCCAGAAGATGTACCGCCAACCGCTGGCGCTGACATTTGTTACGGCGCCAGCACCGAGAGAACCAATTCTGGGCGATGTTAGCTGAATATGATTTGGAATATTTGGATATGTAAGTTTTTGCGCTTGTATATAGGCATTGAATATGGCACCTACATGCCACCGATATTACCGCCTACATATGCAAAGCCATTCGCGAGCGCGCGATATTTCAGCGGTAAAACCTCAGAGGGGATGGCTTGGACAACAGACACAGTACATAGCGTGGTCCCGATTAGCACGCCACCGCCGATTAAAACTGACATCGAAGAAGCCGTAGCCGAGACTACGGCTCCGACAAAGGCTATCAATGGCGGGATGGCGGCGAGATATTTCCTGTCTAACACGTCGGAGAGCCGCCCAACGATTGGCGAGAGGACGCTTTGGATGAGGAGAGGACCCTGGCGTTGTTATTGTCACCATCTTTGTTTTGTTATTAAACCCCTGAAAGCCCGGTTTATACAGGGCAGAGATTTGTTAGGAGGCAACATGATTCCATTTCACTCGAAAGGGAAATAGGATAGGGAATGCAGAGTGGCGAGGACAGGAAAATAATTATATATAGGCTTATGTACTTATATATTCTCTCTTGACATACCTGAATAACCCATCCGGCTAGTGCTGCATCTCCTAGATCTCTGACGATGAAGGCGATGACGGAGCCCGCCGCGACGACGACGAAGACTTGTGCCGCTATGCTAGTGTCAAAAACACAAGCACCATCGTCAGCTCAAGTTCTGGTTATGGTATAGACTATGAAAGGAAGAAAGTCCCCTATGCTGTATTTTATGCTCTGAATCCTGCCTTGGCCCTAGGTACTTTGGCAGGCAGTTCAGGGGTAGGCACACTCACGCGAAACATGTTATAAAGACAACAACCTGACGAAGAAACGAGTAATTAGCTTCGAGCTATAAATATTCGAATGGAAATCTAAGGAGACGATATATACTTACCCATGACCTCCAGCTCAGGTGGACATGATACGCTCCTTGGACTGCCTCTTGCTCGATCGGTAAAACTTCCACGTCCTTATCATTAGATACTTTCCCCCCTTCGGTGTCTATTTGGACTTTTCTCTTTGGGTCTTCGGAGTCGACTATATCGTGAGGAACCTCCGATCTTGTACGGTTTGCCATTTGATGATTCTCACGTTAATATTACTTTACTATATTAAGGCTGGATACCTATCCACTCGTTAAGGTATAATCTGAAAAGAGCGGATTGCACAGCAAAAAGAACACTGGAGCTCCAAAGCGTCTAGCAACCACGTAATTAATGAAGAGTTGTAGGAGGTGAGGTGAAGAGTAGGTGGAATAGAAGACGGCTTACCGCCTGATCTAGACATTTTGACGTACATAAGGCGTCTGTGCCCCATGGCATGCCTCTGCTCTCAGACCTTGGGTAGATAGGCAGGTAGGTAGAGAGGTAAGTATGCATGTGTAAGTAAATCGATCCACACATCTGCACGTATACCTAGCACTTAGAAATCGATTATAACAAGGTGCATACAAGTATGTATGCTATTGAATAAGGGTCTAAGCGGTCCGCTTCTCTGTTTCATTTCCTTCCCCCACGCCTTACGCATGCGGGGATCCTGGACGTACGACCCGGCAGTTCATCATCAACAGATGCTCGCCTATTTGCCGGCATTACTGCACGTTAGTTAGGTAAGTAAACATGTTTATGTGATGTGCGGTTTTCTTTCCGTTCTTCTTCTTCCTTAGTATATACTTGTTGTTGACTTAGAAACTTAGTTAAGCCCTTGTCTATTGACTATAAACTTTAATAGAACCTGTAGTTAGAGGAATAACTTACTAGTAATCCTATGAAGCATGCAAAGCTCACATACTGTATGTTGTCTATTGGACAAAACGTTGAGCTTGCACCCTAGAGCTATATCTACCAACAAACTGTAACAACTAGTTCTCTTAACTTCATCTATGTGTTGATGTAGTACTAATGTAACAACCCAAATGTGCTACATAGGCACAAATACCAAAGACGAAATATTGGCCTCTAATTCACTCCAGTCCTATAACTTTTAGTCGGCTATCACCGCAATATCCTGTGCCTATGATGTGGTATCAGCACGCTTTATACTTGGCTAACACAGAAGGCTCCTTACTAGAACAATGAACAGACACCACAACCCCAATAGACGGCTTACACGCACCTAGCCCGTTCGCAGGACATGTCTGTATAATCGGTTAAGCAGATGCAACGAATAGCTAAATAGCTGCGAGCACCTCTCATGCGTATTCATTCTACTACTCATATGATGCGCTAGAATGAGGTATCGATGATTGTATTCGACGGATGATTGAAAAAAGGAAAAACCACCAGAATGCCAGAAAACCTCTATCTATAGACAGGTATTTATACATCACACATTATTATTGCTGCCTCTGCATTACAAAAGATCCCGCTTGACGAAAGCCTCACGCATCGCACGCCCCAGGTTGGCGGGGGAGCGCTCGACTACAACACCAGCCGCCTCCAGGGCCTTGATCTTGGAGTCGGCACCACCCTTGCCGCCGGCAACGATGGCGCCGGCGTGGCCCATGCGTCGTCCCGGAGGCGCACTGATACCGGCAATGAAGCTGACAACGGGCTTGCCGCCGTTGACGGTGTTGTTCGCGCGCAGGAAATCGGCGGCGTCCTCCTCGGCCGAACCGCCAATCTCGCCGATCATGATGATACCGTCAGTCTCCTCGTCCTTGAGGAAGACGTTGAGGCAGTCGATGAAGTTGGTTCCGCTGAAAGGATCACCGCCAATACCGACGACAAGTGACTGGCCGAGGCCGGCTTGTGTAGTCTGGTTGACAGCTTCATATGTCAGGGTACCGGATCGAGAGACGATACCGATGCGACCACGCTTGTGGATAAAGCCAGGCATGATGCCGATCTTGCACTGTCCGGGAGCGATGATACCGGGGCAGTTGGGGCCAACGAGGCGAGTCTTGGATTGCGTCTTGAGGATATCGGTGATGCGAACCATGTCTAATATACCATGTTAGCATGAAACGTTATCTATGTCATCTCGTAGAGCTAGGAAGCAAAGGGGCAAACGTACCATGCTGGGGAATACCCTCCGTGATGCAAACGACTAGGGGAATTTCGGCTGAGATGGCCTCCTCGATACCAGCGGCAGCCAGCGGCGGCCTAGTTATTTGTTTAGTAACCTCCCTGTTCGATACAATCGCTATCTGCAAGCACTTACGGCACGAAGATGGCGGTAGCATTGGCACCAGTCTCCTTAACAGCTTCGCTCACATTTCCAAAGACAGGTAGGCCCAGGTGTTCCTGGCCAGCCTTCTTGGGGTTTGTACCTCCAACGACCTTGGTACCTGTCGCAAACGTGTCAGACTTTTAGACCCAATTATCCATAACCAGAGCTATATACGCCATCTCGGCTTCCTCGAATGGCAAAACAGCATGGGCGATGATATTTACCGTAGGCGATCGCTTGTTCGGCATGGAAACTATGGCCGGTGTCCAGGTTAGCAAAATGTTGTCAACTTTTTCGTCCATGGAACAAGGCCAGGGCAAACTCACGTTCCCTGCTTTCCAGTAAATCCCTGGAAGATAACCTTTGTATCGCCATTGATGCGCAGATTATCAATTGTCTTAGAGTAGGGAGAAGAGCTGGAGCTGTAGGCGCGTTTGGAGAGTTGGCGCAGAGCAGCGCCGGGCCGCATGCAACGGAAAGCCTGCTGCATCTTGAGGTACGTGAAGAGGCTGCGCAGAAGGTAGGCACACTTCGGTAGCTAAAATAAGCTCAGCCGTTGCAGGTGGTATGTTCCGTGCGACAGACAAACAGCGAGGCCAGAGAGGATGGGTTGACAGAGGCCGAGGCCGAAGGTGATGGGTGATGAGAGGTTATTAGAGAGTGGTTTCAAAGATTGAAGCTTTCCAATACAGATGTATACAGCGATAATTTGGAACTGGCCTGTATCAGACGTTACTGGAGATAGGCTAGGGGCCCCGGCAAAACACGACAAGCACAGCTGTACAGATGTACATACATACACACCAGCAGATTTGGCATATGACTGACTAACTCCTGCTGTATGTACAGCATCCTCCTATCACAATTTACTGCTTGTGAATATAGAGGCCCACTCTAATGAGATAGTGATTGCGGATTTTTAACACCGTTTTGACCTGGCTAAATTTGACTTGAGCTGAGTAAGTAACCAGCTGACAGCCGGCTGGCCACAGTAAACATAATCGGTTAAGTAAGCGGCTCTACTGTAAAGTGACAGGTTCTTGGAGTCCCAGTTGCATGCGTATGCCATTTTGACGCCTGAGGTACTTGGAACTCCTCGAAGCTTAACAGACAGCTGGGGCTGTCTACCAGAAGCTTACCTACCTTACGTTAGTACCTGCCTGGACCACGTCCCTAAAGCCTCTCCCATCTCACTATCATCAATATCCATCTGGTATTCCATCATCGCCAGTTTCGATCGTCTCGTCTCGCCTTCACCTTTCGTCACCTGGGCCATACCGCGATTCCTTACAAGTTAACTAAATCAGCAACTTGCAGTTTTTTATTGCATTCCCGCCTCCTTGTTTACCGCATACTACTTCTATAGCCTTCTACTCTTAGCTTGCGACTCGCCTCGCAACACACCAGCCCAAGATGGTGAGCCTTTACCATCTGTCATACAAGTATTTACCTTAGCTTCCTACTAACCCGTACACTAGGGTCAGAATCAATCTGGAATGGGCGGGCCCGGCAAGGACGGGCGGGACGACAAGGACAAGAAGGTACGTATGCGCGGGTCGCCGTGACGCTCATTCGCCTATCCGACTGTTTCGACAGCATATTCTGACCTATTTCCCATGTAACAGAAGGAAAAGCCCAAGTACGAACCACCACCACGTCCCACCACCCGCATTGGGCGTAAGAAGAGAAAGGCTGCTGGTACCTCTGCTGCCGCCAAGCTCCCCGCCGTTTACCCAACAAGCCGGTGTAAACTTCGCCTCCTTCGAATGCAGCGCATCCATGATCATCTACTACTCGAAGAAGAATATGTTGAGAACCAGGAACGCCTGCGTAAGGCTAAGGCGGCCAAAGACAACACCGGGCCGGCCCCAGATACCGAAGCTGGTGACCGAATGGCTGATGAACGGGGACGGGTCGACGACATGCGCGGCAGCCCCATGGGAGTCGGTACGCTGGAAGAAATGATCGACGATGACCATGCTATCGTCTCTAGCACTACCGGGCCCGAGTACTACGTTAGTATTATGAGCTTTGTTGATAAGGATTTGCTGGAACCCGGCGCGTCCGTATTACTACATCACAAGAGCGTTGCTATTGTCGGCGTTCTCACAGATGATACGGACCCTGCTGTCAACGTCATGAAACTAGACAAGGCGCCGACTGAGTCATATGCCGATATTGGTGGTTTAGAGTCGCAGATTCAAGAAGTGCGCGAATCCGTCGAGCTGCCGCTCCTGCATCCGGAGCTCTACGAGGAGATGGGTATCAAACCGCCCAAGGGTGTTATCCTTTACGGTGCCCCGGGTACCGGGAAAACATTACTGGCTAAAGCGGTGGCAAATCAGACCTCAGCTACTTTCTTACGCATTGTGGGCAGTGAATTGATTCAAAAATACTTGGGCGATGGGCCTCGTTTGGTCCGCCAGCTCTTCCAGGTGAGCACTCCATCCTTGTTTTCATTTGTAAATAGGTAACTAATAAGGTTTCGGACCAGGTTGCCGCCGAGAATGCCCCGTCTATTGTTTTCATTGATGAGATCGATGCCATTGGCACAAAACGATACGATTCCACATCGGGCGGGGAGCGAGAAGTGCAGCGAACCATGCTGGAGCTTCTCAACCAGCTAGATGGCTTCGACGACCGAGGCGATGTCAAGGTCATCATGGCCACCAACAAGATCGAGACGCTAGATCCAGCCTTGATCCGGCCCGGTCGTATCGACCGTAAGATTCTCTTCGAGAATCCAGACCAGAATACGAAGCGCAAGATCTTCAACCTGCACACCAGCAAGATGAGCCTCAACGAGGATGTGGACCTTGACGAATTCATCAGTCAGAAGGATGATCTGTCAGGTGCTGATATTAAGGCCATCTGTTCTGAAGCGGGTTTGATGGCCTTGCGCGAGCGACGGATGCGGGTGCAGATGGCCGACTTCAGGGCGGCGAGAGAGAGGGTACTCCGTACCAAGCAAGAGGGAGAACCCGAGGGTCTATACTTGTAATACACAAGATGTAATTTAATAAGTATGGATCAATGGGCAAAGCGAGATTCCATAGGCGGGTAGTGCATCAAATGCGGTCGATAGAATGCTAAAGGGCAGTTGTATGATATTTTTCCCACAATCCCTTTCATTAGACTAACTGGGTATGTGTCTACCTACCCAGGTATAATGATACAAGCAGCATGCAGGGTAAAATTTCTAGAGTAAAACTCCTAATCTAGTTTGTATTCGTGGCATCTAGAGGCAGCTTGGCTTTCTCTTTTGCATAGGGAGCCCCTGATTGTGCAAATCACGTATTTCACTTATTGGTAACTAGAGCCTGGACCGACCCTGAAGCTAGAAGACTCGAGTCCTTAAGAACAGTAGGGACAGCATGCCCGTGTATTGTGTTTGTATCAGGCAAAATTGACAAGGATTCCCCAGGCGTCTTCTAGCATACCTACCTAGCCTAGGTACATTACTAGCTTTACTTGTATGCAGGTAAATCTGAGTACGTTTTACGTTCATTCCTGCATACAGTACATAGTAGCAATGACATCAGATTGCATCTCCTCTGCCCCTCCTAACCTGCACTCACAGCATTGTTGCCGCATAGAAGGTACAAATCTTGAGGTAAATCCCAAGCAAAGGTATACTGGTTACAAACGAGCTTATGTGCTTTAAGCATGTGAAGGAATTGATTTTCCTATTATTTCATCTCTTCATTATCTACGCATATAGTTCGTCGCATGCAGTCGTAGTCCCGATATTTGCCCGATCTATATAGGACGCTCAGCCACTATCAAGTACGTATGAGCTCGGGCTGCCAGCTTATAAGACACCAACGCGTGCGACAACGTTTGACAGCTTCGCCCTCTTATTAGTTCAACGTCCAAGCCACATTTTCTCTACAAGCAGTGTTGTGATTAGGCACACAGTTGAGGTATGGAGAGCATCATTCGAGTACAGACCCTAGTCCTCGATCTATTTATATTCGACCATACATAAATACCAGTTGTTCTAGCACCAAGCATACAATAGTTTCTTCTTACTGATCCAAAGGAAATTACTCGCGAATTTCGTCTGTATCCTGACACCTGGAATACTTAGAATACCACGGAACCGTTTCACTCCCTAATACCGAACTCAGGAGCTATCTAGACATGAGTACGCATCCTAATAACATCGGGTCCTCTGGCAACCCAAACAGTTACAACCAGCCAGCTGAACTTCCTGCTTCAACTCCGGCCGAGCTAGGTGGCGATGATCCCCGGCCACATCCACTACAGGCACATCCTGTCGGCGGCGTCAGTCCATACGGCAATACCCCAACAAGCGTAGATCATCACGAGCAATATATTCAGTCGCCTATGCCCACAGCACAAGCGCAAAGTCAACAGACTGCGGCGTCAGGCTTCTTTCCGCCGCCACCACCGGGTCCACCACCTGCAAGCGGCCATGAGCAACAACACCAACAATATTATCTACCCCCTCCTCCAGGACCACCTCCTGTTACTAGCTCTAGCAAACAGGACGAGCAGCAGTACTACCCGCCTCCGCCACCAGGCCCGCCTTCAAATAAAGCCGGTGCAGATAGTCATGCTTATGCAGGAAATGAGCCGCCTGACTACCAATCTGAACCCCCGCCAAGTTATTCTGATGAATTCGGGCAAGACGCCCAGTTTGTGCCGGATCAGAAACCGCCTGTAGATGTTCCCCCTACTTTACCACCACGACCGGTGCCGTCCTCAGCGTCGGCGTCCGGGTCACAAACATATTTTCCCCCGCCTCCGAGCTCCCCAGCCCAGCCACCAACACATGGCTCAGCTTCCACGGGGGCGGGGCCATCTTCCTCAGCAAATAACAAGCAGCACGGTGGCTTCGGTCAGAAGCTTTATCAATGGGGTATCAAAGCTGGGGGTCCCATCAATAAACTTACGAACAAGCTAGGCTCTGAGGCCTTCTGGCCTACGAGCATGGATAAAGAATGTGACAAGGCGGCGCGCATTCTCAAGAGTTTCTGCAGTAAGCTTTCTTTAACCCCTCTTCCACATCCCCACCCCGTCGCTAACCCCTTTGCGCCGTAACACTAACACATTATACGCCCTGACACAGAAGACGGATTTTACTCTAGCAAATCGCAACAGCCCGCTCGCTCGCCATCACCAGGCGCTCCCAAATCTCCCGGTCCGCGCGGTGAGTCTAAAGTGCTTGTCAAGATCCCGACGTCCGCAATTGCGAACGCGAAGGGACTGGCGATCTTCACGACGTTCCGCACAGGGCTGCACATCTCCGGCGCCGGCGGCTCAGGTGTCGTGGTGGCTCGATTACCCGACGGCTCCTGGTCGCCGCCCGCCGGCTTCCTCGTGCACACGCTCGGCGCGGGTTTCATGATCGGCCTCGACATTTACGACTGCGTCTGCGTATTAAACACGCAATCTGCTGTAGACGCCTTCGCGCGACGTGCGCGTGTCTCGCTTGGAGGTGAACTTGCGGTCGTTGCCGGCCCCGTGGGCGCCGGTGGCGGTTTGGAGACTGCGCTTGGTGGAGGTGGTAAGTCGACATCCGATGGGAATGGAGGTAAAGATGGAAGTGGAAGTGGAACTTCTTCCAGCAGTGGTGGCCAGAAAAATAAACCCGTATGGAGCTATATGAAATCGCGCGGTTTTTACGCGGGTGTGCAAGCGGACGGGACGGTCATTATTCCGCGGCCGGACGCCAACGCCGCGTTCTACGGCGAGCGCGAGATCAGCGTTGAGAGGATCTTGAAGGGACAGGTGAATTCCAATCCGAACACGAACCAGCGTCCTGGCCAGAATCAGGGACAGGAAGCGAAGGATCTGGTCATGTGGCCCGAGGGTGGTAGGCAGCTCATCGAGGTCCTGAAGGCGGCAGAGGGAAAAAGCGCGGATGCGAATGTGATGAATCAGTTGGGTGGACAGCCCACCCCTGGTGATCTCGCTGCGTCCGCACCGCCGCCGGCTGCTGCTCCTACGGGTGCTCCTTATTGAGATTCTTTTAAGGTCTTATATGGCAGAGTTGAGATTAGGGGCGAACATTGTTTAGGACGACAATTCCTCTTGAACAAAATGAGCTAAGAGGTCCCGCTTGATGTTATAATCATGTTCGATGAAGAAGAGGGGGGAAAAAACGCTAGCTAGACTGAGCTGATGACTGGATGAAACAAGTCACTCTAACCATGAGACGCGGTTCAGTATTATGATGTATTGAATATAAGTTATTACCCACCCATGTGCCTGTCAGCTGAAGCCACATTGAGTTTATTATATGAGCACGTGTATGTCCGCTGAGAATACATTTCTCAGTGTAATTAGATGCATAGTGCATTATTAGCTCGACTTCAACGAGAACATAATAGCGCACTGAAGTATATAGAAGTGAAGTTACGGAAGGCTATGGAGGCGTAGTTAGCAGCTGATGATGGGAAACATCCATGAACTGGTTCGAGTGATGTGTAGGCTTTAGGATGTCCTTATTATATACCGAGCTTCGCCATAATTTTAGCCCAACTACTTATATGCCTATACTGACTGAGGCATGTGCTTTTATTACATGGCAACGACAGCAACCAGCGCGGCCCATACAAGCAACATCGTACCCGAGATTACGGTCACAGTACTCGCGGCAGAGTCGTCGTCATCTCTGCTCCCATTCCCTTCGCCACCATCAGTTTCATTATCACCGCCATCGCCATTATCACTACCACTACCACTGCCATCGACAACGGCAATACGACCATCAAGCTCAAAATCTACAGGGCTCTTCTTCTTAATATACTCAACAAGTACCTCATCAAGCGTATCGAGAACCACGAGGTTATCAATAGGCTCGAAGAAGTTGTCGCCGCCACCGGCTAAGAAGTCAATGGTAACGACAGTATATATCTTATCCAGGTCAATCCCCTCGCCGTCGACGGAGACGCGGACGAGTCTTTCGCCGATTTTTTGTTGCGGGTTATACTCGACTTTGATGCTCTTGGACACCTGCAGGAAGCTCGTGACGGGCTTTTTGTTCACGGTGTTGACGCCGCTCACAATGCCCTCGAGGATAGACCAGAGCTCATTCCCAATGAATTGGGCTTCAACCACGGCGTTGCCGAAGGGAAAAGAGGTCAAAACTTCGCCGCGCGTGATGGATCCCTCGTCGATGGTGGCCCGGATCCCGCCCGCGTTGACAATGGCGAAGGAGGCATTGCTGCCGCTGTCTACGCGGTACTGGAGGATGGCACTGGTCATTCGGGTCAGTCGGTAATTTGTCACAAGTATCCCACCTTATGCCCTGCGGGTAGGAAATGGTTAGAAAGGGGGGGGAGGCTTACTCAGAAATGAAATCACCCAACGCGCACTCCTTCTTCTGACAAGTCGTCTGGTCCAGAACGATCTTGCTCTCGCCGATTTCCTCAGCTGCGAAATCCTCAAACGGGCCCCTCCACTCCTTGATCTGCGCCTGGAGCTTCTCGTCCTGCTTCGTGGCATTGGTGAGATGGATGGGGGCACCGTGGTACGCGAGGATCTTCCCGTCGGGGTCGTAGGTGACGTCGATGTAGCCGAGGTACTCGCCCCATCTGTAGGCCGTGACGATGAAGACCTCGTCGCCGTCCTTGTTCGTCTCGATGGTTGGGTAGGGGCCCTCCGCGTCCGGGGCGTCGCCCAGGAGCGTGTGCGAGTGCCCGCCGATAATTAGCTGTAGGCCCGACGTCTCCTGTGCCAGACGTTTGTCCTCCTCGTAGCCGATGTGCGTGATGGCTGCGATGCGCGTGATGTTCGTTGTGCTCTTGATCTCGTCGATGGCTGCCTGGACGGCTGCGACCGGGTTCGTGAATTTGGTGCCCTTGCCCGGGTTGCTGATGCTCGGGATAGTCTCGGTTGTCACACCGATGAGTGCTAGCCCGTACTTCTCAAAGATGTGATAGGGCTTGATTGTAGCTAAGTATCAATGTTAGTATTCTAGGGTTTATGACTGAGTCCTAAAGAGTCTTAGGGTTTAACTGACAGTTCAGTTTCTCATTGTCCGACACGATGTTAGCAGCCACGATAGGGAACGTCAGATTCTTCAAGAAGTCACCGAGATCATCGTCACCTCTGTCGAACTCGTGGTTTCCAACGGTCATGGCATCAAAACCTATCTAGACACACAATCAGAATCGTCCGCTGGCTTCAGGGCCACTCTCGGGTATTCCATCCGTTCTCGCTCGTACCTGATTAATGGTCTCGGCAATCTTCTCGCCGCCATAAAAGCTATAGAACAGAGTGCCTTGGAACTCATCACCAGCATTGAGCACCAAGCTGTCGGGGTGATCTGGTCGTGTCTCATCGAGCACGGTCTTTACACGCGCATAGCCTCCATAGCACCCCTTCTCGGGCTTGGTGCAATCTGTGCCCGAGGCCGCGAACTCGTCCAGATGCGCGTGGACATCATTGATGTGGTAGAACGAAATGTTGTAGTTCCCCTCGTTATCAAGGAACCGCTTGGATGCTCGTCTACTGTATAGCGAGTCCTCGGCTAACCCGCAGCTGGCTAATGCGAGGACCAGGAACGGAAAGGCGAAGCGGACCATTGTGTATGTCACCGTCACGATCGGCAGCCTCGAGGTTCGCAAGCAGTAGACTGTACACTCGAAGTGACGTTTCGGCAGTCCTCTCCCCACTAACGACAGAGTAAAGAACCTGGGCGACAGTCCACAAGTGTTGTAGCGGCGAATAGCTTCTAGTTATAATATACAACACGCATTACGATCTTTGAATTTAGGGAAGAGGCCGATCACCGCAGTCTTGGCAACGGCGACAACCTTCAGCTTTGCCTAATTTCCTGGCTACGATTGCGATTATCAACTCGATATTCCTGCTGTTTCCAGTCAAGGAAAAACCATAGTGGTGGAAGCACGATGGACCCCTATCATTATCCCAGCTGATGCCATCTTGTTGAACCTATCAAGATATTCTTACGTGAAATATGTCTAACCATATAAGCCAGGAGGATAATATTGGTGCGTCTTGGCGTTGTTAGGCTACCAAGGTCCAGATGCAAGCATTTGACCTTTCCACACCAAGTGCAGCTACTCAACACACGTAGGAATCGGATTGGTACTTTGGTTGCATTGCATCTGGGCGAGTGTGCTTTGCATACAATTCACGGAAAGCTCCGTGAGAGTACATATGGTTCGGATGGGAGACCCGGATGGATTGACCGTGAACCTCGGACAACTAGGTACCTATGCAGCGCGCCTTCGCGGATCCCAGCCGCCACAAGAACTACTACATAATTGAGTACAAAAGCGTCTTCCGTTGCTGGAAGCCGCTCTCCTGCTGTTTGTAAAGGGGGAAAGACTGGTCGAGATCTTTGATTGTCGATGCACGCTTGAGTTGCTTGATGTTCGACCATGTGGGCGGATATCATATACCAAGTGAGAGAAGAGGGGGACCAAAGTGGAAGTACCCTTTTCGGGTTAAGAGTCTCGATTAACAGGATGACTGAGACGTCAAATCTGTAAGCTTGCTCTATTGGTGAATAGTAAATGCTCATATAGAACGAATTGAAACCGAAACAGTTAAGAACTGTCGGCATGTATCGAATTCACGGTAATACCGATCCGTGGACCTGGCTTGTTCAGATAGCCCTTCCGTTGGCGACCACATGCCTGACTAAGTATTATTAGCACAGCCGGCGCCTATAGATAGCCCTGTTGTGCCCGTTTTCCGCCCCAACGTTATGATACAGGTGGAGGCTTCTGGATTCATAAGTGTTTTGAGAATACTAGTATATTGGAGAGCAATCTGTAGTTCGGGATTAATGTATGTGGGTAGGTAGAGATGGTTTCGGATCACAGTAGACCTGCACCGTAGCAAGTAGCAAAGCTCCTGCAGTCGTTGCACATTAATCATGGTGCAAATGCAGTATGATAACGTCATCCGGCTGATTCAGATATTAGTTTAGGAAGCTACAAGGAACCATCATATTTCAAAGTGGAAGTTAAAGACTCTAAGAGACTTGCCGCTGTACTATGTAGGTATTAGGCAATTGCCAATTGGCCATCCGCAGCGGTAGCTCTAACTTCCAACGCTGCCGTCAGTGCTTTGACAGTGCAAAACCCCTGGATCAACGAATCAATTTTGGGTCCGTCGAACAAGACGAAACACAAGACTGAGGCGCAGTCCTCAACATTGGCAATGCAACACGAACCATCAAAAGCACAATACTCAACGACATTGATTGGGCTACGGGTGTGCGCGCGTTTAACCATGCGTCCTTTGCCCTGTTGGATTGCTGGATGACAAGTGCAGCATACAAATGTATACTGGTACCTTTTACCACCGTGCTGGGAACGCTTGGCTGCGTCGTACCAGAGGTTCAAGTGTGCGCCAAAAGCTAGGGCGATGTACATCTATAATAGTACGCTGTACTCAGGCATCTACAAATTGCTGCTCCTTTCCCCAGCAACCACAATACGTGATACCTAAGGGTATCAGTATAACCTGAAGTTGGAATAAAGATCTATCAGGAGGAGAAGTCAAGCAAAATAAGTAGACAACTATGGTAGATCTACAGTACGTAGATCTATATGCTATCTTTTGAATCCGTATTGCAGCTACACGTCGCTAACTTTTCAGGTACCTGCATCATGAGGTACATCAGTACCCCCAGGAATAGTATTCGTACTCGGCTTCAATAACCACCAATTATATCCCGCCAATTGCTAGCTTCGAGCCTGATTGGGGTAAGGTCATGTACAACCGATCATTGGTACAACATTAACAACATTACAGGTGGGGTACTAGGTATGGTTTTATTAGCATTTTAACCGCTTCCTTCAAATTGATAAAAGAGGTCCAACCTTTTTAAGACATTGCCTACCCATTGCCCAGGTATGCTGTACATATAGGCTTGAAAGAGAGCAAATATATCTAGAATCAAGCTCGTCCCTCTTGTCAGTTTTAGAAAACCATGCAAACAAAGCAAATGTCCTCCGTCTCTCCTTGTAGCCATCATACCATGGCTGTCTGATCAGATCGTCTTCCACCACGTTCTCGACGTACTACCAACAGTACTTACTGCCTTTATACATACTTGCCCTTTTGCCACCACTGACACCATCGGCACGGGGGTGACTATCACCCAACCATCTCTTGTAATCTCCTCTTCTGCTCCTCTCTTTCTCCATTCGTCTCGGCCATACGTGTTCTCTCCAGCATACTGTACATCCTGGCATCCTATTAATGCATTGATCATCTCCACTCGATCGTCCCGCCCTCGACTTTCCTGCTACCCCTGGATTCCAGTCCCGTTTTCCCGGCTTTCCACTTAGCCTCCAGCTATCTTAACCACTAATATATGCTCCTCCCTTCTTCCGTTATTTCTCCCATCTGGCATTTCTCATTTTTGCTCACGCGTAACTGGGTTCCGTGTTGACTGTCTTCGCATATAACTTTATATCTTCTTAATTCTTTAACGACTTCCACACTTGCCTACGATTATCATAAAATACGGCGAAGAATATCAGACAATCAGTAGACAGACAAAAGCCTTCTCCACCCGCTATTCGCCCCGATTACGGTAAACAACTGCTACTAATAGCTCTCGTATTGAGGCAAAAGCACCGGGTCGAGAACGATCCTCCGAGTCTCCAGATTCTCCGCCATCCAGGAACACTCCACGCCTTAGCCGCATACTGTTGCGTACACTCTGCAAGCCACCACGATTAGCCTAGGTTCTGCCCGCTTTGCCCCAACAGACCCCTCAGACGAGCTAGGAGCTGCTACACAACCGCGTGCCTTACCATTAGACATACAAGGGTAGCAGCTTTGGCTTCTGCTGGTTCAGGCCCCTGTAATTGTAACCAAAGTGTGGGGGAAGCTTCGTGTGAGTCGAGAGTTTAAAGTAGGAAGATTAACTTGACAACGTTTTCTTCCCTTTCCGAACGGAAATTCCTGTGTGAGACGGCAGCCTAGGGGATCATTTCCAAACAATCCATGCAATAGAAAGCTGCTTGTCAGGATGAATTTCACCAAGAAAATCGACCGCGCCTTTCAATGGGCTGGAGAGAAGATGGGCCAGGAGGCCAAAACTTCACATTCTGATGACTTCAAGATGTTGGAGTCGGAAATGGCTCTGCGCCACGATGGTATGCTTGCCTTTGTTCTTCTCATGTTGCGCTGTCTCGAGCCGATTTGCTGACACTCAGAACCCATGGATAGGTATGGACCGTCTTCAGAAGTCGATGAATACTTATGTTAAGTCTCTCTCGCGCCGTGGCGAGACTTTTGACGACAGAGAGAAAGGGTTGCCAGTGAGCTATTTGGGTCGGACAATGATCGCTCACGGCGAAGAGTTCGAAGCAGATTCCGAGTTCGGCAATTGCTTGATAGGTACGTTTTGGTTCTTACTGGGGGAGCGAGAAGACGATACCATCCCAAGAGCACATATTAACGATAATCGCCATGATAGCAATGGGTAGGGCAAACGAACGTATAGCAGGCATCCAAGAAAGCTACGTTGCCCATGCGACATCATACTGGTTAGAGGGCCTAGAACGGTCTTTAGCAATGATGAAAGAATACCAGGTTTGTTTCCATTTACAACTCCCTAGGTTCTTTCTGGGATAATGAACAAGTCCAAAGCTAACGACAACTAAACTACTAGTCCGCTCGGAAGAAACTCGAGAGTCGCCGTCTAACTTACGATGCGAGTGTGACGAAGATGCAGAAGGCGAAACGCGAGGACTTTCGACTCGAAGATGAGCTTAGAACAGCAAAAGCGAAATACGAGGAAACTTCTGAAGACGTCTACCGCCGGATGCTGGACATCAAGGAAGCGGAGGCAGACTCGGTTCGGGATCTGACCAGCTTCCTCGACAGCGAGCTCGACTACTACGAACGTTGTGCAGAAGAACTTAGAAGAACTAAGCAGGAGTGGGCGGCAAGCACACAAGCATATACCAACTCTCGAAACGTGGATACTGGTTGCGTCAGACGCCCAACGAACCGATCGAGAAGCAACACGGCCCACTCGTATACCGAAAATCATGAGCGCACTAGCCGGTACACAAGTCGACAGGATACTTCTGATCGCGAGGCTACCCCTGAGCCAGTTCGAGTACCCATTCGGTCCAACCGCTATCCCACCAGTGGATCCGTCTCACCCGATGCTGGTCGTCCTAAAGTGAGTCGCGCATCTACCTATGGCGGCGAGCGGGGTCAAGCACAGCCGGCGGCATACCGTGAAGCTCCACGGCCGCCTATCCCAGAGATCTCTCTGCGCAAGACCCCTACGGTGCCTCCTAATATGAGTTCGATTCGTAACAACCTGCGTCCAGTCAGCAGGATTCAAACTAGTCAATGTTTGAGCCCGGACGTGTTTGGCGATGAGTACGATACAGCAACTAGCAGCGGTAGTCCGGAATGTGACCGCAGCGAGAGCCCCGCCACCAGCTACGGAAGTTTGAGCAGAACGACAAGCAACAATGCGCTTCGGTCCAGCTCAACCTCTGGTGCAATTAAAAAGGCGCCTCCACCGCCGCCACCCAGTCGAGCTAAGAAGCCTGCGCCGCCTATTCCTGTGAGGCGAGAGGTCACAAATCTTTAGATGACTAAGAATTGGAAGGATCAATCAGTAGCTGGTTTGTTTTCGGGGTAACATTCATTTAATGTGGTGTGGGTATACAAGCATGGTGGCTCGAAGTGACATAGCTGACAGACGAAAACTGGGGTCTGACGGGTTTAGATTTCCTTCTGGGAGGGACTTCGTTTCTTTCCTTGTCGCAGGGGGGATGCCTGCGTATTTATTCACTGGCGTTCTCGGGGTTCTAGAGATTGGAGCTTCCGAAATACAGCTCTGCTACACAGCACAAGCACAATATGGACTTATTCCCTTCTAGTACAGAGTATTTCAGCACTTAGTATTTCGAGATTGGCTTGCGTAGTGGCTACCCCTTTTCGATAAGTAGCGAGGGCTAGCAAAGAGTAAGACGAGAATGGTATAAATAGTTATCATATCATTTTTTATCAAAACATAATATGATCGATCTCTTTAATTCCTTCATACCCACCATATCTGCTTTTTAGCGACCCAAGTTTGCTTTCATCATAGGTATTTTATTATGATGCATTCCTAAGAAGTATTTCCGATATCGCACCTCGGCCTATAGCATAGACCCTTTGGCCTGCTAAGATTCGACATGTACAGAGTCTTTACTAAGATCTATTTATGCACAAAACTAGGCCCTGCCCTTGCATATTGTGATAAGTTTATTTACTGAGAATCATACATTCATTCAAGTACCGTTCGTATTTCAGTAGCTGCTCAAGCCATAAGAGCAATGTGCTTCAGCTCACTAGTACTCACGTCAGCAGCGAGTTACATTCCCAATACGGTTAAGGAGCTGGATCGAAACAATAACAAAACTGAAAAGAAAAGGAAGAAGTGGACTTACTCCTGAACCTGCTCCCCAACCTTCATAGGCCTGTAAACAACCTCCTCGCCCTCGTCGCGACCGAGGTTGAACTGCTCGGCGCGCACGGCACGCGTCCTCTCGGCTAAAGCGGGGATAGGCACTAGATCGTAATCGCTAGCGAGATGCCAGAAGAATGTGCTGCTGATGCGGACCAGGGGTCGATCGGGGTACTCGACCTTGCGCCTCGCGATGGTGGCCAACGTGGCCTCGTTGACGACGACCTCGTGGAACCCCGCCTTGACTAGCCCCCCGGTGATGTGCTCGAGCTGCTTGCCCGCCTGCACGAGAAGGTAGTTGCCTTCGGGGATCTTGACGGGGATGCGACGGCCCGTATTCCGAGCCCAGACGTGCAGGCCGGGATATCGGCTTCGGCCGTGGATGGTCAGGAAGTTCAGGTCCGTGTGAAAACCGGCGAGAATCGTGTCTTTCTCGCCGTATTTTTCCAGGTCCGAGGCTGTGGGGGCTAGGAGATGTGGCCTGTGTTGTTGGCACGGGCGTGGTTAGTAATGTTTGAAGTAAAGAAGAACATTTGTGTCCCGCTATAGGGCGCTACTTACCCGTATCGTCCCGCGTTGCTGAATGTCTCTGCGGGCAAACCCATACCTACTGCGGCCATCTCTGCTACGCCAGAGACGCTGGAAAAGAACCAAAGTCAGCCATTTTATCGAGTATTTCTAGAATTATCATGGAAGAGATTCTTTTCCGTCGTTACATACGCGCTCTTCATACTCTCACCCCACTTCGTCATGATAGTTGTCCAGCGCTCACGAATGCTGTCGGCGGCAGGGACGATATTTTTGGCGTTCAGGCCCGGGAATTTGGTCTCGTACGGCGCGGGCTCGCTCATGCGCCAGAAGAACCGGCACTTGGGGTCGGGTGCGTGGCCGCTGATGTCGAGAGGCCGCTCCTCGGGTGCGAGGCGGCGGATGACGTCGAGGCAGGGCTCGTCGACGGCGCACTTGGGCTTCTCGGTGTTCTCGAGCGTGACGCCGATCTGGTAGCTCAGCTCGGGGCGCTCGTCCTTTCGAAGGACTTCCTCGGGCTGCGCGAAGTAATCCTCCAGCAGGTCCAGGAAGGCGATGTTGTCGGACTCGGCCACGCGGCTGTCGTGCAGCACGAGGGCGCCGTAGGTGATAAGGGCACGGGCTGCCTTGACGGCTTCCTCTTGCGCCGCCGGCGAGTCTCGGGATGCGAGGAACACGTCGAGATCGATGATGGGGAGATCCATCACTGGTTCTTCTAGGAGACTCATATTGTGCTTTTGCTTTATCCGAATTCCTACGTAAGCAACTTTTGCTATCCAAGGCGCGGGGTCGGCAAATTGGAGGATCTGTTTATGTGTAATACCCCGCCACACAAGTCGTTTTGGTCCGAATTACGATGTCTTATAGTATATAAATATTCAAGTATCAAGTAGCACAGAGATAAGGAAGAGAGAGATCAAGATATGTATCACTAAGAATTAATAGATAAGTAACTTATTAGCCGTCGAAGTCGACATTTATTTATATAGATAGGAATAAAAACACTCATGACTTCGACTGAGGACTGGGAAGGCCCGGCGTTCTTGGCATATGGTCGCTTTCGACTAGGTCAGTGGCCCAGATTCGATGTGCGAGACCATTATAGGTAAGTGAAAAGTGTCGTTGGAGTTCCAGTGTTCTTCTTTTCCTCCATCTCGACTCTGCATAAATCTGTATAGGAACAAAGGTTGGAGGGGTCGGCCACGGCCGCTTTCCGAGGGTTGCGCTTCCTAGCCACTTCCCTATAGTTTCCCGACGTTTACCGACGGAATTGGCTAATCTCCAGTGGTTACCTTATCTGTCTGAGTAGGTTAGGTAGGTAGGCAGGTATTTGAAAGCTAGTGGCGTGGGTAAGTGCAGCAGTATGCTGTCATAGTAAGTCAACTACATAGGTTACAGCTATTTACAGCAGCACTGAAGCCGCAAAACGTATGTGCCTACAGGGTACAGTTAATTTAGATCGGAGCGGGTACTGACGCTCAGACCTACATGTATCCAGCAGCACGGTTCTCCTGAAATTACCTAAAGTACCAGCACCTCGCTACCAAGCAATACGATTAACTTTTCTTGGAGTTTCAGATTTCGCGGGAAGGATTTTGAGTATGTTCCGACATATTGTTTTTATAGCATAATGCTACAGCTTCAAGCGAATGTGGCTGGACTCTCTCGCCGGTTTGACCGAGGTGAATGGTACTAGGTTAGCATGACCCATGCACACATACTTAGGCTAGTCAAGTGTACCAACTATGCATCACAGCGTCACAAAAGGAAGTGGAGTGAAACGCCACTAACACCGAGCAATTGCCGCCACTCACAAGATCGTGGGATAGCACATTGCCTACCGCGCGTATCGCGTATTGTGCACGTACAGCATACATGCTACAGCCTTCTATTCGTATGTATGTAAGATCGCTCAAAGAGTGTGAGGATTCTTCGGTCAGTAGATGCTTGCCTGCCCTGACCTCCATCCAATGCTACGGGAATCATGCAATGAGATGATCAGGATATATCTGACATAAGCCCAACATAACTAAGGGGGTAATAAAGCCCTGTTATCGAGATCCGCAAGAGCAACCTGGGGACTCGTCAGGGAACGCGCGTCGGGGAACCCACCAAGAGCAGACTACACTGGTGTAGTCTAACCATAACTTAAGCCTGCTGGCATACACTTTGGTTATATCTTCGTTATGCCCTTCAAGCGAACAAGGACGGGGTGCTTCACATGCAGAGGCGACGGCTACAAGTGCGATGAACGAAAGCCGTTCTGTTCCCGGTGCGTGCGCTTAGGCAAAGAGTGCAAGGGCTACGGTCTCCGGCTGAAATGGCAGAACCCGGTGAATCCCCAAGCCGGGAATGTTCCGAAAGAGACGCGGGGGCGGTCGGCCTCTCCTTCAACATCCTCGATCAAGGCACGGACACGGACGAATATCCAGCGCGCAGCAGTCCCAGCTATAATACCACGTTCCATGAGCAGCGAACTCCCGCCACAGCATGCCTATATGCTGGACCACTGGTCCACCACGTTGGCCGCATTGGTCACCATGGCACCTATGGCTCAAAACCTCTTTCACACTAACGTCACACCCATCGTCTTCCATTCGAAGGCGCTCCTTTCTGCTGTCTGCTCTATGGCGGCATGCCATCTTAGCACCCTAAAGGCGGATGATTCACTCCACACCCTCGGGACTTCGTATCAAATTCAAGCCTTTGCCTCGCTTCGGGAAAGCATAGCTACAGAGAAGCCGTTAGTTTCTCTCGCTACCATCGTGATATTGCAGATCACCGATCGATTGTTCAATGACAGTTTTGGCGCCCGTTTTGGCGTCAACCACCTTAAAGGGGCCAATGCCATTATTAGACAGGCAGGACCAAAGGCCCTGGAATGTGATCTGGGCAGGTTCCTGCTCACTATATGCAGCTACTACGACGCCATTACTTCGGTTTCAAGGCGGGACAGCCCGATACTTGGTCTTGGTGGTGGCGTACCATCCATCGAGGGGGTGGCGCCCATGCGAGGACTCAAGATTCTATGGACCACCGTTGGCCAGATCAGCCGGATGTGCGGTCAGGATAAAGCCTTGCATGACAGCGAGGGAGCAGCTATAGAACTTACTCTGCAGGCTGTAGATATCTCAAGTCGTGAAGGAGATATCGGCCATACCGTTCATGCCTACAAGGAGGCATCATATATTTACCTCCATCGCGTATGGCACGGGGTCGGCTCCCCGCACCCCACTACGCTCAAACATGCCAGAGACTGCATCCACCATCTATTGCAAGTTCCTGTATCTTCGCGGCTCTGCTCGGCCCATCCGTGGCCACTATGGACAGCAGCCTGCGAAACGATTGACAGTAATCTGAGAGACCTGGTCAGGGAAAGGCTGCAAGCTATGTACGAAGCACGCCATTTTCCGTCTCTAAAAAGGCTCTTGGAGGATATGGAGCATGTCTGGCGAATAAAAGATGAAGAACTAAGATCAACAGGTGTCGACAGCACTGACTGCATCAAAGTGATTCTCGCCACCCGGCAAAGGGAAGCTGATCTCGCATGAGGTCTGTGTGTTGTAATAGGATTTGCCTAGGGAATTGAAGTTCTATGGTTATTTTAAAAACATTTAGAGAGAAGAGGGGGTGTGTGTGTGTGTGTGTGTGTGTGTGTGTGTGTGGGCGTGTAGGAAGACAGCGGGCGTGTTAATGATAGATTAATGGACGGGAGAGGGCGTCGATATCGAAGGTAGCAAGACCTATACCAATACAAATTAACATCAATCACTAATAGTAGATTATACCCACAATGCCGTTATACAAGATTCAATAACTATCAAGGTGGCTCGATTAGTCATCTGCCAGACCGTTCATCTCAGCGGTTGGTGCTACCTACCTAGGTAGGGCCCTTGCTGGTTTTGGCACTGTCGGAGACTTTTCATTTAAAACGCCATTGTCAAGTTGTCCCAACCCCCGAAATTCTGCTTGTTCGAAATAGACCGACGGCTCATCTATAAACTCCGCAGTTTGATATAGATATAATAAACACGAGTATCTATATACATCTAGGTATCTTAGATAGAGAGAAAGTTTAAGTAAGAGAAGTCGCTTCACATTAGAGAGATCTTGCACACTCTAAATAAAGTAGTCTGAAAGTTCAACTACACCGTCGACAATGCCAGTCCCAAGAGAATCGCGCAAATATGACATCGTGTTGTTGGGCGCCAACGGATATACCGGTGCCCTGACCGCCGAACACATTGTACGGCATCTGCCCACCAATCTCCGATGGGCTCTTGCTGGCCGATCCGGTACGAAGCTCGAAGCTCTGGCCGGCAAGCTCAAGAGCCTAAATCCCGATCGTCTCCAGCCTGGTATGTATTTATTCGATGGCAATCTTACACCTGATGAAGCAAGTACCCGTCTTGCTCTTGAAGCCAACACAAAAGAACAGATATCGAGATAGTATCCTTCGAAGACCGAGAATCGCTCCATGGACTTATGAAGAACGCCAACGTCTGCATCAGTGCTGTATTGTACTGGACAGTTGGGGCTCAAGTTATTGAGGCTTGTATCGAGAACCAGACAGACTACATCGACACAGAAGGGGACACGCCGATGACACGGGAATGGTGTGACAAATTCCACGAAAAAGCAGCCGCCAACAACACTATTGTAAGTCTCACCCTACTCCCCTGTGGAATGAGCTGCTACGACGTATCGCATGTGGCTAAACAAACCACCGCCAGCTCGTTCACTCGTGTGGGATGTTCAGCGCCCCTCAGGACCTCCTATCTCTGGCAGCCGTGCAGGAGTTATCAAATAAATACTCTCTTGAAACGAGAGAAATAGTACTGGCAGAAGAAGAAATCCCGTGAGTAGGCCCCCAAACCCGGCACTTGTGAATCTTGACGCCGTATCGTATTAACCAGGCGATGAAATTGCAGTCCAGAGTTCAGCGGCGGCACGATAGAGGCGTTAGGGAACAGGATCAACGCGGGCCCGGAGGAACAACGGCAAGCAGAGAGTGATCCATGGTACCTGTCGCCTAAGCGAGGCACTACGAGGACATCTACGTTTGCAAACTTCCTAGGTCTCCGGCGCGATCCCGTCTTCGGCGTGCTGGCGGTGGCCACGTACGCCTCGACGCAGAACCGCGCCATAGTGCACAGAGCGTGGGGATTGCAACGCGGACGAATCGCCGGTTACGGCCCAAACTTCCAGTATAACGAGTATGTTAAAGTGTCTTCGGTCTTCACGGGGGTCTTCCACGTCTTGGGTCACTTCCTCGTGACCACGGCCCTCAATACGAGGTTTATCTACAACTTTCTACGGAAGTCACTCCCCTTGGCGGGCGAAGGGCCAGATGTCGAGAAGAGCCGGCAAGGAATAATCAGGTTGGCGGTCCAGGCGATCGCGGAAGAAACCCGGGCTGGTGGTGAAACTCCGCGACGTGTAGTTGCCCATTTTACCTACAAGGGCGGCCCGTACTTAGCTACGGCTATGTTCCTTGCTGAAGGAGCCGCTTCATTACTGCATAATCAGGCCGTGGGAGGAGATATCCCCGGGGGATGTCTCACGCCTGCGCTACTTGGGGACGACTTGTTGAACCGGGTTCAGAGAGCGGGTGTTGAGATTGATTTCAGTTATCCTTAAGCTCGTAATGGTGTAGCCTACTTGCCTTTTCTCAGCAAAAGGGCTGTAGGATGAGATGGTTTACAGATTTAGGTATTTTCAAATGACAATAAAGGGCTTGGGACTGGCGTATCACTGTGCCCACATGCATGAGGCTCATTTACCCCGGGTCATTGTCTTAGTAAATATTCACGATCCTGCTCATGAACGCCGCCATCCAGGCTCAACCCTAAGAAACCCGTTGCCTACAACAGCCGGAAAACATTGGTCCAAGGGCTTCGTCACCCGGATCAGCTCGTCCTTCAAATATAACACCGCAATATGGATGTGATCACAGTATCTGCCCAAAGAGAAGGGCACTCCCCATATGGTCTCTCTCACCTATTCAGCCCACACACATTCACAATAACACAATACTAGTTTTTACCCCAAGACCAACCCCCAAGTGACGAAAAACGCGGCGAGAACCAACACGGAACCAACGGTTCCAGAAGCAGCAGCAGCCGAAGGCGTCGGCTCCCTACTCCCGGGCACGACGTCCTTGGCGCTGATGCACGAGAGCTGCACAGTAGGCATCGTACCATCAGGGACATCCGCGCGGGCGTTCCAGCCCCATATCGTCAGGACCGGCCAGGTCTTGTTTATCGCGTCATTAAATGTCCTGTCGTTATCTTCGCCGGGGTCGTGGCTTGTGGACGCGGTTACGAAGACTTCTTTGCCTGTAATTGAGTCTAGGGGGAGTTCTGGGGGGCAGATTAGATTAGGGGAAATTGGATTCGTTTGTTGTTTCTGGGGATTAATGGGGGAAGAGAGAGGGAGAGAGTACGAACGCTGCACGTTGAAACCCCCTGTATTAACAGAGCTCCCACAACTCGGCGGCGTAGGCGGTGGCGTGCCGTAGCAGTCCTGGTTCCTGGCGAACTTCTCCGCGTACGCCTTCTCGAGGTCGGCGATACACTGCGAGGACATGACGCTGCCGCATGTGCCATCATCATCGTCATTTTTCTGCGACACGTCCGGTACAACAACGACGCAGATCTTCCACGTCGTCTCGTCAAGCGCAGTTTTGTTGTTGCTCGAGAACAAGCCGCGTTGCTCCTCGGGCGCTTGTAGGAAGATGCTGGTCCCGGTGAATGTCTTCCCTGTTGCGTTTGAGGGGTTCATGGTTTGTGTGTCCGGACTAGATGGGTGGAAAGGTTAGGCGTAATATCAATATGAGATGCACTTAAAAAACCATTTTCTTCCTATCTCCTTAGTGATAATTTTCACATGTGCATTGCGAAATAGGCAGAGTGAGGTGATACGAAGTGACATGAAGTTGAAGGTTATGAGTGCGAGTGAGATTCGAAACAAGAAAATAATTCAAACACTCATATAATACGGCGCGTGCCAGCACCTGCTGGTAGCCTTACTTACATATCACTCGTAACATTGATAGCCAAAAGCCAGTTATTCTCTTTCTTCACACCAGGCCATTCCGTCGAGAGATCGAAGGCTGTCACGGATATATTCCCCGTCGCGTTCGGGCGTGCGAGGTTGGCCTCCCATGCCTCCCGGTCGAACTCCACGGCGCTCCCGGTGACGATGGTGCCGCCGTTAGGCCAGCCCGAGAGACCGAAAACAGGGCTCGATAGCGACAGACATAATAGTAGTATAACGGACCAGTGCAGTGCTTGCTTCATTGTCGCTGTCTTCTGACCTAGGATGCCATCGGTATTTACCTAGGTTGGATCGCTGGTAAGGTTGCGCCGTGTATGTGTATGGTAATCGGCCTGTTAATATAGTTGTAAAGCTTTCCCGCATAGATAGGTGGTTTAGGCCTCCTTTTCTTGTTGGCAGATTTTCCGCACGAAAACCCAAAGTAAAGAGATATTATTATACTACTCTCTGTAGACCTGATTAATATAAATAGCAACAAAAACCTCCAAAGTCCAGTTTCAATCACGCGGGTCTATAAGGGACGACATGACAACTAGCATGCCTATCACAGCATATCGTTTCTTCAGCTCTTTTGTTTCAGCTAATTATCGTGATTTTGAAAGCGTGTAACGACTTGAACGAGGGGTAACCATGCATGAACCTACCTACCTGCCTAACATACTTGTCCAACCAATCTTTTTTCAATCACGAGGTACGTTATACATACATATATATGCGAGTTACTTCTCCAATATGAGCTGGTCTACGGTAACTATTACTGATAAATATTGTTTGGTTGGCTCAACCACCATGCGGGGTTACGCGGCCTTATTTGAGAGAGCGTGACGTGCAGATACATCATGCCTGCGTAAATATGATGCCGGGTGAGAGCATAGTAGAATGTCCCCGGTTTGACGTCTTCGATGAACTACCCATCTATTTATCTGACACTGGGACGCGAGATTAGATTATGTAGCATGCGAAACTTAAACTCTCTTGTAGCTAATTCGTTCATGTATGCCCCTGAGCAGAGAGGGCATCAATGCACCTACTTGAGACTTACTCTGTGCAGTCAGTATAAGATGGCGATTCTGTATCAAGTTATTCACGAACCCAGGAACATGTGGCACAGCCGTGGAGCCAGCGCAATGTTCTGCTATATAGCCTGTGCAAAACTCGAATGATCTCTGATAAATCATGCTTTGTGGGCGATACAGCCATGAAGAGAAATGGCGATGCGTTGGCTCTCGGTCGGCAATAAGGTATAAGTATTTTGCTTTCTTTTTATTTTATCCAAGTGGAAAAAAATGATCAAGTAAATATTTGTCCTTGATATCAGAACATTTCCTTTCTCGTATCTGACCCGGCAATCCCAATTTCCACGAGAATGGGAAGGATTGATTAGATACCCGGGTTAGGTACCTTTTAAGACAAGTACAACTCTTGCGATTACTTGCTTGCTTGTAGATATGAATATGGGCTATAGTGGTGCGGGCTGTTGCTGATCTCTTCATGAAGCTGAGAGCATGGTCTGAGCATGGCACGACTTGTCTCGCTCGACTGGATTGTAACTCGTGGTGTGCTGTATAATGTTCGCCGATCGATGGAGCTGTGTTCTATTTATGTAACAGAGAACGTGATTTTTCTTGGTGGTTATGATCGGCTTTAAAGCATACAGGGGTTGCTGTTAAGTACTGTATTTAGTTACAGAGCTCGAGCAGCTCGGTTTAGATCTTCTGTTGGCAACTGCAAATTTGCTGATACGTATAGTGACGAAGGTTGGTTCGTAAGTTACTGCTGATGCGTCGGGATACGCAGGGCGGCTGCAGGTCTTATATATCAAGAAGTCGTGAGGCGTGCGCTAGGAAGGTAAGTTTCATGCGACTTTTTAGCTTCCAGTCATGTCACTTCAGATCGAGCCCTTGAGAGAATATATGCATAGGAAGTATGTATAGGAGGTGAGCAAAGGCTCGCGGCGCTTGTCTCGTCTTGGACTTCCCTCGCCAGCTGGCTTTGGCGTCCTGTCTTCCCCAACAAGGGAATGATAGACAGGACTCTCGTTAACGTGGCCGAGCCATCTACAAGTCGTAAACAATCTTAAGTAGTGACTTCCTCGGTGGCTGCATGTTAATGTAAATAGTATGCGTCTAGAATATATTGAAAAGGCACATCTCCCTTTTGCGAAACGATGGAGTATCGTAACTTCCCCACGATACCTACCCCCTCCCCCCCCTAAGTAAATAAATTAACAAGAATTTTGGAGCCCGTTCCCTTGCCCCTCATCTGCCCTCACAAGCGTCACATGGCGGCCCTGTTTCCCCATCCATTCCCCAAATTTATCCAGTCTCTCGGATTGCGATACCTATGCCTATGCGTGGGAGGATTTGACGACGTTTGTTCATCAGTAGTGGGGGAATAGGGGTATTTAGGAGAACCTCCTCATTATATGATGGGTCGTTTCTAAAAATGTCAGCAGAGGAGATATGTGGATGAATTTTCCTCCTCTTTCTTTCTTCTTTTTCGTAGCCCTAGTAGTTCCGGCCTTGGGACGTCGCTTGTTGATATTTACAGGACTAACTTGCTTATCTATTTGGTCTATTCTCTACAGTATGCTCTACTGAAACCCAGGTACTTACGTAGTGGTTTCAGTCGTAAACAATGAATGCTTCTAATAATAATAGGTAGTTTAGACTTACATAATAAAAAGAATGCAAGAGAAATGACCCTAACATGCGCGCCATGTGGTGTAACACGGGGATCGTCGTCGTCTCGCGCCATAGCGCAAGAGCCATTGCCGATCTTGTACTCAATGCCGTAATAGGCCCGATCCGATAGCTTGTTAATATTTCTCGCCTCGCTGCAAGTGGTAAGCCGTGCATAAAAGTAGGTTAGCAGAAAAGTTGGCTGAAGAAGAGCTGCTGATCTTTAAGCTATGTCCTGGCCGTGTTCGAGATGCCATTTGTGTACTGGTAGGGCAGACCAAGTTGCCTAACCTAGATGCCTGCTCTCAAAGCTGTTCGAATCTTGACCTACTATTGCATATCCGTATCCGTGACCGAGAGACCGAAAACTTTGGTAACTCTTATGGAGATAGAGATTTGACAAGCTGACATAGAATGTTGATAGCCTATCTACTATCTACATGCTTCTTTTTTCTTTTTTCCCTCTTATCCAGTCGAAGTCACACGCCAAAATTGTTGTCGACCCAAGACCATAAGCATCCCTACTGTAACCTTACAATCACTAGTGTGCCCAGTTTCTGGGCTTCTGGGCCGGACGAACAAAAGAGTTACGGTGACTCGTTTAAAACACCGAGACTGATGGCTTGGCTGGCGTTAGCAAAAAACCAACAAATGTTAACGCTACCTATCTGGTCCGTTGCTAAATAGTAACCTCTCGTTGTCGGTCGGTCGTTAGGCTATCTAAAACTAATAAACCTAATTGTTTTACTATATATGTAAGCTATCTAGTGGGCCCCAACAGTTCTCTCCAGACTCCAGGTTTGAGGGGATCCTGGGGGAAATTATGAAAATCGCCAACGGTAAAGTCCACATAAGTAATAATTAGTACGTTAGACAGCAATACGTATGTACAAGATGCCACATACTGTTCTAGTTTCACCCGACAATTGCTGCACACAGCTGCATGGCTTACACTGTCAATGATCTGATGCTATGAACGTGCCGTTTAGAACCGTTAGGATCTGAGATTTCAACGTGTGATTTTCTTACTTTACAGTAACTGTAGATTTCTCGCAAGATACATACTGCGTAAGCGGTCAGGGGTTGCCGTCCAAGATCCGGCTCTCATTACCTCGTGCAGTATGGTCTCACCTGGCCTAGGATGTTCTCGGCATGCAGACTTGCGGCGGCCAAGGGACGGGAGGTTGACGCCTCTTTACGGTACTTTGTGAAGAGGGGAAGGGTTTTTCAAACGAACCGAGTGGTTTTCCACACCTACATAGAGCATACTGCCGTACAGCATACATACCAAGTATTCTACCTTTGTTTTTTTTTTTTTTTTTTTTTTGCGTAACAGTTTACAAAATGTAATTACCTATTCAATCGTCTAGGTACCGCAATCCTTCTTGGAAGAAGCTTCTTTGAATAGATTTCCTTGAATTGGATATGGTATATACCTACACTATTCGATGGTATGAGGTATCATCGGACCCTTACTGCGTGCTTAACTACCGCGTGGAACCGGAGAAAGCCTTCTCGGGTTTCTCCGGATATCGTATCCAGTGCTTGTTTCTTATCGAGAGAAGGCTCGGATACCTATCTGTACTTCAGATTTATGGTAGACTCTGCAACGTGAACAGAGTTGCGATAAGAGCCAAAGAGACCAGTACATATGCTGTGCAGATCTGTATGTAGGTAGAAAACGTAGATGCTGCCTGTCCTCTGCTCCAAGCGACTGTGTGACAATGGCATTGGCTTGATCAACATGGTTATTCTGACCAATCAAAACAGCAGCCTCGGAAGAAATTGAGGGGAGAATTTGGGGACCGCTTGACCCTTCTGTATCGTAAGCTAACAAGACAAGGAAGTCACAGTACATAGTAGGTTCTCCATAATAATGGGCAGTCGCAGGAGGCAGGTTTTATACGAAAAGCACTGTGTCATATCTAATGCACCAGCCCATATGGCTGGACAGAAGTTGGACATCCTCTGCATGCTTCCCGAATGGAGGGCAAGCTGCCGAAACTCGCGAGGCTCGGGCAGTTGTTATGTAGGGCGACACTCACAGTAAGGCCAGCTCATGGGCATTTGGCAAGGCCCTTTTTGGGTCGTCTTTTGGCATTCTCGTTATCTCTATTGCAGAATCTGTAGCATCGGTTCCTCGTTCGATATCCTCTTGGCGGAAGTATGTACTTTCTAGAAGGCCTAGAGTGATCGGCACCTGATATTTCCTTCTATAGCATCGCGCAATTTTGGCATCCTTTGACCGAGACTAGCAACTTGGCACTATGTGGGTTTTTCTTGGGGGAAAATCTGGGCAGACGTGGACAGAAACCTGGGGATACGGCGTGGCCGAGCGCGAGACAAAATTCCTTCCTGGGGATGCTCTTTCTATCGGTCTGGGTCGTGTGGAATAAACTCTAGTCCCCCGCAACTTCGTCATTTCAACGCTAACGACTGGTGTAGTAGCATCACGTGTGCTGTTTCTTTCTGGCGAAATGCAAGATTCGAGATTCGAATCTCAAATCTCAAATCTTGGGCGGCAAATCTGAACCTTCAGACAAAGTAGAAGGCCCTGAGCTCCGCACCGATGATGCTGCCCTTGTCCGTGAGAGAAGGCTTGGAAAACAGTACAAATTCAAGGGGCGGCTGCGGAGAGACACCGTCTGGACAGAGCCGCAATGTTTCAAACGACTAAAGTTAGCTGAACTGACTCCCCAGTAGGAAAAGTAACCATGTGATCTCGCGCACACAATACGAATATGTTGCACAAAGCAAACATTTTAACCAATCTGCCTGTTCATTGGCCGTTCGCGTCTTCAACAAAGGAACAAATGACGACACAGAGTTTTTATTGTCAGCTTATTGTGTTGCTTCTGGAATCTGCCTCGAATACTGCTGCACAGTGTTGTTTCTCCGCCCTGTGATTGTGTATCTTTTTACTGCCCAAGCCCCCTTTAGGGCCCCTAGGTGTTTCTGGAAGCAGGTATGTAGGCAGGTAGGCAGGTTAGGCGGCTTATCCCAGGCGAATGCTCCTCGCGAGGCTCGCGTGGATCAACCTACCACACACGGATGGCAAAGCGTGGTTAATGCAGGCCTAGCCAGTAACCATGTTCTGACCATAGATGCATGGTAGGATTAGCAACAGCTCCAATACGTTTCTATGAATAATTGTGGGCTTAAGTGGGTTAACGGTCCACGGAAGGTGAATGGGATGGCGATCTGAGTGGGGATCTTTCGCTGCATGGAATACTTCCCTGCTCGCCGTCATAAGTATAATAAATATTAAAGAGTACTGGCGAGCCCGTCAGCTGAAACTGGTTGTCTCTGTCTTTGTGCTCTGTTCCTTTTTAGATACGCTCGTCAGCTTGTTGTCGAGAGCTAAGGGCTCGGGATCGGTTGTCATAGTAAACGCCTACCAAGATGTCGGACATTACCAAGGAAAGGTGAGTTGCTAACCCACCATTTCACACACTCGCACGATGGCGTAGGTGAAGGAGGGGAAGGAGGGGAAGGAGAAAACCGAAAATCGACTGACTAGATTTTGGTTCCGCAGCATTGAGCCCAAGGGCGTCCCTAACGAAAAGTTGGAACATGGACTGGACGTCACTGAACATGTTGATCTTAACACGAACCTCTCAGCCAAGTAAGTATCAAACTACCGTTCGATCCTCATAAAGGTCAACGAATGTATCCCCACTTCTCGGATCAGGTGTATTGACGCGACCGGTCTTACAGGATTATGAACCCTTTGAAGGGCATACCTCGCGACCAACTGATGCGCGATGTAGAGGCTTTCTGCCAGGAAAAGGGCCTTGAAGAGCATGTCCACTACTTCCGCAAGGGTGCTCTCATCGCCCAGAACCCGGCCGAGTTTGACGATATCGACGGCCCGGAGGCTCTGGACGAGACTGAGAAGCAGATTCTTCGAAAGGAGATCACACACAAGTGGCACATGCCCTGGAGACTCTACCTTACGATTTTCACTTGCTCTGTTGGCGCGGCCGTGCAAGGATGGGATCAGACCGGCTCCAACGGTGCCAGTCTCTTCTTCCCCGAGTATTATGGCATTGGAGGCACCTCTAATTATGACAAGCTTGTAAGCAATCTCAACTCGCGCGCACGATCTCCCATATAACTAGCATTTCTTTTGAAGAATAACAATTGATTGATTTTAGCTGGTGGGTGTAATCAACGCGGGTCCTTATATCGGATGCGCTGTAATCGGTTGCTGGCTCTCGGATCCCTTCAACAACTGGATTGGTCGTCGCGGTACCATTTTCCTGGCTGCGCATTTCTGTATCTGGCCCGTCATCGGCTCTGCTTTCTCCCAGAACTTCACTCAGCAGATCGCCAATCGTCTGCTGATGGGTATCGGTATGGGTCTGAAAGCTGCAACTGGTCAGTCCTTCCCCTCGATCCGCCCTGCCTCCCGCCCTGCCTCCCCCTTCGCCTACTAACTGTTTATATTATCAAGTCCCCATCTTTGCCGCCGAGAACGCTCCTGCTGCTGTCCGAGGTGCTCTGGTCATGTCGTGGCAGATGTGGACCGCTTTCGGTATCTTCCTTGGCACGGTTGTCAACGTGGCTGTCTACGACTCTCCTCTTAACTGGCGTCTGATGCTGGGTGCCCCCTTCATCCCCGCCGTGCCTCTTCTCGTCCTCATTTTCTTCTGCCCCGAATCTCCCCGATGGTTGATGAAGAAGAACCGCTACGTCAAGGCATGGAAGTCCCTGAACGTTCTGCGATACCACCCTACCCAGGCTGCCCGTGACATGTACTCTATCCACGCTCAGCTGTCTATCGAGAACGCCGTCATCGGAGACAGCAACTATGTGACCCGCTTCATCGAGCTATTTACTATTCCTCGTGTGCGCCGCGCCACATACGCTGCCTTCACTGTCATGATTGCTCAGCAGCTTTGCGGTATCAATATCATCGCCTTCTACTCGTCTTACGTCTTCGAGGATGCCGGCTTCACTAAGTACCAGGCCCTGCTTGCGTCGCTCGGCTTCGGTGCCATCAACTGGCTCTTCGCCTTCCCTGCCTTCTGGACTATCGACACTTTCGGCCGCCGCTCTCTGCTCCTGTTCACCTTCCCCAACATGTTCTGGACCCTCCTGGCCGCGGGTCTGTCCACCTTGATCCCGAGAAGCAGCCCCGCCCGCATCGGCCTCGTAGCCTTCTTCGTCTACCTGTTCGGCGCCTTCTACTCGCCGGGTGAGGGTCCCGTGCCTTTCGCCTACTCGGCCGAGGTGTTCCCCCTCTCTCACCGTGAGGTCGGTATGGGTTTCGCCGTCGCCACCTGCCTGGGCTGGGCCGCCGTGCTGGGCATCACCTTCCCGCTCATCCTCAACGACCTTAACACGGTCGGTGCCTTCGGCCTGTACGCCGGCTTCAACGTCCTCGCCTTCTTCATGATCTTCTTCCTCGTCCCCGAGACCAAGCAGCGCACGCTCGAGGAGCTCGACTACGTCTTCGCCGTGCCCACCTCCAAGTTCATCAACCACCAAGTCACCCAGGTCGTGCCGTGGTGGTTCAAGCGCAACATCCTATTCCAGCGCAAAGCCGAGCTTGTGCCTCTCTACCAGGACGATGCTGGCCAGAGAATCGTTAAGAAGGACGCGAAGAACTAAATGAACGTTGGATAGTCCTGGCTTGTTTTGGATTTGCTGCCTTTCATCAGCGGAATTGATTAGAGGGGAAAGCTTTCATTTTGTATTTCGATTAGGTCTTACATACGCCCTCGTGCGTTAGTTACCACTTTGCTAGAATACCCCTTTTAGACAATATTGGATGTTGCAATGCCCAAATTTCGAATTTCCCAACGCAGTCGATACGAATACCTGGTGCGAAACTCTGTGCTTTACTCAATGTAGGCATGCTGTGTAAAAAGTGTTTAGATCTACTCTTGAACACAAAAAATACCTAGTAACTGAAGTGACACCCATTTATATAGCCTAATGGAGTTCTTTTGACGACGGTTCCTGGGACGTGTCTAGGACGTATGTAGTTGGGAGTTTAGTCGTTCGATTGCAGGCTGGCTGACACCCACCTACGCCCTTGGTACTTTAATACATCGTATATCGGGGCAATCGGGACCGGCCCCAACGCCTCGGTTCCGGGACACTCTCCAGCGCATCGTGAATGAATACCCAGATACTATAAGTACTACAAAGTCCCATCGAGTTTCCTAAAGTACCAGATCGCAATACTATAGTCTATAATCAATTTTCTCTCCTTTTCAAAATCATCTTTTGCTGCCATGTCAGACCGAAAGATCGTCCTCATCACAGGCTGTAGCGAAGGCGGTGCAGGCGCTGCTCTAGCGCAAGAATTCCGACGTCGTGGTCACCGCGTCTTTGCGACTACGCGCGGGGGGATAGAAAAACTTCAATTCCTTTCCAATGCTGGCGGTGAGTGACTCAGCTTACAGTACATGATTTCGTTTTTTGTTTTTTTTTTTTTTTGTTTTTTTTTCATTAGTCGCCCCGCCACCAACGACAACCGTTTCTGTAACATTGTAGCAGTTGCAGCATGTGTAACACCCCAAGTTTTTGAGTTCTGAGTCATAAACTTGGCATTCCTTCACACGCTGCTCCTGACCTTCTATCTCACTGCTTACCTATTACATGCCTTGGTACTCGGATGCAGTCACCTACCTACACACCCATTCATTTCACTGGCCTAGAGCCTAGAACTTGAAAGCAGTAAACTAACTTATTCCATTTTATTTTTCTCATAGTCGAGCCATTACAGCTGGACGTAACATGCCCCGCTTCCGTGTCCACCGCAGCGGCGTACATAGACAAGGCGACGGGCGGGCGTCTGGACATCCTGATCAACAACGCCGCAGTGTTCTCTCAGATGCCGCTCTTAGACGTGAACCTTCAAGAGGCACGAGAAGTATTCGAAGCAAACGTCTTCGGGGTGTTAGCCGTGACGCAGGCTTTTCTCCCTCTCCTAGCCGCCGCTACCGCCTTAGAGGGTTCTGGTCCCGGAATGGTTGTCAACGTAAGTAGCCTGTCCGCGTTCATGTGTCCGCCGTTCCAGGGCATTTACGCAGCGAGCAAAGCGGCGCTCGTGGCGCTGGGTCATACGATGAGAGTCGAGTTCGCACCCTTTAATATCCGCGTCGTCACGATTGTGTCCGGTGGCGTAGACACGACTATGAAGGCCTTGCCGGCGAAAGTGCCGGAGGATAGCTCCTATAGTCCGTTAAGGAACTCGATCGAGGGCAATGAACTCTCGAAGAAGTACAAGGCCATGCCCCCGGCGGAGTATGCCAGACAAGTAATCGATGATCTATTACTTCCACCGAGGGGGCCGAAACCAATGCTTTGGAAAGGCGCGTTTGCGTGGCTTGCCTGGGTACTGACTTGGTTTGGATGGATCGGTATGATGGATGGGAATCAGATACGGAGGAGTGGACTTAGTGGTATCGCATATCATCAAAAGAAAAACTAATGGCCTAAGTACGAAGCATAGGCCGTGGTTAACCAGATAACAGTGCCTTTAGGAGTGTCTAATATTTGTATTATTATTTCATGTAAAAATACTCATCTCATCAGTGTAGATTTAAGTTCAACAATTCGGCCGTAGCCTCATGAAGTTGCCGCTAGCGGCCGCATCGGACTATAAGATCCCTTTCCCGATAGGCTCATGACCAACTTCATTAAGTACCTTTATCCCCGCAAGAAAACGCCATCATTGACCCCCGTAGGTATTGCGCCCGGCCATTGCAGTCGTCAGCCGAAGACCTGACCTAAGCTCCTATAGCCCCCAACGCCCCAGAAAGATACAACATAAACCCAGTCATTCATTCATGCAAGTGAGTGAACCCGCTTCAGAAGTCTTCTTCACGAAGACATTCTGACATGGTTCTTGTAGGCGTCTGCTCATGATCGATCGTTAGTTTCTCTGGCTCTCTGTGTATATATAAGGTCTGTAAGAAGACTCTTACTTTGCATGAGTTGCTTGGCGAGCTGGTCTTCTTTCTCCCTTCGGCTTTGCGACGCCTCTTTCTTGGGGTCGAAGGAGTACGTTGAAGAGGAGTCCCGACCTTGGCTTGTTGACGTTTTCATTGTTGCGTTGTCAAGAGATCCCTTTGAAGACGTGGAAGAGAACATATTAGATAACTGTCCCGGCATCTTGACTGTGTTTCTTGAAGTCGCCACGAGTTGTTTGGATAGAGGGGTGTAAGAGTATAGCTAGTGATTGCTTCTGTTGCGATGTTGCTTTAATAGAAGTAGGCATCTAAGGATCGAAATCCACAATGCTTCGAGGTTGTGAACTCCTCTTGTTTATATAAACCAAAGTCATTATGAGCCATATCTTCTGACTCCGATACGTCACCATAGCCTTTTCTCCAAACGCGTCAGCTTAGGCACCCATTCTTGTATTTTTTCCACGCCGAAGGGGTCAAAGTCTGCCAGCGTATCACATCCTAGGTCCTACTTACGTTGATGGTGACATGATTCATAGTCAACCTTACGTATACCAACGTATACTTACCTAACCTGTTTTGTCGGTTATCGTGACAAGAGGCAGGCGATGCGAACTCCGATGCTCACCATCACCCCAATCACACGACGAGAAACATCGGAGTTGATTGACCTGCCGTTCGGAATCCCCACCTTTTTGACCCCTGTCGAGCCGGGGGTCTAGAACAGCATCGGAGTTCTCGACAGAGTACAATAAGAATGATAATGCCCTCGCTGCTCGGACTGGCTCTGAAATGGCACAACACCGTCGTTCTAGCATCGCTGCTACTGGTAATCCCCAGACTCGATTCACTCTGACTCATACGAACTACCCTGGTTATGCCTTAGGCAGCTAGTTGGACACGTGAACCCTAGCAAGCTCCGAGTCTTGGCAAGGCAAAAGGAAGATTCGTGCATTTATTTAACCCCCCAAATCTGTGGGGGATGATGATGAGTCCTCCTCAAAGGACCATGAGTCTTCAGACTGGCGGGCAGATAGTTGATTTGCAGATTGGATCATCGACTCGGCCGCTAAATGGAAAATATAGACGCAATGGCAAGCTACAGTCCTGCGAGCCTTGCAGGTATGACGGTGACGACCAACCCCCCTCTCAATATGATAAGGAGCAAATGAGAATCCAGGCCGCTGATTGTCGTACGTGGACAGGAAGAGCAAACTCAGATGCGACCATGTAGTTCCAACATGCAGTCGGTGTGTGAGGAGAAAATGTGCAGACAAGTGCGTATACCATCCAAACCCTCTGACCAAGGTACGTAATATATCATCATGGGTCTTCACGATGGGAAGACTCGTACCCCTCTTAGATACTCTCGGCAGAGTTTCCGAAGTTCGCTCTTTCTTGAGCTTGTTGCAAACATCGCCATCCTGTTTACCGTCTCGTGAGATATACTTTGTTCGTGCCTGCTACTGACCGGCACAGAGTCGTCAGACGGTGGAGGAAGCGCCTATAACTCCGGCCACCACCATAAACGAGGGGACATCGCCCATATTAGTTCGTAGTATCGAGTCTCCAGATTCTCTTCCTCCTGTATATCTCACGCCTGAGGTATCCAGGCCGGATCGCCAGGAGGCGGCGCAGCAAGTGCCGCCACAGCTGAACCGAGCTGTGTCGGAGCCCCCTTTGCATTCCCACCAGTGGAACGGGGAGCCGTCCCGGATAAACCCAGGATTTTTCGGAGCCACCAATTTTATGTCTATCTTCACCGAGAACCTGGGCAAGCTAGGCGTGGTGTCCACGGGGTTGGAAGGCCCCAACCTTCCGCGACTGACCATTTCCAATGATCAGATCGACCGTGGAGCCCACATTCTCTCCTTCCTAAAGGACTCGACCCTGGTTCACGATTTCATCAACCGCTTCTTCGACATCGGCGACGGGGTTGCCACTATCTGCACCGAGCCCATTATGAAACAGTGGCTCTTGAAACTCTGGGCGAACCATACGGATACGCTGAAGAAGCGGAATCCGGAGAAAGTACGTCGCCTGTCGGAGCTGCTGTGGCGCAACACGCTCACCCCGATCTCCGTCCAAGCGGACATGGACTACAAGGCCTGGGCGCTGCAGGCGACGGGGATGAATATCCGGTGGGAGGTCATCGGCACCATCGCCGCTGTTATCGGGCAGTGTGCAAACACTCTGAGCCGGTCCGATCTCCTGCTCACGCAGCACAACGTGTCGAAGCCTGTGCTCGCGCGCAAGATGAACGAGATATCCTCGACTTGTCTGAACTTTGCCCGTGACTGCGAGGCCCTGGACGACTTGTTCATCTGGCTCCTCATAGAGAACCAGGTGCTGACGGCTTCGATCAAGGGAGATGGCAGTTATGCCGTGTATCGCGAAAGCGGAGAATTCGTCAACGCGGTGGTGGCCATGGGTCTGCACAACGACGTGAAGCAAGAGAAACAACGCATCCCGTTCTTCCTCGAGCAGATACGCAGGCGCATAGTGATCGGGGCGTACGGCTCCGACGTCAGCATATCGTCCTACCTCGGTCGTCCACCCAGGCTGCCGGCCCGCTACTGCAATCTCGTCCCGCCCCTAGACATACCGGATATTCAACTGATGGCCGACGACGATCAGCTTGCGCAGATAATCGCCTCGTTGGACGAGAATGGGTTTGGCACGACAGGGAAGGTTTCGCGCGCCACGTGGACAAAGACGTGGTTGGGGCTCGCTGTGAGGCGTGAGGAGATCCTTGATTTGGCATTGGGGCGTTACAGTCGGGAAGAGATTATTCGCCGCAGTGAGGAGATCCAGAGACAGACGGATGAGTACATGGCCGGTCTACCTCCTTTCATCAAGAGCATTGCGATGGATCCGTTTGACTTCGGCGAGGGGCCATCGAAGAAGCGGCCTATCGAGACAATACTAAGAATCAGCCTTCGCCAGGGGTACCAGGCAAACGAACTGCTCCTCCAGCGTGTACTAATTCGCAAGACCGGTGCTAGCTGGGAGAAGCTCGTCAAAGCTGCAAGCGTCAACTTCGAAGACATACTGCAGATCAGCAAGCGTCATGACCTGGCGTCGATATTCCAGAATGACATATCCGCCCTTCTCGCCGTGCAGGGTCTACGAAGCGCAGCTGTCATTGCGGTAGAGCTGTTGAAGCAGGAACAGCTTCCCAACTACCCCAAGAATCCAGTCCTGTCGAGAAGTCGGACAATTCAAGACCTCTCTGTCTTCGCGGCCAGGCTCGGGGATGTTGACCCTTCTGATGGGTGGTTTACCGTGGGTGATCAAGGCCGCAAGGTCATCACACGCATTCTGGACAAGATCCTGAGTCCTCCTCCAATGCCAGAGCGGCCTGCTCCATCTCAGATGCATCATGAACAGCCGCTCCACCTACATGCTGGCGAGAACATGGACATGAGTCTTTTCCATACCGAGCCGGCGCAACAGCACCAGGAGTGGCCTATGGCTAATCCTCTCGATTTCCAACTGGGAGACACGAGCTGGGGCATTGAACTGCCATTCCTTGGCCACGACAATGATTTTATGCAATGGCTTGAGCACATGGACTGGGAGCGGCCGGCGATATGAGAACATTTCATTTTATGTCGTAAGTCTTGGGAGCAAAGGAGCATCTGTAGGGGCGCTGGCTTTTGGTCAAGAGTTGAGACTTGTTGGCGGGTTTCTTTTCAACTTTCTTCGTTGTCATTTGGCAGGGAAACGATGAGTATACATGGGACATAGTGGGCTTACAAATTTAGATTAAAGAACCAAACGGTCAAATGCGCCATTTGGCTGTAATGAGTAATGAATAATGAGCACAGATCCCGGACTTCCAGATCCCACGCGCATGTCTAGTCCCTCCCTGACGACTCGGGTTACCCTATGGCAAAGACGTACACATATTGCAATTATTACTTACACATAAAATCTTTACATAACTCACATTGTGACTTTTCCAGTTCTTCTCATAAAAGTTCTTATACCATCCGAATGACACTCTCCGTGCTCATCCCACACTTGTAAGTATACCCCCTGACGACGTGGTAATCATTACATCACACATCAATATCACGAACTTTGTTCTCCTGCGTTTGCGCTTACAACCCCGCTTGGGATCGCCTCATCATGTCAGCTTGCTCGGGACCAGTTAATTCGTATTTATATCATTGCTTGCTGCGTATCGTTTGCCATGCTGTGTTTGGGAATGGAGCCAAAACACACAAGTGGCATTGTAAAGACCGATCGGTATTTATCTTTCTTTCCAGACAGAAAAGCAAGCGCAGTCGCCAGATCTCAATTCTAGCCCACAACGTTCCCCAACAATGGTACACCAACATGGTGACGGGTATAACATACCTGAGGAATGGAGAGTACACCGGTAAGTATCCGTATTCGAAGATAAGAGTGACATGTTTATATATACAGTCCCTTTACCCCCGGGATCCTATGAACGCGATCACCCAAGGAAAAAAAATAAACTATAAGAGGTCGAGCTAACACTGCCACTTCCTTTTCGAACAAAATTAAAGACACGGCGCCTGGCTCCCAGCAGACCACCGTCTGCAGCACGACTGGCTGGCGAAGCAGATCCAGCACGTGGACGCGCACCCGGGCAAGGAGCTGATCCCCGTGCTCAAAGAATTCAAGCAGTTCATCGAGGGAGACTCGCGCATCTACATGTACTTCAACCAGATGTGGGACGAGATCCCCCTCAAGAAGCCGTACTACGCCGACCCGACGGGCAAGAAGCGCCAGATCCGCGACTACCGCCACATGCTCGCCACCCTCAACCACATCCTCACCCAGGCGCCACAGTGGAACGAGGCCGCGTTCGGCGTCGGCATGGTCGGCGTGCCGATGGTTTGCGTGTTTGATTATGTCATGGCTACGCCGAGGTGAGTGAATCGGTGACCTTTTTTTTTTTGGCCAGCAAGATCGTGCGTGTTTTTTTATATGCGTTAGTTATACTGAAACTCTGAGATGATGATTCAGTGGTCACGCGGCTTTTCTCGATCCTGATGTCAATAAGATGTTGAAGAAAGTGTTGAGCGAATGGGGCAGATTCTTGAGGGTAAGTAAGTTCATAGTATGACACTCGCTGATGACTGGAAGACCTAACATCTTTCAACAGTCGCCAAAGTCGGCCGAGGTTCTCGGAACCCATAAGCAAGGCTGGTTCTCCGAGTATGGTCAGAAGGATCTGATGGAAGTGGCCAATGCACCGCTGAATACGAACCACAATTTCGAAGACATGTACGTCTGTGATCCGAACGCGAAGCACTTTGGGTATACGTCGTGGGACGGTAGGTGGTTTCTGGCTTTTATCCCTTTATATAACTGACCTAGGCCCTGATGCTGCAAAACGCGCTTAATCTAGGTTCCTCTCTATATTTTCTATACCGGTTCTCACCATAGGAAAAAGAAGGCGAAGATATCAAAAGTAGTTCCTGTTAAAATTGCTATCATCGGCTAACCATACTAACCGTGCTCCCCCAATATACAGACTTCTTCACCCGCGCCCTGCGTCCAGGCGTCCGGCCCATCGCAAGCCCCAACGACCCGAACGTAATCGCCAACGCCTGCGAGTCGAAACCCTACAACATCTCAACATCCGCGCGCCTGCGGGACAAGTTCTGGGTAAAAGGGCAGCCGTACTCGGTTTTGGATATGCTGGGCCACGACCCGCTATCCGCGCAATTCGACAAGAGCACCGTCTACCAGGCCTTCTTATCAGCACTATCGTACCACCGCTGGCACAGCCCGGTGAGCGGACGTGTGGTGCGGGCCTTTGTGAAAGACGGGACATACTTCAGCGAGCCGCTCTTCGAGCACGCAAGCCTGAGTCCCCGCATCCCAAACCTGTCCAACATTAAGAGCGGTGAAAACGTTGACATTAACGTCGACATCAACATCAAGGGGATCAGCGCCGCCCAGGGCTACTTGACCGCGCTCGCCACGAGGGCTATCATCTTCATCCAGGCTGACAACCCGGCCATAGGCCTGATGGCTTTCGTCGGCGTCGGAATGGACGAGGTGAGCACCTGCGAGATAACCGTTCAGCAGGGCCAGCACATTAAGAAAGGGGAGCAGCTCGGTATGTTCCATTTCGGGGGGTCATCACATTGTCTACTCTTCAGGGAAAGCGTCAAGCTTGGCTCGTTCCCTAGCCTCAATCTGGGCCATAACGTTCCCGTCAGGAGCCAGGTTGCTGTCGTGAGGCAGTAAGGGGAGTGGTAAACAGGTCAGAAGTGTTGCGTATGGTCCGTGTGGCTGCGTAAGACTGGGATCCAGTTAAGGTGATTTATGCACCCATGTAACTAGATGGGTTTAGCAAACGGAAGATTATAATGTTGATTTACCTCTCCGAGGCATATGATTTATTATTCGAGAGTGAAGTCGTTAGTCAAACATGAAAACAGTCATATCAAAATTTGAAAATTTAGGCATAGAGGCATCGTTAGCAGAGACAAGCGTCGGCCAGGACGTTGTCTATTCGAAGGGGTATTCTTAATCTTGAGAGTCGTACAAGTACCCAACTCGACCCACGAAAGCGCAGGAAAAGGGGGAGCAAGGTTGAAAAGAAAATTAACAATAAAAAGAGAACAGAGAGTTTTCACTAGCGTAGCCGTGGCCAAAAGAATAAAAGATGAAAAGCTTGCTTTCTTTATACCATTCCTTTCCCGAACACAGAGAAACACAAGAGTCCAAGTACGCTATCTACTCTTCGTACTACCGAATAGAAAAACTGCCCATAACGCAGTTTTGAACACACGTCATCTGCTATTCACTTCACGCACTCGGGAGAAACCTGACTGCGTGTCCACACTTGCCCTTTCCCGCAACAGCCTCCCCACGCCCGAATGAAGAGAACTTGGCCATGAAGGGCTACCTCTTTGGACCGCCATGCTCATTTTCAACATTTCGCCTTCTTTAGGAACGGTATTTGTAGCCAAAAGCGAGCAAATGATATTGCAAGAAACCAACAGCCATTCTGCACGGCAGCTAGACTGTTGTGTTTTCTAGCTTGAAGCTGCGAAACAAGGGTGAAACCCCTCGCGAAGATTAATCTTATTGTAGTTATTCCGCCTCTTGTTTTGTTATAAAATGGCTCTTGGACCTTGGAGGATCTCTCTTGTATAATTACTAGGCCCCGCGAAGAGACTGTTCTTCGAGTCTGCGAAACCGCAAATCACCTTTGATCCAATCGGTTCAAGTGCGCCTCCCTGTTCGTAATGGCCATATTTCTGGCAGTATCGGCTCCTTAACGGGATGGTTTTGTTCGTGACTGAGCACTGGTCGATATATACGATCCCGACTGCGGCGAGAGGTAATCATGCTTGCAGAGATAAACTAGGACAACTCATGGCGTTTGCTCATCTCCGTTGTCGAGGTTGCCTTGCATGGGTGCTATACTTGGACCTGGCGCGGATGTTGAATTATCAAGTGAACCCGAACCTGCGGTACTGGGGCCAGCGGTACTGGGGCCTGCGGTACTGGGGCCAGCGGCCGTTGTTGCATGACCCGCCAGCATAGCTTGATTGATGGGCAATGACGGGTGAGGCTGCGTAAGTGTCGCGTCCAATGCAGTACCATCTACGGGGGGAAGTGCCTGGCTTTGACCGTTCGGTTGGGGTGCAAGATTCGCCGTACTGGCGTGATGGATTGGTGGTGGTGGCGGTACGGGGTTATGAGCTAAGTTGGTCAGATCGTCACCGTTTCTGAAATCAATAAGATCACTCCCATCTCCCATGTCGTCGTCTTCGAGAGCATAACCTTCCTCAAAGCCCTCCGCATCCTGTGCTGGTTGCTGGCCGACCTCAACTGCGGCCGTAGCTCTGGCTCGTAGTCGAGGCGATGTCCGAAGTGGCCCATCCCGGTATTCGGCGAATTCATCCTTAGTGTTGAGAAAGTTTCGTAACCCAATTACGCCTGCTCCGGAAAATACACAAAACACTGCTCGCTGATGCTCGGTAAAGTCTGCAACATTATTAGTAAGAACGAAGCGAACCGCAAGAGGGAGAAGTTGCCTTACCTCGAGGGGCTTCTCGACAGAAGTCTTCTAGATCATCACGAAGGAACGCCGGCACGCCGGTCAAACTCAAATGGGTCAATTTTAAGCAACAATTCAGCAGTTTAATGATGCTCTATACGCAAAATTAGTACCGAAACGTTCTTTGCATACGTCCTTATAAGAGCTTACCGGCAGGGTTAGATTAGTGCAATAGCTGAGGTGAACTCGTTCTAGGCTCGGGACACGAGCATCGGAAACGTGGTTCGCGCTCTTATATCGGGAACGGTGATCGTTTGCCGTTGCCAGTGCGAGCATACTCTTATCAGTAATATTTATACATTTGACAAGTCCGATTCGCTTAAGCTTCGGCAAGGTGGCTAGCATCATGACGGAGTCATCCGTTAAGTTTGAACAGCAACCCAGGTCAATGTACCGGATACGGTTGCATTCCCTAACTAGTCGCTTCACAGCGTCGTCCGTAATGTTACGGCAATGGCCTAGGTGCACGTAGTGTAAGTTCTTGCCCAATTTAGCGATCGAGTATACGGCCAAGTCGGTGAGGTTAGTGCATTTGGCGACAACAAGATTGCGCAGTCGCGGTGCCATGTCGATAATCTTTTCGACGGCCCGATCGGTTAGCCGTGTGCAGGATGTGAGGTCAAGAATGCGAAGATTTTCGAACGTCTGGAACGGAGGTAGCGCAAGGAAAGCGGCATCCTCGACGAGTTCGCAGCCGGACAACCGGAATTCGCGCAAGGCTTGCTCTTTTGCGAGAAGGGCCGTGACGGGCTCGTTGCCAATGTTGACACACTGATGAAGGTCCATCTCGAGGATATTAGGGCAGTGCTCCGCGAATGCGAGCACGGCGGCATCATTCAATTGATTGCAGTCGTTTAGTTTGAGCTGTCAACCAAGCAAAAAAGTCAGCACTTCTCTCCCAAGCCGCTTTCAAGTTGCTACCAATAAATATATCCAAGAGCAGCAATGAGTATGCAGCAGCCATTAAGTAAGAACTGAAGAAAGAAAAAGAAAAGTAGCTGAGACAACAAAATAGAAATTTGGTCGGATCATACCCGTTTAATATACCTGCAGCTATGGGCAAGCTTTATTAGACTTTCATTGGAGACTTGACGACATCCGGTTATATTCAAACCCTGGAGCTTGCGACAGTTCTCAGCAATGGCGAGGATAGAGGCTTCGGTGATGTTGTAGTCGCCCGATAGGTCCAAGGCCATCAGGTTGTGGCTATTTTTCACGAGCGGCGTCAAACCAACATCGGTCAACATGTGACAATTGGTTAGGGTTAGACGCTCGACACGGGTACAGACAGACAAGGGTATTATGCTGCCATCACTTATACGATCGGCCAGGGCGGCGAGATTCAGTCGCTTGATGAAATCGGCATACGTGAAGAAGGGCTGCTGGTTACCAAGAGTATTGCAAATGGAAGTATGCTTCTCCCATGTGGTGCAGGAAGGCCGATGCCAGAGAATCTCAACAACATTCCGCGCCCACCTCTTGCAAGTCAACATGCAGTTGAGCAGTTCCTTGGGTTCGCTGATGCGCGAGAAGATGCTGATGAGAATCTCGCTCGGCAAGGCCGCAACGGTGGGCAGACATTCGGGGTCGGTGACCTGCATATCCTGGAGGTTGGGAACGACACCCAGAGAGGATTGGGAATCGTTGGCGCCGAGGAAGAAATCCGACTCTTCGTTATCAGCGGGTGCCGGGGAATTAGTGGATGAGGAAGACCTCGAGTCCCTCGACTCTTCGGCCGTCATGGAAGCGGGCGGTCGGTCGGAATTACGGGGGTCTGAAGCGGCACCGCCGGAGGCATTCGTAGTGACAATGCCAGCGGGAGCGGAGGATGAAGTAGAAGCGTTATTGTTGGCCTTGGCCTTGGCAGCGGCGTTGCGAGCTGCTATGACATCGAGCGCGGGAGCCGGAGGGCGCACCATCCTGAACCATGAATGCTATATCCTTCAAATGTTTCCGTCGAGTTCCTTCTCACAATTGCCTTATTGTAACTATTCAGGACGAGAGTGTTAGGCTTATATGCAAGGCGACGCCAAAAATGATGGCTTCCTCAACTTGGTAGGACGGGGTCAATGCAGTTTTGATGATACACGGAGATGGACTTGAAATGGGCAGAAGTTGCAAGTTGCAGCAGATTCAGGCTGGCAGGTAGGCAATGCAATGTTTGATTGAAAGGAGCTGTCGGGGTCATTCAATAGGCGAGTGAAGGCGGGGCTCGTCTTGTTGGCTGATGACCCAACTTTGCCTGCTGACTGGCTGATGGCTGATACACAGTACTCGGGAGACTTGAAAAGTTTGAGATGCGCGAGACCCGAGTTTGGAAGGATAGAGGGAAAATGAATAGATTTGAGCACTTGCAGAAAGAAAGGGGAGAGCTACGCAGATGCAGACAGAATAAAACCTCCTGCTGCATAAACTGTGGTCGTCGCGGTGGTTGAGTACGTAGGAAGCAAATTCCGTTTGGAAGTTGGTGTCTCACAAGCTTGCATCTTAGGCCGGCCAAAAATAGAAGGCGATGAGGTAAGTAGTGGTGCTACCTGTCAACCTACCTACTGGAGAGTTCACTATAACGTTGCCCTGAACCCCAAGGTATATTATGAAGAATGCAGCGTACAGACCATGACAACCGTAAATGATATTGAAAACCGTACCCATTCAACTCTGTACTTAGTAGTACTGGTAGGAAGCTGTATTACTTTGTAAAATCTCAAGATTATTATTATACTATGAATGAGGTTACCCTATGTAGGGACGCATTGAAGGACCTAACTGGGATAGCGGGTAGACAGGCGATTCAGGGAAGTGTCTAGCGCCCCTACAGCGCACATGTGTGCTAGCTTAGTAATCTCTACAAGCCTGGCAAAAGGTAGGCAGGTACATGCCACCGTACCTACCAATGTAGGGTACGTAGGTACCATTAGGTACTACTTTACCTATTGTGACCGCTTCATAGACCTACGTCAGTGGTAATACAAACGTGGAGTTCTGATCAAGTTCCCTAGCGGTGTAGATACGGACTTATCCGTTTTAGTAGGAGATTCCTAAACTACAGACGTAACAAAGCATCAATCTCATGTAATGGTAGAAATGCTAGTTACCTATTCTTTTTCTGTTCAAGATAGATTTTTACCACAATACGAGAAAGCCATTGCTCCAATTATTCGTGTAGTTATAGGCAAGTATACTCTGTCCCTAAAACCGGATAATTGTAGCAGTTGTAAAGCTATACTTACCTACGTTGGCACAATCTTGATCGTAGATAGTACATACTGGTACCTTGCTATGCAAACAGATCCCCCCCCCCCAAAACGTTATTACTCGAGATTTTCGTATGAATTATTTACTAGGACGCTGGGTAACTACATACACTCATTGTGCGTAAACGATGTTGTATTACATGTCCGACTCTCTCTCTCCATCGCCACATAGAGATCTGATAAATGCATTTTCATTGTTGATCCAGGCGTATGCCGGGTTGTCGAGAACTGGCGGCATGCAGCTTTCCGTTGATTCTTCAGCATTGCCTAAGTGCCTATAACCTAATCCCGTTTATCAGACCGCCTACCTACCGAATACTTACCCGCCTGTTGACGGAAACTTAGCTAGTCTACCTACCTACTAAGAAATAGATAGAAAGTATGTATAGAGATAAATAAAATGTTTTCGGTGCCCACTGTTCCGATCTTGTTGTCAAGTTGTGCTGGGCTTTTATGATGCTGACGTTAGTACAAACCTCTTTGTACTCATTTGAACAGGAGAAATGCCAGGGACCGCCCTTTGTACTCGCGGGGTAAGACAGATTGTTTCAAATAGTTATGGCTCCCGTAGAAGCTCCTCATTCTCCTTGGCTTGCCTAATAATTCGAAGTTCTCTTGTACGAGACGCATATGTTGCACGATATTTTTGAGCAATCCTTTGACATACCTGTTACTCAGAGTATTGCCCTGTGTAGGTCTGTAGATGTATACAAGTAGGCACTGCTGTAATGGCATAAAGTACATATAGGAGGTACCTCGCAAGTCCCAGTTCCAGCCTCAGGTTGATGAAACCCCCTACGGTAATGCCACATGGCAAGCACGCCAACAGTCAAACTCCCGTCAGGTACAAGCTGACCTATCACATTTTGCGACCTGGTTGACGATAAATTTTCGATTTGCGAACCATTTTTACATCCGAGGTTCGAGATATAATGCTTAGGACATCTTCTTCTGCCAACTAGTATGTTTTTGTTCGCCGTCAAGCTCGTGGACACATGTCACTATTTGACTAGCTTAGGTACTGGACCTTGTGCTAGGTCAAGTACCTAAGTACTCACACGGAGATATAAATAGCCAAACTGGATAAGTAAAATCGTCTGGTTACACATGTGCTTACTTAGCATATACTTGTATGCTCCCTAAAAACAATCACGCGTTTCATCACTTGACAACACTTACACACATGCTTTTACCTGTGTCCTTGTATTAATGGCAAGAAACGGAGATAGCATGATCGACTTATCAGCCGCAGGCCAGTCTGTCTCTCAGCATCACTCAGTATAGCACTCGTAAATCTGACCTCTACCTTGCTGGCACGACGAGTACAGGAAACTTATACAGCCGACAGAGACCAGGCACGACAGGCCATATGGCCTCGGGTTCGGAGACCGGGCAGGTAAAGATCTATGCGATTCTCAGGTGTGCTCAGGTGCCGACCTATTTAGGTACGTCACCTGCTCGTCGGTGAAGAGCAAAAATCTACCTACATAGATGAGTTAGGTAAGTAATCAACCAGCCAGCTATTGCCGTTGCCGACCTTTCGGACTGTGTCAAGATTCTCTAAGGTTATGTTAAGCCCTCATCATGCCGGATCTACCTCCACAGAATTGGCATATGCACCACATCGGCTGTTCGACCTACAAGTGTGTGTTACTGAACAAACAGCGTGGACTATGTAGGGTAAAATTCGTCGCCAATTGGGAAGCTGAAGGACTTTGTCCATCTGTCTGTCCCTTGCTTACAACAAAATGTTGTTGCCAGTGCTGCATAATCCAGATCTAACCTTGAAGAACGTCCCACCTATGACTATTTAACTTTCAAGTCGGTGTCGGGAGCCCTTCATTGCCGACTCTGCCTTGCTTGCTTGTCTGCAAGTTCTGCCTACCCGCAGGCAGCCAAAAGGAAAATGGGAAGTCGCATCATATCGCCCATGGCTTGTTCACCCACAGAGTCGTAAGCAAAAACATAGGTAGCTAACCTAGGCACTGCATTACGTGAATTTTATTGATTTCTATTAGAGGAGAGAGGGAAAAAAGAGGAAAAGTAAGTACCTAAGGTATGCCGTAAGGTCGCAAACCTGGTCTATGTCTTTGTGTATCGGTGGATATCCACGCCATCGGACGATCCTGTCGGTCCAGCACTAACGACTACCTAAATAAGTCGCCCAAGGACTTTTGTCTAGAAGACCCCTCCATCCTCCACTCCTCTAACCTCTAACATCTAACCTAGGTTAAGCCTCTACCATCTATCCGGATCTTTCGTTTCAACAAAGTACACTCTAACTCAGACATGCCTATCGAGTTCAATGTAACGTCTGCAACTCAAACAGCACACACTACCAAAAACGAACAGTACATGCTCTGTACTTTATGACACTTACTGTATGTTAGAGAACCGCAATAGGCGATATGTTGATCTATTGCGTGTGCTAGTATTATTAGCTGGTGCGTACTTACATTATGTATGTATAATACGGTAAGCCCTATCATAGGTTGTGAGATCGTGAGCCTTGTCAAGCCCTTGGCGACAAAGGAGAACACACCTAGCTACAAACAAAGCCCTGGACACACATTATAAATATATACTTGAGAGCCTGTGTTACTGCTGTACACTGGGTATTCGCATCAGTCACCGACTTGACGTTGCACTCACGACTTAGGTTGGGGTTCTTATAACAAACTGAAGTCTTGCTCGGAAGTACGATTCTATCTTAGTTGTTTTTCTTCTTCATTATACATACCATAATACATGATGACAGGTACAATAGTCATCACAGGTGCTAATGGCTCCGTAGCCGTCCATGCTGTGAGGCACCTCTTGACGGAAGCACCTGATAGAACTCTTGTCCTCACAGTTCGGAATCCCTCGAGTTCTGATCCCAACACCAAGAAATTACACGACATAGTGGGCGAGTTCCCAAGCTCGACGGTCCTCCTTCGTCAACTCGACCTTGGCAGCCTAAAAAGCGTACATGAGTTTGCTAATACGCTCATCGGCGATATTGCAGACGAGAAACTACCGCCACTCGTTGGCATCGTCTGTAATGCCTACCACTGGAACATGGTCACGGACCCGGAGCTCACCGAGGATGGTCTAGAGAAGACTATCCAAGTAAACCATATCTCACACGCGGCTCTGGTCCTCCGGTTACTCGGCAGCTTCGCGGCACAAGGTGGCCGTGTGGTACTCTTCACAAGTGACGCCCACTACCCAGGCCGTAACGGACTGGAGAAATATCCCCCAGGGATGCCGAACAAGCTAGACATGCTCGTGAGAGCAACTCCCGAGACAGACAAGCGAGGTCGCGGGTTCCAAACGTACGCCAACTCCAAGCTCGCTATCCTGATGTGGACGTACGCCTTAAACCGCCACCTTGCCAAGGTAGGTACACACTACAACTACCCGAGACATCACTCACTTTTCTGTCACGGGAACATGTTGAACATAAATTTATCTCTAACACTTTTGTTTTTTCAAGGATGAGTCTTTACGAAAAATCTCTGCCGTGGCTATTGATCCAGGAAACATGACGGATTCGAGAGCGCTGCGCACCAACACACCGGCAATGCTCTCGTACATCCAGGCATACCTCCTTCAGCCATTACGGCCACTTCTCCGTCTTCTCGTCCCTGATTTACGGAGGTCTGAAGATGCAGGTGTCGACGTTGCCGACCTTGTCTTGAACAAGACGTGGCGTGATAGGAAAGGGTACATCAGACTCATGGTACCGGGGCCGAGTTCAGAGGAGAGCCTCGACGAGACGAAGCAAGAGAAGATTTGGAACAAGACTGCTAGATGGGCCAAGATTACGAAGAAGGACACCAAGCTTTAGCATGGTATCTTGTTAGATTAGTTACTTAGCTTAAGGTCGGGTGGGAGTGGTTTACGGCAACTTGATTACTTATTAATTAATTCACTTACACATAAAAGTAGAAAAGAAACACACAAATTAAAGAAATAAGAAACATTTAAAGTATAATATTGGGTATCATCCGATTTCTCCTGGCCACTTTGTACACTTTGCCTTATATATCTTACAAGCCCTCTCGTGGCATTTACCATTGCACTGTCATACCATAGAGGCCATCTCCTTCACTCTTCGCCCAGATACTTTCCTAGTAAACCTTTTATGAAACACAGACATGTTCATTTTCTCGCAAGCCAAATCCCAATCCGTCGTCCACTTCTCGTAGAATGGCTGATAGCCTAGTAAACCGCCAACCCAGCGTCCGAGAAAGACGCCCAGACCGCGTGCGATTGTGCGACTGAAAGGTATCCAGGTGGGCAGCGATAGATAAGAGCCGCCGGCATCGAACATCTATGTGAAACGAAACACCGTTATTAATTTAATCCAACCTAAATGCTGTAAGGGAAGATAGGATAGGATAGGGCAGAACCGGGCAGTGAAGTAGGTAGGTAGGTTAACTCACACTCATGACCTGGATGAGGTTGAATTTCTCTCCTTTAACAACGACGAGATCCTGATACGCATACCAGTTCTCGAAGAATACCGTATCTAGGCGTAACATCTCATCTGTGTCCTGGCCGGAAAGGAGGAAGACAGTCTTCTCTCCGTCCCAGTCACTACCATCATTATCACACTCATCACTTTCTTGTTCTAACTCTTTCGACTTTGCGCCTATTTCCGACACAGGGGAATATAATCTGTGATTACACCACGGTGTGAGTTTGATTTCGCCGTCTCCTGGACGAAGCACATGCTCAACACCCTCGATCTCGACGGCTAAGCGGCCTTCTAGCACCTCCACGTACTCTTCCTGGTACGGGTGGAAGTGCAGAGGGGGTTTGTTCGAGCCTACGGCCGCGACCCGCGGATGCTGGAGCAGAAACGTCACCTCGTAGGCGAAGGCGCGGCTTTCATCGTATGGGTGCTCAATTACACGGGTGGTTATACCCCCTTCGAAACTAGAGACTTCTGTTAGCACTTTCATCACATCTGTGAGACTTGAGGTCGAGTACGTTAGATACATGTCCCACGGTGTGCGGCGCATCATGTCTATCTTGCTGAACATTTCAAATCTCGAGCGAGTTTAGGACTTATAGGACTTTCCTAGTCATCATGATAGGACCACACAAAAACACTCCATGGGATATCCTAGCTGAAGCAGAAACTCTAGGATAGGGGCAACATAGATTGAAAACGCTTTCCACTTACGCTGTGATAGTTTTCCCTAGATAGGGATCGATGTGCTTCAGGGAGGAGGACATCTTCTCTCAAGGCAAGGTTCAAGAAGCAAGCTGGGTAGTTGGTACTGTAGACTGATGCAATACAATTCGATCTACGTAAGAGAGATCCCACGCTTCATAAATATTGTAGGACGAGCAAAACTAGTCTAGATATTTCATCGCTAAGCTTAGTAGTAGTAGTAGCCTAGGACAGACTGGATGGGTGCCTGGGGGCTGTGACAAGACAACAAGGAACATTTGAAAAGAGCCCTGAATTCAGCATTCAACTTCTAAGCCTCACCTGATGAATCATAAGGTACAATTACTTACATTCTTACTAAATAGCCGAACTATCTGAATGAATCACAATCACACTTTTCCAAATTTGCTGATATCATCCACTTACTCCAAGAACGAGGCTTTTCGGTGCCATCGGGTTTTTGCGTAACCACCGCCCCATTCCTCCCTCCCGGCCGAAAATGCTCTCTTCCAATATGAATGAATAAGCGAATACGTTATCGAGGAAGGTCTAAGTTAAGCTCAATGATTTTCCTCTTCCCTTGCCCCTCCCCCCTCCCTTCTTCCCCCTTCCCCACTCCCTTACGTTCCGGGCACTCTCTCATACTATCGTACAATATAATCTTACTCTTTCCTTTCTAAATCGCAGTAGTTGGGTAGCTGAGCGCCACGGGACTGGGTTTCAACGTGGAACTCAAGACCCAAAGACCCAAAGACTAAGAACCCAGAGAGTCCCATTAAGAGCTACAACGGGCCGAAACTATCTACACTAGCACCTAGCGGCTTACTCCCGTAGTGGAGAGATCCGGTGGACTCTCTTGGTGCAAATAGGAAATGGTTTGTTCCCAAAGCAAGCTGCGAGACTGGACCACGTACTGAGTCCGAGTCGTATCGTACATACGGGGCATGGTTGGTTCAGTTCAGAGCATCCGCCGTGACCCGGGCTATCGAATGACGATGAGGATACGGATGCCAACACCAAAGGATTAGAAAAAGGAATCAGCAAATCTCATCAAGTGGGAGAGGATGGAGCGGAGGGAGCGGAAGGAGGGGTAGGTACTGTACTGCTCACCCGGTCGATGTTTATGACGACTTGATCTTCGCCAGGATGGCATCTCATTCGACCAGCTACGACATGCTATGATATACTAGTGAAGAACCGGGCTCCTGAAAGTCTTCAAGTCTAAATAGCACCAAATCCATCACCTTTATGGATCCCATGTGCCGTATCTCGTGTGAAATGAGCCATGCCCAGTGTATTGGGAGGCCTACCGGCGCGCAGGTTATGGTATTGCTTGATAAACCACCTCGGCGGAAAACTAGAGAAAAAGGAGGAAAGTTGACTTTTTTTTGCTTTCCCGTCTTCTCCTGGCGGAGACCGACCAAGCACTACTCTGTATTTAGAATGGTGTCAAGGTAGTTCCCAAGCCTTTAGTGCCGACGGGGAGGCTTTTTTTCTTTTCTTTTTCATGATATGAGGTATGAGGTATTGGGGAGAGACATGACACACCTGCACCTAGGTAAGATAACCTTATCACCCGCGCCGGTGTTGGTTGCGTGCCCACATGTCCACTAAGCAGATACCCAGATACCCAGATGGGCCGGAACATCGGACATGTAAGACAAGGCTGTTTGTGTTTATAAAAAGCAAACAGGGCATCTGTTATTACTGGTACCTCGACAGTCAGCACCGATTGTTGTGTCGTACTCGAGTACGTTTAATGGTCAGCTGGCCGGGATTAGCCTATAGGCGACCAGGCCCCCGGTTTCAAGTCAAGTTCGCCCTCGCTCACTCTCACAGGGGTTCTAGGGTGTTTCAGGGGTCTTCGGTGTCTCGGATTCTCTCCATCGTCAAGTTGGGTATCGTCGCAGTCGCATCGAGTGCAGGTAGGCAGCTCATCGGTGGGCCACTCAGGTACGCAGGTATGTGCATGTGTGCTCCATTTACCTACTATTAGCTGGCCCCGGTAGTTACGCTGTAGAAAGCGACTGAGGCAAATTATCCAAGGTTTAAAAAGCCAGTCTCAATGTTGTCATGGTGTTTACTTACGGTAGTTGAGGACTTTTACTCTCCATTATATTACTGAGAGGGTTAGTTTACCTCAGGGTTCTGGTCTCCATCGGATGAGAGAAGTCATTGGCTAAGTGGTAATAAACTCGACCCCTGCGGATGACCGGGATGTTTGAATGCTCCTTCTGAGGAACCACCCGTCACATCACCCCCATCGCTGTTGCTGCAACTTTCCCCAGGTGATCTACGCTAGGATATTCGTTAGGCTGCGCTGTTACCTGGACACCTGTGCAGAAACTGTGCTAACTTGGGTGTACAAGTCGGGACAGATCAACATGTAATAGTTACATACCTAACCTGCCTAGTTACGCCCATGTGACGCCGATACAATGCTGTAGTCTAGGTACATATGTATCGCATGTAATACTGATATGTTTGCGAGAGCGAGACGGGTTTGCCACGTGGAGCGTCCGACCTTGGAAGTTCTCTGCGATCTTTTTGGTACTAATTAGCAATAGACTCGAATGTCTATTATTATCGAGTTGCAGACAAGGTCGAATCACATCACCCACACGCGCTACCAGGCAGCCAGAGACCTGTACAGGGTTACATGGGATCCCAATATCGACGGTGAGGCTGAAGAACGCCCCTCGTTTCTCCGTGTATGCGGTACTGCGAATGGGCGGGTTCATGCTTGCGAGATCGCCCTTGCTGGGTTTCTCCACCAAGTCTCAGCACGCAAAATATACCGAGCCATACGCTCGGCCATGGCTCCCCGTCCATCATCATACCCTTAGTTTTGTTTTACATCTTACTCATCCGCCCGATCAATCAATCGGTAGCATTGCGTGGAAAACTCCCCGACCCTCAGTTGCTGCATCCTGCGAGTACTATGCGTCAGAGACCGTCATCCTTGCCCGCAATGCACTGCCCACGCGACAAGGTCGCATGCGTCAAGCAAGACAGCTGTGGTTGCATTCGGAGTTCTAGCACAAACGCCTGCCTCGGACGGATACTAACATGATCATCATCTCTTTGTCTGTTCGTTCATTTGTCTAACGCCATTAGTTAGTCTGTGTAGCAGCCAGTTAAAATAGTCTAGCTAGCCTATATTTGCGATCTAATAATACTATTATTCATGGCGTTGAGGGCTCCAGCGAAGATGCAAAATCAAGTGAGGTGGCCACTGTGTTTTCCACTGTATCCAGTATTGGACTGGGGGGACCTGAAAGTACTGGCAGGGGGCCGGAGATCACAGCTTGCAGGGGTGTGGGTGGGGGGGAATGTTAAGACGGTGCAGGGGGTTTCCTACGCAATTAATTCCAGCTAATTAGTCGTAATTGCTGAGGTATTCTAGACTATCAAGTACAAGCTTTAACTCCGAGTGCAAACTCCCCCGCTCCCCCAAATGATAATACCACTAATAATACATCATAGTGAAACACAACTTGAAATAGTAACCAGGACAACACAGTTATCCCTTGAAAACAGGTGTAACTAATTCAACACTCAAGGAAATTATTTTGGAACGATTTATGTCCTATCGTTTTCAATTGGAAGTTTGAAACCGCCTGGGACCAGTTTTTGGAAGATCTCATGTGGGTCATATTGTCGCTGAGCTGCCCGGAGTTTCGCAACGTTTCGTTTGCCGTAATGTCCAATCACATTTTGTGAGACGTCGGCGTCATTCATGAAGACGTAATCCACATATTTGCCTCTGCTCTTTGCGGCGGCTTCGATCTTGGCGATTAGGCTCGCCGTCGCCTCGTTGGCCACCTTGTCGTCCTCGGGATTCCACCAGCCAATGTCGATGGCAAGCCACGTCTGGCTGGTATACTCCAGGCCAAGTGCGTTTCCTCCGCGCACAAGTCCAGCCGCCACGGTGTTGGTGGATATGGGCTGCCAGCCTACCGCAATGCTTCCGGCTGTGAGATTCTTGATGGTGTCCAGCTCTGGTGATGTAGTGACGATCTTCTCTACAGTCTTGAACAAGGTAGCGTCCGTCTTGAAGCTGGTTGTATACCAGTTGAGGCGCGGAAAAGTGGGTGGGATTTGCCCCGCTAGGAAATCAGTGTAGGGTTGGATCTTGACGGTGTCTGCAGTTGTAGGGATGTTATAGAAGGGTGCGAATGCTGCTGGCTTTTCCTCGGGTTTGCTGTATATCATGTTCAGCAGCACGCCGATTGTCCCGTTCAGCGGGAAGGCCTGCATCATGAGATTGGCGTGAGGGTCCTTCAAGTTGACCGACTGGTACTCTAGCATAGCTTCCGTTAACGCCGGAAGGGAATCCAGCGAGTACACCTTATACCCACCCCATACATTTCCAATCGGATAAGTCTTGAGGGTGAACCTTGTTACCACACCTACGCGCTTGGTCAGCAATAATCGCTAAAACCTGCCGAGAGCATAACTTATAGGACAACCTACCAAAGTTGTTGGCGCCGCCTTTCAAAGCCCACCACAAGTTACTGTGAGAGTATCTGCTCGCATTCACGATGGAACCATCGGCCAATACGATCTAGAGAACTTGTTAGTTTCCATTCGAGTAGCTATTAAAAGGCATATCATCTATCTTCTGGGCTTACCTCGTAGTTTTCCACGTTGTCACAAGCTAGGCCGTACAGGTCCGAAAGATACGAGAGTCCGCCTGAAGATCAAGTCAGCAACACGTTTCCCCAACGCAGGATGAGAGACACACGTACTGCCAAGCGTAAGACCTCCCACACCGACATGGAGGATTCGACCCCCTACCACGGTTGTATTGTACTGCTCCAGATAACCGTACACCTCGCCCCATCTCATACCCGTGCCCACCACAGCGACGGCTCTCTCAGCATCATATTCAACTTTATTAAATCCGGACATATCAAATAAGACGCCCTCATTTATGTTCGCGCCCAACGGAGCTGGTGAGTGACCGCCCGAGCGGATCGCGAAGTGTACGTTCTCCCTTGCGAGATACTTGACAGCTTCGGAGACCTGCTCCGCCGTCTCTGGCTGTATAACACATGTTGGTGATGCCCAAGCTGTTTGTACCCTGTTATACTGTTAGTAACTGCACTTTATGTATACCGTCATCAATAGCAGGGTGAGATACCAATTCCCCTCTGACGCAACCTTGTATTTGTTTCCCGGGGGCAGGACAACGTTTCCGCCTAGGATGCTCTCTAGATGTGAACACGCGGCAGAGGCATTGGTCCGGTGTGCTGTCCCGTACGATGGGAGACAAAGGAGTGCTGTTAAGATCGGCAGTGCCCTTAGCCCTTGTGTTCGAGCCATTGTGAACTAGAATGATGAAATTTGACATGAACTATCCGGCAGAGCTCCTGGACCGGCGTCGCCTTGCATGCTATATAATGGCCCATTGTCTCGATAGGCGTCAGAAATTGATCTACATTCGGCCGCATTTGAAAGATGAACAGTCGTGATACATGCTCGATACGGCCGCGAGAGGAAAATAGGTATTGAGACTATTGAGCCCGGCACGAGGAACCCGTGAGGCGTCTTCCCATAAGAAACGGTCATTTGGAAGCCTAGCAAGGACATTTCCCGTACGGGATACATTGTATCTAGACAAAAGTACGCTCGTAGATCGCGTGCCGTAGTATCAAAGGGACGAAATAGGAAGTCTAACAAGGCAGCACTATTACAGTAATGGTTACTAACTGTGGCAGCTCTTTGCCGGAAGTGTGGGCTTGGTAAGCAATCACGAGGGGGATGCGAACGCCTGGGTTTCATCGCGCGTGCAGGGCGCCGCACCGGATCCATGGCAGTGGTAAATCGGCCAAGAATGCCGATGTGATATGATATGACCTGACATATCTCGGGTGCTTTGGGGGTGGGACGGAGTGACGGGGCGGAGGCATCCAAAGCTACTGCCCGCGCTATCAACGAGTTCTCGACTCCACGTCCCCAGCAGACTAATCTAACCTAGTACAGGCACAGGCAGTAAGGTACTTCTTTAAGTAAATTACTAGACCACTAGTGTATTAGTAGCTTAGAGGCATCCCAAGCTAGCTTTGCCCGCATTGGGCAAGCTATAGCTCTCTTATTCGTCCGTGTTCATGTTCAGCATGCCAGATGCACGTCATGTTCCTGGTAGGGATCGTCGAAAAGCAAGGCGCTTTTTAGTCTCGCTCTAGCCCATCTTTTTTAGTCTACTGTCAGGGACCCCCCTGAGTGGCTTGGTTCCCACCCCAGCATACCCAACCTTAGCAGCGAAACCTTAGATGGGTGGGCCGTGGGCACGCGTTTTGTAATAAGCAAGTATGACTTTGGGAAGTAAAAGTACCCGCCTACCTCCGTTCATGTAGCCAAAGGACAGCATATCACCAAACAGCTAACGCCGATAGCAAATGTAGCCTAAAAGAAGCCATCAGCGTTCCGGAAAACCCCTGGATAACATCATTCCACGGTGAGCGGTTGCACCGGCTTCCCTCCCAGCCCGCCGAGACAACTCATTCTGAGTCCTGAGGTTACACCGGACGCTCAGCGAGTGAAATCCATGTGATATATGCCTCGCCAGAGCCAGCCTTCGCCATAACAAGCCGGGCAGTAGGTAAAGAGTCAGACGAACCACGACTTGCAGGGTTTAAATCAGTCAACAGCTTTTTAATCTCCAGCAAAGGCAGAGTTGAGAACAGAGTTGCGCATAGTGGCCTAACACTGCTCAGATGCTGTAGAAGACCCTACAAACACCATACCAAATTTATCAACAGAATCATCATTCAGCCTAGTAGGCCCCGAGGTTGAAAGGACAAGGTGGACAACATTCAAACGATCCAACCCAAAGCCAAAGGTGCCAGGGTAATCGGCGTTAGAGGCGTATGAACATAGCGGCTGATACATGGGCTCATAATTAATACATAATTGATAAAGATTGATTTGTAATAAGCAAGTAGGGCCACTCATCTTTACTCGTTTTGCTTGCGTCCTACCGTTCTCCGTACGCTAGTTGTCCGCCGCTGCCTCCGGGCTTTCGCCGGGCTGCTTGATGGGAGGACTATTTAGCTCATAAAAGGGAAGTAAAATGATATCGATTTGGTAAGGTGTCAAAAGCAACGGCGGGACATCATGGTCCTCATCCTACACCTAGGCAGAACCCACTTATTAGCGGCTGTCACCGAAGCCCAAAAGGTAATTAGTCAAAGCTAGCAACGCATTAAGGTTGGGTCTTGGAGGATTTAAACTCGTGACTCGAGGGTCTCTAGGGCTTCTCTCGAAGTTTCAAGGCTAATTGGGGTAATTGGGGGTGAATTGCCCAGCAAGGGCACAGCGTGTTGACTAAGCAATCAACTTTAACCCCACGGACTAGGTTGGCTAGCTACTAACTAGGCGGGTAACGGCACTGCCTCTAAATTCGTACATCTCGCACGCACAGCACGTACAGATGCAAATAGCTTGACTACAGTCGCATTAGCGACGCTGTCATGTAGTAATAACTGGTAAGCCAGCCGGGGACCAAAGTCGAGGTACATCTGGTTGCGTTGCGTTCCCTTGCCGAACGGAGAACTGCGGTTACACGTGCCTTGCCCATCCAGGAACCGGAGTCATCATGCTAAAAAGTCAGATGCTGGATCGACCTGCAGATTGTCTGTACAAGGCTGCGTCTAACACGGCGTCTATACGCAACCATGATGTGAAGTCAAATGTGACCCACGCTCCAAGTTCGGCCTTAGGACATCCCAGAATGGAATGCGCAGAAGTGCGATTGCCTGGACGCTTGGAATGGTTGTCCGTCCCTTTTCTCCCCATCCCATACGCACGGAAGTGGCGTGGGGCAACTATTAGCACCTTTTTTTTTTTTCTTCAATGATTTAGGCCGGTATTGACCGGTCTATCACCGCGGGTCATTGAAGAAAGCTGAATCATTACGGGACCAGATAGGGCAGTAGTGTGGGAGATCTTATGAGCCCTAGCTAATGGAGATGAGCAGGCAACTCTATTCCCAGAACCGTAATACACTCACTCGCACTCCCCATGCCAATGGCGGGCGTGGACCGGGGAACATCCATCCAACAATGCTCTGCCTCCCTGAGGTTGACACAATCTCGATATGACTCCGGCCGCTCCACCCCGTAGAGACAATGAGGCAGCCTATTTATTTACACTATCCCTGGGCCGCTAGGTGGTGTTTAGAACAACGGGAATCATCTATATAAGGGCCATTGATGGAAGGTTTGTCCTCCGAACAGGATCAGATCAGACGTCAAACACACATTCCTTTCCGCATCATACCAACTTAGAAACCCCCCGTGTCATACCGACTTAGCAGTTAAAACTGTCTGTCTACCGCTCAGTCTTACACGTCATTGACGTCATTGCTATCATGGAAGAGAAGGGTTCTACCCTGTACGGCAAGCCGGCCGTCAGAAAGCTAGCTACTGAAACATCAGCACCTTTCGCAGAGGACAACGCAGCTCTATCTCAGCAATATGGCGGTATTCATGCTGGCGGCTGGGTCGGCCGTCTGCCCTCATCCTGGGTTCCCTATGTCCAACTGGCACGCCTGAGCCCACCGGCAGCTTTATTTCTTATATACTTCCCTCATTTCTTCGGTATCATCCTGGCCGCGTTAATACAGAGATCTTCGGCCGCTGATGTTGTACGGGCTGGCTTGGTGATGCTCGGCGGGAGCTTCTTCTTCTCCAACGCCGCCCACGGCTGGAATGACCTTGTCGATGCCCCGATCGATCAGGCTATCTCGCGCACGAGTAAGCGGCCAATTCCCCGAGGCGCCATCACCCCGCGTGCTGCGCTCCTCTTCACCCTCTCTCAGGGATTTGGCGCGGCCCTGTTTCTCCTGCTGATGCCCAGCGGGAGCGCAATCTACGCCGTGCCTAATATTATCGGTACTATATACTACCCTTACGCAAAGCGTCACACGAACTTCGCCCAGATTGTGCTCGGCTGGTGTCTTGCTTGGGGCATCGTGATGGGCTCCTGCTCGATGGGCCTCAAGCCGTTCACGGGCGGACCGTTCGGGGCCGAATCGCCCGATCAGCAGGTTTGGGTACATCCCTCTATTGCGTGCATCTTCCTCGCGAGTATCCTGTGGACCGTCATCTACGACACTATCTACGCACACCAGGATCTCCGAGACGACCTCAAAGTCGGAGTTAAGAGCATCGCCGTGCTGTTCCGGGACCAGACTAAAGTCTTGCTGTGGCTTGTCCTAGGCTGCATGATTGCTCTCCTTTGCATGGCCGGTCTGCTCGAGCAGATGGGCTGGCAGTACTACATCATCGCCGCTGGCGGCTCTGCGCTCTCTCTCGGGGCGATGATCGCGCATGTCGAGCTGAAGGATTCCGCGAGCTGTTGGTGGTGGTTCAGATACGGTTTTTGGCTTGCGGGAGGATCCATTGGAGCCGGCCTCTTGTCTGAGTACATGTTTATGACGCCCTTGTCTTACGCTTGAAACGCTTACATAAATTAAGAATGCACGTTGCCTGTCGGTCGGGAAATTTCTTTTTTTTGTCATTGTCGTACTGCCTATGTAATTTATGTACCTACTACATGTATCGCTGGTCGAGAAGAAGCCTATATTTCCCTAGCCTCTATCTAATTGGTGTCCTTAACCGATTCATAAGCCTCATCACTTGTGTGACGTGTACTACTGGTGAACCGAAAGTAGAGCACCCAAGGTCACTCGTTGGGATCCGATCGTCCCCTTAAGCGGCTGGCCAATTCTTGTTGATGGTGATAGCGGCCCCGTTGGAGGCTGCCGCCATTGTCGGATCTGTGAAGAAGAGGGCGTACTTGGCCACATCCGGAAGTTCTACGGTCGTCTTCCCGGCAACGTAACCAGGGTTGTTGGCGGTCATGATACCCATGCCCTCCTGGTTGAAACCAGTGGCCAGGTCGTCGGCAATATTGGTGTTCATGCCACCCATGAGGAACGTGACACTGTAGATTCCCTTGTGCCCGTACCAACCCGCCGTGTTCTTCATCAGACCCAGCAGGCCATGCTTGCTAGTGGTGTAGGCGGCGCCAGCGTTGGTACCTCGAATGGACGCCACTGAGCCAATGCTGATGATGGTGCCGCCGGATGGGGATTGCGCCTCGAAGGCGTTGACGGCGGCCTTGGTGCACAGGAACGCGCCCGTCAGGTTGACGCCAATTACCCGATTCCACAGATCCAGGGGGGTGGACCCAGCGCCGTCGAACTTGTCCATGATGCCAGCGTTGTTGATCAGCATGTCGATGCGGCCGAATTTGGCCGAGACATCTGAGAAGAAGCTGGTGACGGCCGCCTCGTCGACGATATTGGCCTGAGAGGTGATGAACCTGTTGTCACCGTACTTGGCCCATTCAGCTGCTGTTTCCTTCAGGCGGGCTTCGTGGACGTCGCAGACAGCCACATTTGCGCCTGCCTCTAAGAATGCGGAGGCAAGTGCTTTGCCAAGACCCCCTCCTCCGCCAGTGACGATAATCGTCTTCCCTGCAGCTGAAGATGTGGCCATTTTTTCTAAGTGTTACTGATTGTGGTGAAGAGCGGTGAGGAGAGTGATGACGAATGACGATGGACGGGCTGCAGTCTAAGATCTATATGATATGGTATGGAGTCTATAAAGCTATTCTGGAAAGAGGCATACAGCATCTGCAACTAAATACCATTTTATAGACTATATCTATACCTGCCGTTCCTGACCGAGGTCGGGGGGATGTTACAGAAATAGGTAATGAATCCGCTGTGAGGAGTATATCCCTACCTCCTTACTTACATAAGCACATGCCTATACCTTGGTAGTTGGGGGCAAGAGGGCCTATAACGCTTCGCCAGCTGTTCAACCCGAATACGACCACGAGCAGAAGCGGTCTTGACTCGGGTGGGATCGAAACATTTAATAACCACCCACTCTATATTATTCCAAGTGTAGGAAAATACGAAATCCTACTTGTCAATGCGGGTTTGAAAAGGAATTGTGTAAGATGAATGCTCACCCTTCGGTTAATAAGTACCAACTTAGTTGCATATCGCGCTTACGCGCACGTACAGTTGATCGTGTCACAACCCGAGATGGTGCATGTCTTAAGTCTTCGCAAGCATGTTTATCCCTGAGCCGGATGCCCCGGAGATACCATACCTAGCTGGCTTGTTGCCACAAGTACATTAAAGGGGTAGTGTTGTTACACCTACGAGACTGGGGCTTGGCAGCTCAAAACCGGCGGTAACGAGACAGTCGATTTCTATTGTCTTGTGAAGATATGTGTCTGATTATATACCCAGGGACCTGGATAGGGTGTATATACAATTAAACTAGGTTGTGCTGCCTGGTCCCACAAGCGCACCAATATTTTGCCGTTATCCTTCCTTTACTGGAACGGGGGGTTGGCATTCTTGTAAAGCTGCTCGAAGTAGGCCTCGAACCAACTGCCGGCTTCGGGCGCGGGGGTCAAGGCGGAGGCAAGTCCGCAATGATAATCGTATCGAGCAGCACTAGTGTCGCTCGTGCCATCACATTCACCACCGGGCTTTACCCACACGAAGGCATCGAGGAGTTCGCTGCCCGTCTGCGCTGACGGGCGAAGACCAAAGCCAGTACCTCTGGCATTGCACCAGTCGCCCCATTCATTCTGGCCGGTGGGTTGCTTGCCACTGCGACCAGTGTCGGTGATGAAGTGGGCATCCCATCCGGCAGCCTTCAACAACGGTGCGAGAGCATTGACGTAGCTGGACTCATCGCAGACTGAATTACCCTGGGTGTATGACGGGCAGGTACCAATCTTCCAGGCGTTGTAGTTTGCGACATTAGTGGCAAGACCGCGAAGGGAAGCTGGTTTACCAGCGTCGTTGTAGACTTGAGCGTAGAGTTGAGCGGCAGGAGACAGGTTAGCTGGCCATCCGAGCCAACCGGCATGGCCCGCATCCAGATACATGGCCACATTCGGAAGATTCAGCTTCGTGATGGCGTAGTTAGTGCACTCGAGGTAGGCCGATTTGGCGTCCGCGCACTTGGAAACGCTCAAATTGGTGACCATGTTGGCGAGCGAATCAGGCTCTAACGATAAGTTAGTAAACATAAGTATACCAAACGGCTTTCGTATCGTGGACTGACCAATGACCAAAATAACGCGCACGTCAGAGTAAGTCTTGAGGACTTTTACAATGGCATCGATGTACTCCTTGTATTTGGCAACGCCGCCATTTGCGATGGAGTACTCGCCGTTGGACGCCGCCGCCGCGCAATCTCGATTTGGGAGGTCGTAGACGACAAAGATACCAGCATACTTGCCACCTTTCGCATTTGCTGCGCGGATATCCGCTATGGTCTCCTCCATGAGATCGACCTTGTCTCGGGTGTCCCTGGAAGCGTTTAGCTGTGCACACCCAGCATAGAACAGACTTTCTTGAACTTACAACCACATGAAGCTTGGTACTTTAGCGACAGCCGCAGCTCCGGGGCCCAGGGTAGGTACGGCGTATGCACTCACTTCTGAGGCATAGTAGGAGTTGGGCCACATATCGATGCCCGAAAACGGGTTGCCAGAGGGGATGGCAGTGGTAGAACCTGTCGGTGCCGAAGTGGTGGAGGTGACCTTGGTAGTCGACTATTGTGCGGCATATTAGTAACGATCGAGTGCCACTGCTCGGGGTTATGGAAAGAAACAGCAGTGGCTTTCGAGAGAAATAACGAGTAGATAAAACTCACAATGCTAGTAGTCGAAGTCTTCGATGTTGTAGTTGTGGTTCGAGTAGTGGTCGTAGACGTTACAGCACCCGGTATACATTGGCTTTGGCAGTATGTTAGATCTCAATCCCAACCCGGCGAGGACATGAAGTTATTACCTGTAATAATCGTTCTGCTTGACACAGGTACTACCGCTTTGACAACAGGCGGTGCCGGACCATCCAATACCACCGCATTGCTGCCTATCCAGCTTGTTAGCAACAGAGATCGACGTATCGGTTTAGGAAGCAATACCATTGTGGAGTGCAGGATTGCCGCTCTTCGAGTGAACTCTCGAAGGGAACAGCGAGAGCAATACTGCTCAAGGAAGCAATAAGAAGCTTCTTTGCGGACATGACGCTTGATGCCTGAACTAATGGCCTAGCTGGAAGAAGACAAGATGCCGTTGATCTGTGATGAGAATGGCCTCACGAGACGACGGATCAAGGGCTTTTATCTACGCTTGATCCCATCGTAGCTCTACTTGCAGCGGTTAGACGGGAACGAAGACGCTTGAGGAACCCCATGACTAGTTCCGAGGCGCACCACGATGAGACGACGACACAAGTCTAACGATGCGCTTAGACGATAGACAGTGAAGATGAGGTGGTTATCCACCTATGGTGACGGAAACACGGTCGACATTCCCGAGAGCAGAACATAGGGGCTGGATCTGACGACAAGCGCGCAAGCCGTCTCGAGCCTCACTAGTTCGCCTACCTTAGCGACGACAGGGCATCACCAGGTGTGAAGTGAGGTATGACGATGAGGAGAATAGTCCGCCAACCAACTATCGTCGCGGATAGGCGTGAGAGCTGCGGGACCCGGAGGGCTAGAAGCATATTCTAGGATCTAACCTGGTTTGGCCATGATCTTCGGAGGCATCCCCCTAGCAAATCCGCATTAGGGAGGTCAGGAAGCGGGCACACAGGGTGGTGACGAGACTCCGAAGGAAATCGAGGCGACTCCGCATGGCGCCCCATTCTATGCATCAACCTCGCTAGGCCGTACTCTGATTACTAGCTATGCCAACATCAGAGCTGGACGCCCACAGTACCTAAGGCACCGGACCGGGGCGTTAAAGAGAAATATTTAATATTCTCACGCGAAGCAGCTAAGTTGCGCCGGCGACGGGCATTGCTTCCGAAAGACTTCTCTGAGTTAGTGTACATCCAATCCAAGCGAAGACGCCCGGACCTAAGCCGGGGCTATCACCCCCAATAGCGGGCATTGAACGGAGCTTTACTGCTGCTCTGCCGGACATGAAGCAGCTAAACCGGATTATTCACTACAACACCACAAAAACGAAAGATGCGATGGAAAATGGAGAAATTTCGCGTAAGCAAGTGGTGTTGCATTGCGCAAAATGGAGCGCTTGTTATCAAGATAAGGGGAAACAAAAAGAAAGGTCGAGGGCTAGATCTCAAGATGGCGATGGGTCTGGGAATAAGAAGAGCACCTAACTTGAAGGGCAAACGTTCAAGACAAACAGTACGAAGCGTTTGTCATGATTTAGCGGTTAGAAGCTTACATGTATTTATCGATCATTGATAGACTGTTGCCAGACGTGCGAGAAGGGCAAAAGCTAGGGAAACCATGAATTTAAGCTTGCAGCGTACTAGAGAATAAACTAAGAGTACAGCTTCGTATCCACATACGAAACTTGCAATCAATGAACGTACTTTTTTATTGCATTGAGACCTATCGACTTTTCGTTACTATGTCTTGCTCAAGGCGTTATTGAAGCCTGAGATCCCTTCCAATACAGATTATCTATATCTAGGTAAAGAATTACTTCCATACCTTGTTATATAGGTGCTTACCTGTGTGAATAGTATGGTATGCCAATATGCTTATAGACTATACATAAGCTGCAGGCCAACGTCTATATGCACATATATGCCTTAACAGGAGATTAGCAGCTATGAGGTACCTACCTGGGTACATCCATTACGGAAGTTTACACCCCTACCTACTTATTGCACAGGGAGGTACTCGAGAATCTGCTGCCAATCTAGGCGCATCGGATAGGGGTTTATACTGCGTACAGCATTCTGTTATCAACTAAAAGTCAATTAGAACTTTGTCATTCTGCGATGCAGGTTCAAGTCCGTCCGACTCAATAATTGCTTGTTATAGCCCAATCATATCCGTCAAAGTCCGTCTCGGCCCTTCGACTACGGCAAGATGCTGTCGGGCATTCTGATATTTAATCAGAAAGGTGAAAACCTCATATTCCGCGCCTTTCGGAACGACTGCCGACCTCGCCTCGCCGATGTCTTCCGCATTCAGGTCATCTCGAATCCCCAAGTTCGGTCTCCTATCCTGACCCTCGGCAGCACCACGTTTAGTCATGTCAAGCACGAGAACATCTACCTCGTCGCTATCACCAAAAGCAATGCCAATGCCGCCCTAGTTTTTGAGTTCCTCTACCGCCTCATCCAGCTGGGGCGGGGATACTTTGGCAAGTTTGACGAGGAGGCCGTCAAGAACAACTTTGTGCTGGTCTATGAGCTGCTGGATGGTATGCGTTGCACCTCGCGCCATTATACACTTTGACTTACTGATGACTCCATCTCGATCCAACAGAAATAATCGATTTCGGATACCCCCAGAATACCGAAACCGACACTCTAAAGATGTATATCACCACCGAAGGCGTCAAATCCGAGCGCGCTCCCGAAGATTCCGCGAAGATTACCATGCAGGCGACCGGTGCGCTATCCTGGCGGAAAGCTGACGTGAAATACCGGAAGAATGAAGCCTTCGTGGATGTCATTGAAGATGTCAACCTACTCATGTCTGCCACTGGTGCCGTTCTTCGTGCCGATGTGACTGGCCAGATCATTATGCGCGCTTACCTCTCAGGTACCCCTGAATGCAAGTTTGGGCTCAACGATCGCTTGTTGCTGGATCAAGATGGTCTCCAATCGTTGCCCAGTGGTAACAGACTGGGAACGAAAGCGACCAAAGCCGCGGCCGGAAGTGTTACTCTAGAGGATTGCCAGTTCCATCAATGCGTCAAGTTAGGCAAATTCGACTCGGACCGCATCATATCCTTCGTACCCCCTGACGGCGAATTCGAGCTTATGCGATATCGAGCGACGGAAAACGTGAATCTTCCATTCAAGGTGCATGCCATCGTTAATGAGGTTGGCAAGACCAAGGTGGAGTATAGCATTGGGCTCAAAGCCAATTTTGGCAGCAAGCTGTTCGCGACCAATGTCGTCGTTCGCATTCCTACGCCACTTAATACCGCTCGCATCACCGAACGCTGTACACAGGGTAAAGCAAAGTACGAGCCAAGTGAAAACCATATCGTCTGGAAGATCGGCCGCTTCACAGGCCAAAGCGAGTTTGTCCTGAGTGCCGAGGCCGACCTCACAAGTATGACTAATCAGAAAGCATGGTCACGACCACCCCTTAGTTTGAGTTTCAGCCTTTTGATGTTTACTAGCTCCGGGCTTCTGGTGCGGTATTTGAAGGTTTTCGAGAAGAGTAACTACCCAAGCGTCAAGTGGGTACGGTATATGACCAGAGCCGGTTCATATGAGATACGGTAAGAGAAGAGTTATTTCGCCCTATCCGTGTGCGAATAGTACTAATGATCATTGCAGATTCTGAGCAAGGTGTAGTTGATATTGAGAGCAAATTACACGCATATACCGCATATACCACATACACCACGATGATTGTGCGAGGGCATACTGCAACAGTTGAAGCCGTGTTCAGAGGGTCGTCCTTTCACATAAGCTATTGCCCATACAGCTGACCCATAAAGGCATGTTGGCTTGATGCTATCATGTACAAGATACATTGTCCTGGAAACCAACATCGAGCCCTTTTGTGTTCCCCCCCGCTTGCCAGCGTGGGATCATGGACTTCGTTCCGTATCCCACCAAACAGCAATATTCCTTAGCCTTGTCATTCTCTCGAGGATGCATTGGCTGTCTTATGATCTACATCACAAAGATATAGAAATGCACCAACCGAACTTCGGGTCCAGGGCACAATAGGATTCTGACCGTGCCATAGAGCCAGGTAGTTAGCCGTGAAGTCTGTCCATGGCCTCACAAGAGGAGGCCATTGGTCCCTATTGCCGTTTGGGCCCAGAGAGATTAGAGGGGAAGCAAAGCGCGCTTGTGGACCTACACATGTCAATCGGCATAACTGGGAGGCCTTAACGACAAGGCAAACCTCAGGTTCGCCGTGCAACTTACTGAAGGTACAGGAGTCCAAGTAATGGTTACTGCATTATACCCAAGATCACTTTATTCCCTAGGTATTCTGAAACCGAAATTCAGTCAATACAAAACAAACTTTAAGACGATACCAACTCTCTTTCGATATTCAAGAGCTTCCTATATATCCGAGTCAGTATCCTAACCCTGATAAACTTGCCAGTTAAGTACCTAAGCATAAGGACGTCAAAACTGTAGACCTAACGGCGAGTAGGGGGGGGATGGATATCATCTATATCTACGGTATAAACAGTCTACTGGTCTACCAATCTAGAGAAAACTTGCTAAAACAGGTAGCAAAAGCTCTGCAAAGACGGGTGCGGTGGGATTCTCTCCGCCAATATATATAGTTTCTAGTCAGTTCCAAGTCGTGAAGAACGCAATATTCTCTTCTACTAAGCTTTTCAAGTGTCATCACAAAATATCCCATCCATCCGGAAGGGTGAAGCCTGATAGCTTCGGCCTCCAGGCGTCGCCATATCAACGTTGTAAGTTAGAATCTGGCTTGATAACACTTAATCTGCCTCTTATTTATCTACTATATGTCCAGGCGACAAGTAAATAAGTTGACTTGCATCACCTTCATATAAATACCGTACTATATCACTTCACAAACTCAAAATGCCAGTCGACTTCGAAAACCAAACTTGCTAGCATGACCATTTCGCTACAGAAACCTCATTAGAGTGGCTAACAAGGTCAACGACATTTATATCCTTCACCGAGTCTTATCTAGACCAACGGACTTCTTCATCCTCAGCCTCATCTTTTCAACATAAAGATTAGGACAAAGCCCGGTCAAGAATTCTACATCTGGGCTCCGGCATAAGTGATCTACACACGTACTTCCGAGCACGTGGCTATATCGACGTCACATACATTAACTACGAGCCGCTAGCGCTGGAACGCGGGTGCCAGATCGAGAAGAACGCTTTCGGTGGTGATGCGGTGGTAAAATATGCACTCGCAGATGTTAGGAGGCTACGTTCAGATCTTAGCTCGAACAACCTGTCTTGAGATCGTCCAAACACCGACTCGGACTCGGACTCGGACTCAGATTCACGTCAGCGGCAGAGGTCTTTCGAAACCGCTCATTATACCTTCGATTTCGTTATCGACAAGAGCACCGTCGACGCCGTGTCCTGCGGAGGGGAAGAGGCCTTCATAGACACGGTGCGCAGTATCCGGGAGTGTATCGCATCTGACGGCCTGTGGATATCACTTAGTTATTCGGCAACTCGCTTCCAGTTACCGGCTGAGTATATGCCATTTGATGTTCGCGTTATTGGAAAGGTCACGACACCTAAGTCACGGCCGGCGGACCCGTATATTTACTATTGGTGTTATCTCTCACGGCTCCAGTAAGAGGAAGCTAATTTTTGGTAATAATAATGGGTATAAGCGCCACTACTGGTAGTAGCATAATAAAGCGATGGTATAGTTATCAGATGTTGAATAGATTTAGGTAAATTCAGCGTCATGCCCTTTTCGTGCGTTGGTCCGATGTTGAGACAGATGATGTAATGTGCTAAACCTTATCTATGCGAGCTCAGATTCTATTACTTATACTGTACTTGTTAAGCTTAGTCCACTATCAGTAAATAAACAGACATAACATCCAGATGCCTGCTATTTACAGAGCTGCTGTCTAGATACTTCTACTTACCTGCCTATATTCTGTGAACCTTCATATATTTACCACTGGGTAAGTTTGCCGGCCTGATTGACTTCCCCAGAGAGATTACAGGATGTCATGCCTGTACAGTGTTAGATAAACGGTGTCACACAGTCGTATTGTCCGTTACCTTAGTTGATGTAGTGTTGCTGGTAGCCAATCAGATGTCGACCTTGGCTCTGGGGCTTCCCGTCTTGGATGACCTATAGCTCCCTGTCGACAGAAATAATAGGACTTGATATCCACCAAGCCCGCTATAAATCCCAAGCTTAAGGGTAGATAGACCACTGAAACCTTGGCGATGACCTCATTCCGTCCTATTCTCCTGCTCCCCTCCCTGTCAAACACGAAACTCAATACCATGAAGCGCCTTGCTGTGTCCCTCGTCCATTCCTTTCCTGCTTTGAATCGTGATTCAACTAGTAGCGAACTGAATTGATTGGCTCCTGCCGGTAAACAAGCCGTGCACCGCATTTTAAATAGTACTTAAGTATGCCACCATTAAACCCTCCACGTGTCGAGTATAGATACGTGATGGTTGACTGACATGACATCGGAATCTCCTTCACAATCCAAGGACTGTAAACCACCATATTCTACGCCTAGACCCTACCTCACAGGAAAAATAGAACAGAGATCCCATTGTTAATAAGCTCAAGGCTCTGTTCCTTCACCAGCAAGACGCCGGGTCTACAATAATTGTTCTCTCTTGTCGCCAACTAGTCCCGCATCGGAGCTGGACATAGTATTCAGATTATAGTCTTATTGTACTTTGTCAAGGAATCGCCCCTAAAATGGCCAACGACGAAAACATAGAATATCAGGATGGCTCAAGCACTAGCAAATCCTATAAGCAACCACATAGTGGCAGACACCCGATCCCCACGGTACAAGGGTATAGAAATCAAAGAAAAGAGTTGGAGGGCCAGGTCCAAGATGAAGAGCGAGCTCAACAAGGTCCAGAGGACGAATCCAAGACAAAAAGAGCCTACCACTCCGCAAAAGCTATATTCAAGGACGAAGACCGTACCGAGCCTGACAATCGTCATGACCCTTATCCCGTTGCAAACCATAACTATGCGAAGAATCTGGGTCATCCTGCCCAGGGGGGAGATGCAACCCCAGTGAAAGAGACGGAATCTGTCTCGGAGCAGCATCTACACAAAGATGAGGGATATAACGAGAAGAAGGGCGAAAATAAACACGAATCTGGCGGGAAATCAGCCACCGAGGATGTTGCTGGTGCCATTGACCCGAAACAGAAACGTAAAGCAATGAAGAAGAAAAAGCGACAAGGCGAAGGGAGGGAGGTCACCGACCCGGTAACACATCTTCCCATTGTTATACACGACCAGACCGAGAAAGATCTCAACTCGGTTCCTGAGAATGAGCCCGAGCCTGGCACACATCACACTACGAACACGGGTCCTGCTGGTGCATCCAAGTCGGACCAGGAGCTGCAGGCTGAGAAAGAGATGAGCCAGCGCAGCTACGACATGATGCAGCGTGTATTCCCACCGCCAGACTTCGACCTTACAAGACAAGAGCTAGCCACAGTCTACAAACAGGCCATCTATGCTGGGTTGTCCGTAGTTTGCTTGCTGGCTTTATTCTTCTTCATTGTACCCGGGCCCTTTTCCAATCGAGGATCTAGACTATCTGACGACGGCAAGACCTGGCTTCATACATTGCTCGGTTTGTCTCGGTTGCTCGTCTTCCTCGCTCTTAGCGCGGCCACAATTGTAGGGTTGGGGCAATGGGCGAACAAAAGGGCTACCGAAATCTTCGACGATGAAACATGGGAAGCTTCGCGCAGAGAGGAGCAGGCGATTCTTGGCGATGACGAGGAATTGCCCGAGTCTACGCAATGGCTCAACAATCTCGTCGCCTCTATTTGGCCGTTAGTCAATCCAGACCTCTTTACTTCTCTTGTGGACCAGATCGAGGACGTGATGCAGGCTTCTTTACCCAAAGCTGTAAAAATGGTAAGCGTGGACGATATGGGGCAGGGAAGTGAAGCGATCCGAATCCTCGGCGTTCGATGGCTACCCACCGGCGCTGCAAGTCAAAGCGTTGGCTCCGACGGCCAGTTGCGCAAGGGCGATAAACCATCTCAGGGGGACCGAACCGACCCTCAGAAATTGGAGGATGCGAATAGTAAAACTGATGCCGGTGATGAGAAAAATAGCACTGACAAGGAAGGTGAGGACCCGCAGCAAGAAGAACAGGAACAGGTGTCTATGCGCGAGGGTATGGAGGCGGAAGAGGGAGACTTCATCAACTTGGAACTTGCGGCTGCTTATCGCAGCCGCACTTCCAGCAACTTGATTAGAACAAAGGCAAAGAACGCCCACCTCTACCTCAAGTTCTACCTACCAGGCGGTGTAGTTGTCCCGGTGTGGGTTGAGCTCCGCGGCCTTGTTATGACCCTCCGACTCCGACTTCAACTTACCCCCGACCCGCCATTTATCGAGCTGTGCACTTTGACCTTCCTGGGGCAGCCTAAGGCGAGCATATCGTGCATGCCACTGTCCAAGCATAGCTTCAGCCTAACGGATGTGCCCCTCATATCCTCGTTTGTCAATTCCGCCATAGATGCTGCTCTTGCCGAATACGTCGCCCCGAAGAGCCTGACTTTGAATCTAAAAGATATGCTCATGGGTGACGATTGCAAGAAAGATACCGTTAGTCTAGGTGTGGTTTGGATCTTCATCAAACGTGCGAGTGGCTTCAAGCAAGGGGATGGTGGAGTTGGCCCTATGAAAGGCAGCAGTGACGCCTATGTCACGGTATCCTGGGGCAAGTTTGGCAAGCCCGTTTCCGCGACCCGTATCGCTGTGGGAGAGAACGAACCCAGTTGGCATGAATATGCTAGCATCCTTGTCACTCCAGAAGAGGTCAATGCCGAGGAAAAGCTGCGCTTGCAGCTATGGGATTCGGATAAATGGACAGCCGATGATGATTTGGGTCGTGTGGAAGTAGATCTGAAAGACCTAATGCGGAACAAAGAGACATCGAATAGGATTCAAGAACGAGAAGACCGCTTCACCGGCGAGGATATAGAAGAGGAGATGCCAGGTTCCTTGACATGGTCTGTCGGCTATTTTGCCAAAACCAGAATCACAAAGCAACAACTCGAACAACAGACGGTGAACAGAGATATCCGAACTCTGGAGGACCTTAAACACCATGTTTCAGAGTCTTCTGAAAATAAGCTCAGAGAGGCCGGCAAAGAATCAACCGACGACGAACTCAAACAACAGAAAACACAGGACTATAAAGAACTTGAGACCAACAGTAAGTCCAGTTTCCATATCTCTACCCTTCTCCGCTGCTACTATACCTACTCCTTATTATCATCTTGTTTCCTTGTTTCCCTCAGTACGAATCCCGCTCTTGGATTGTTAGGATAGCACACACACACACACACTCTCTCTCTCTCCCTCATAGCTTTTTGAAGCAATCGTCAAGGCAAGGCACAGTACAAGTTTCTGACAAAAGGTTTGTAGTGATTGTATCGGCACCGCCAAGCGAGGAGTTCGTCTCTGGAGTTCTGAGCATACAGATCCACAACATTACAGGTCTTGAACTCCAGAAGCTCCAGAAGCAAGACAAAGGCGACGGTGGCGATGACGAGGAGGAGGCTGAGCGGGCAGACGATATGCCTGATAGTTATTGTACAATTATCCTGAACCATAAAAAGATCTTCAAGACCCGCACGAAGCCTAAGAATTCCAAGCCCTTCTTCAACGCCGGTACTGAGAGGTTTATTCGAGATTGGCGGAACACCGAGGTCATAGTGAGTGTACGGGACGCGCGCGAAAGAGAAGACGATCCTCTTATTGGGCTGGTGTATCTCCCTCTGTCTAAGGTGTTTGAAAAACGCAGCCAGGTGATGGGCAGTTATTTCCTAGTGGGTGGCATCGGTTACGGGAAAGTGCGAATTAGCATGGTCTGGCGAAGCGTTGAGCTCAAACTACCGCCTCAGATCAGAGGTTGGGATTACGGAACTCTACAGATCCGCGGCCCGGTCAAGCCCAAAGGTGGGCTCGATAACGGTCTTACCAACCATCGAATCAAGATCAGAACAAATACGGGTCGCGTGAAGCTATATCCCGATGGTGGAGTATGGCGAAAGAAAGCGGGGCAGAATTCAGACGAGACATTCATGGCTGTGCGTAAGCGATATTCGTCAGCCATGATTGTGGAGTTCCGCTCGTCTTCGATAGGACCGGATAAGACCTTGGCCTTTGCTGTTTTATGGCTTCACGAGCTTAAAGATGAGGAGGACGAGACCAAGTGCCTGAAGGTCTGGAAAGGCAACAAAGAGAGTTTTCGAAAGGCGCAGACATGTTGCGAGTTTAATGGATCCGGCGACAAAGATGAGCTGCTTGGAGAGATTGAGGTCACTGTCCGATTCTGGCGGGGACTTTCCGGATACCACAAGAGCTTCGCGGCCAAGTCAAAGAACAAAGACATGAGAGATGTGATGGAATGTCTAGACACGATTACGGATGAGGGGCTTGGGGACGACAATGATGACGAGAACGACACAACAGACGATGAGGTCGACAGCGACGACGATAACTCGGATATTCGCCGCAAGAGACTACGCATGCACACGAATGACGACTCGACGCCTCCCAGCTCAGATAGTGAAGATGACGGCCGCGGGTCAGGCTCCTCAAGCTCTGCCAACCTCTCACTCTCTGACTTCAAGAAAGTGAAGAATATATTCCGCAACCCAGTCGACGGCCTAACCGAAGCTACTACATCCGTTCTCGCGCCTGGCCACAACGATCCGGATGATGGTTCACGTGGCCCAAGGGGACAACTACGCGACTACAAGGACCATCACAAACAGCTGCATCGCAAACATCGCGGTATCATGCAGTGGCGGGCTGCGCGAGAGGCTAATCACCTCGGTGGCAAACTCACGAGGCTCAAGGGGAATATTAGCGGGATATTTCATCATGATGAAAAAGAGTCCGGGGTTGAGACCGAGATTTGATAGGTGGATATGCTCTGTACCACTTCCCTTTGTCCTCGATTCTTCTACACCCTCACGAGCAACGTCGACACCGTTTTCTTAGGCATAAGTTATGTAATTTATAATATGTTTAGGACAGCAGGATGATACATTCCAGAGCCTATACAGCACAATACCAATATATATTATGTTCGGCAATCGTATGCCCTACAAAGGCTTCATTCAAAGCACATCGTACCGAGGCTGCTTCGAACGGAGAGGTCATCGACCGCGCAATGGATATATATATATTTTAAGAAACTAGGACTTAGTCAAGATGCTGAGTACGAGAGTTCTTTCTTACCTCATTAAGGTCATCAGAAAGGAGAGGAAGCCAAATCAGGCAGGCGTTTAACCTCATGAGTAAATTTGGTAAACTCATCTAGGTTAGGTTAGAAGATGTTGTCGGTGGTTTTCATCAAGAAAATTTTACGTAAAAAGCCACATCCTGGTTTCTGTGACGCGATGTTTGACGTTATACCGTACTTTACCTACATTAGAAAAGGAGCCTCATGCTAGGCTAGGCAGTCTACCGGCAGTTAAAATTAGATAATTATGTCAGCTTCTTGACTACATCTCTTCTTCTTTCCTTTGCGAATGTGGTTGGTGATGTGTTTGAGTGTGTGGGGTGTAGTTGCGAGAGCGCTGACGTTATCGTCTCTACTTTCAAGTTATGCCCGTATTTTGCTAACTACTTACTCACTCAGTCCCAGATTTTTAGTTGATGCTGATGAGCGCTTTTAGGCATTTTCCGTCTTTTGTTTCTTTCTTTTGATATGTGGTTCGGGGAATTGCAACTACCTACGTACGCCAAGGTCGAGATATACGAATCGTCGACACAATTAACACTACGGAGGGACGAATTGACGATGGATGGGCTGCAATTCAGCATTTGGGTATAATTTACTACAGGTATTATGCTAATATATGTGACAGTTTCGGGAACTATAGCCCGGGGCGAAGAAAAACAAAAAAACAATAATGGTATATCGCTCGAACTTATTGCAGGCAACAAGCAAACAAATCGAGTTTCTTTTTTGCACAACAACTTCAGACCAGCTAGCAAGCAACTTCATCTCGTTACGGTACCTTGTTTGTCTGTCTAAAGGCTTGAACACCAGTTGCTTTCTCGCTTTCTTTAAAAGGGAATAATAATCGCTCTATTCTTACGCCAACTCAGAAGTCTTCTCAGGAACGCTGCCCTTGGACGAACTAGAGCGCTCGTGGATAATGTGGCTGGGCATGATGTCGCTTGTGTGGCGCTGCAGCTCGACATAGTCATAGGCGAACTCGCCCAGCTGCACGTCGTCGATACCAGTGTCTTCGTCCTCGGGGGGCACGCGCAGGCTCAGGCCGGGAATGAGGTTGAGCAGGAACAGGATCACGCACGTGAGCACGAATGAGTAGGAGAAGCCGGCGACGGAATCGGCAAGCTGGTACGCGAGCTGGATGTAGTTGTGGTTGATCCAACCGCCGGGAATCGGGGTGAAGCCGTCAAGGTTTGCGATATAGTCACTATATCGAAGGTGGTATATTAGCCAACACGTTTGGAAATGAGGTGTGTGGACAATATTAAGTTGGGGAATACTAACGCGGCGAAAAGACCGGTAAGCAAGTTACCGATGATACCACCAATACCGTGGACAGCGAAGATATCGAGCGCATCATCAGCACCTAGGACGAACTTGAGCTTGGTGGCGATGTTGCAGCCGATGCCGCCGACAACACCGTAAATGACTGCAGCCCAGGGCGTAACATAACCAGAAGCAGGCGTGATGGCGACTAAGCCGGCAATGGCTCCGGAACAGAATCCTACAACGGACCACTTCTTCTCAAGACGGTAATCCATCAACACCCAGGTAATGGCACCGACGGAAGCAGCCAGGTGGGTAACGATGCAAGCCATGACAGCTCGAAGGTTGGCAGCGAGAGCGGAGCCGCCGTTGAAGCCGAACCATCCAACCCATAGGAAGACGGTGCCGAGGACGATGTGCGTAACATTGTGAGGTCGGTAAGGGAGACCGGCTGATTTGGCGTACCCGGTACGCTTGCCGAGCATGACAGAGAAAGCAAGGGCGGCGGCACCGGATGAAATGTGGACGGGTGTACCACCAGCGAAGTCGAGGCCGCCGAGCTTATATGACCATCCGTTGGGGTTCCAAGTCCAGTAAGCAATCGGGTCGTATACGATAGTGGACCAGACAAAAATGAAGACGATGCAGGGCAGGACGCGGGCACGATCGACAGCGGCACCGATAGCGAGAGCAGGTCTTTAAAATAGAGATCCCGAAGTCAGTCTTTCTGTCCCGTTCCCGTGTTCCCCTGTGTGAGAAAGGTAAATATTGAGAGGCACTCACGTAATAGCAGCGAACATGCCCTGGAAAATGCAGAAGAGGAGATCCGGGACCTTGAAGCTACCGACTGAGGGCTGCGCGAGCGTCTTCATGAGACCGAAGTTGGATAAATCGCCGATGTAGGCGCTGCCGGTGTGGGAGAAGGTTAAACTGTAGCCCCAAAAGAACCATTGAAAGTCCACCACGGCGACCGACAGCATGGATAGCATGATGAGCGATAGCGCAGACTTGCGCCGGGCGAGTCCCGAATAGAAAAAACCGACACCCGGAATCATGAGCAGCACGAGAGCGGAAGAGGTGAGGACCCATGCGAAATCACCACTCTACGGTCGCTTGTGTAAGTGTGGTATTCGGTATTCATTTTGGGTTCCTACATACCTCGTAAAAGACATTCAGGTTGGTCTGATTACTGGAATATCCAGGGTCGGCCACACCTGTGACGCCAGTGTAGTTGGCGACCTGTACACTGCCCGACATGTTGGCGGTGATGTGTCGGTAAAACAGTCGAGATCAATCACGAAGCCAGGGAATACAAGAGGATAGCAAAAAAAGGACGCCTTCTCCCAACAACACGTCCCAAGTGTCGCTATCAGTTGGAGGAAGTTTATACCCCTAGGAAAAATTACCTGCACAAAGAGAACGGGTCAAGAAAGAGATAAGGGAAGGGAAGGGAAGGAGAGAAGGCTGTCGAGGCAGGGGAGAGAGGGCTATCTAAATACAGTACAGGGGGTAACTATACACACGACTCCAAGTCGGTTCCGTACCCAGGATCTACATATCATTGTTGTCCAAGGCGGGCTGGCTCCGCCTATATACAGTACAGTAGGTATAGTACATCTGTACATTGGTCCGTATTTAATCAATCAAAGTTGTGTTTACATCGGGGCTAGGAGTTATTCCTACCTACCTCGAGGGTATCGAGTAACCCAGGCGAGCGCAAGCCATGCATCAAATCATGGATCCTTCGCTACCACATTAGACGGTGCGACATGGCGCCGTGAGGATGTTAGATGTACCTGATAGGGTACTTTTCTCTCCCATGCCTGTTGAGCCGTCGGCGGGTTTAGATGGGTTGCAACCCCCGCGGTTCAGCTTAGCTCTCGCAGAATACACTAAGAGCAAACAAGATTTTGTTCTCACCAAAGTCTAATACCAAATCAGATGATTTCTGGGCGAAGCAGGCTGTATGCTATAATGATGCCCGCGTGCGGAATACCATTAAGCCAGGTTAAGACTCAGACACTAGACACTAGACACTAGACATCTAAGACCCCGGTCCGCTGGGTTGGTTCAGCACCCGATTCTTCTGGCGCCTGTCATTGGTCGATAACCAAGAACTCATGAATCTCAGCGGCCAAAGGCGCTGATAAGGGAGCCCTTTCTAAGGGAAAGCTGCTCGGACAGGAACTCGGAACGCTCGCTCGCTCGCCCGCGCTGAAAGAACGCCCTGAAAGCCTGCATGTTTTAGGGTACGACGCAGGCGTCCACCCCCTGCCTATCAGCAGCTCTGGACGGCCGCTAGTCGACTAAAGGACATAAAGTGGGTTGCCACGAGATGACCCGCCTGTCTTAGTGGCTACTACTCATTTCAGTCTAGGCCGCTACCGCGATCGGTGTCCCCCCAGACCGGATAGATATGTGATATCCAAGAGACGGGGACCATCACAAAGCAGCAAGGCTCTCTATGTACATATGTGCATGCATCTGTCCGATACAGATGTATACATATGTAAATTCTTGCTCACTCAGATCGTGTCCCTGGTGGTGACAACCATGCCAGTGAACAATTTGATTGTTTAGACAGAGCGACGGTGAATATCTCAGTGCCTTATTTAGGTACATTCGGCCTTTCCTTATACTTACATACCTTAAATGTTATTCTTGTGCATGCAGGCGTTATATGCATGTCTTGGTATTGGTATGTTTAGGCAGGTTGATCGATCCTCTCGGCGGAGGTTACCTAGGCACAGCATAGTTGGAGAGTTGTATTAGGTTTGAACGTATGCTTACACGCCGAAGGAGACACAAGCTGCCTACCTCTAGATTTCATCTGTCGTCTATGCCGGCTGACCTGCCGTTGTACGTTCAATGAAACTCGTCGTTACACGGATCTGGGGGAGAGCCGCATTAAAGATGCCTCCCCTACTATCGCAGGACGTTAAAGGCTTCCAACTGCTCTCATTAAAACTTTTGAATTATTCCCGTCTCATGCCAGGGACCGACCATGGGCGTCATCACATCTGTGTTGTTTACATCTGTACCGTAGGTTTGTATAGGCAGGCGTGCATGGTGGCTACCTATACAGATGGTGGTACCTGCAACTACGTTCCATTGCAGCTTCCAGGTTACAATTGCTGCCATTGCAGTCAGATTCTCTCTCAAATCAGAACGCTCAGAATACATTTGCAAAGCAAATTTTTTCTTGTTTGTTTCGGTTTATACAACGAGCAGTAAAAAGGTGAATATGAGTCTCCTTGCTGTTTTGCTGTTCCCAGGGAATTCTCCCGGATGCCCCCACGTCCGGGTGTCCAGGCAAACAGGTCATTGGGGATCCTAGCCCAGGTGTTTGACATATTGGCGTCGACTCTAGAAATAGCAGCAAGCATTTTACGAAGAAACACAACCAGCAAATTCGGGGAAGTGTTTCGGGGATAAAGCAAGGGCTGAGAGAAGGTAAGGAATACAATACATACAATTGATTCCTCATACCAATAGGATGATGTACAACATAGGTACCCCATGTCGACGTTTATCAGACCCCTATGATTGCACTTTGCGCCGCATTTGACTAGGCTAGGTGGGCTAACTTGTAAGCTCTGACGAAGCTCAACCTACCTGGTACCATCACAACCTACACACCGAAGAAATGGACGACGGCTGATAAATCACTGTTCATGTCTCGTCCTTTCTACTCCTGCAGGGCTTGGCTACGACACCGACGAGGGTTCAATTTCCGGAAACAGAGTGTCAAAAAACGCGAGAGAGACAGAAAGAAAGAAATAAGACTTCTGGGCGACTTTTCAGCTTTGGCACTCTTTGCGACTCTTTGCGACTCTCTGCTTACGCAAATGTAATGCGAGATTGACCGCCAAGAAAACGCCCGGCCTCCCCCTGGTATTTGCCCAGAGATAAGGATATATTTGGTCCAATGGCAGCGGCCTTCCCCATCCAGAATCACGTTGTGAGCTTGCTGGGGTACTCCGACGCGTAGTCCTAGGAGTGGGGACGAGCTGTTCTAGCCTGTCTACTGAAATGCTTTTCGATGTCATCAACGGGAATCCTGCGCTTTGCTAGTCTGATACTCGCTACAGCATAGACTATGTCCTCTAGCGAATGGAATGCGTTTCATAGCGAGCCCAAGCAGCTGGTTTCACGAGATAACATTCATGACTGTCTGTGGTGGCCTGTTGTAGTACATAGTGATGTTTTACAGCATCTCATTTGCAATGGTTTCGGACTCGCAACACATCTAGTATCTATGCGAGATGAAAAGACTACTTGGCTCGAAGGGATCGTAACGGGGTAATTCCGTAAAGAAAGTAAACATCGAGATAATTTTATAGTCTGTAATTTGCGCGGAAAGCGATAGTATAACTGAAACCCACCTCGGGAAGCGATGGTTTACAAGATTGCAATGTTCGGTCATTAGCTCAGCCGACATTGAAAGGGGGAAGTTAAGAAAAAGATGAAAGCTCCGTGTCCGCGCAAAGAGAATTAAAATGCACAGCAGTTGTTCCATCCTGTCCCATTCTAACTTCATCTCCTCAACACTATGCACAACATGAGTCTAACACCGCACCTCCACCAAGAACGAAGAGGCGCGTCTACCACGTGGAAGAACCCGTGCCTCTGGAGATCTCTCCTGCAGCTAGTAAGATGCTGAACGCCAGACGTTTGGTAGGGGGCCTGTATGCATCTTGTGGCCGTGATTAATAACGATTCAGGGGAGGATTGAAGATTAGGAGGGAAATCAAAGACATACATACAGACACACAACGGCGATGGTCATCTTAGACTAATCAAGTGTCACTATCGCACTAACAAACCCAGTAACCAACGAGCTAACGATCCTACGAAATCTACATACAATACTTTGTATCTTTCCACCTAGTGTTATCTCCGAATGACCCAGCTTCGTGGGATCGTATCAGTCGAATCATAATGGTCCCCCCAATTAGCACCCAATCTCGATACTCGAAACTAGCAAACTGCTATCTAGACCGGGAGCGGATCAAGCAATGTGGTGAGATCAAGGATGGTCTTTTGACCAACAAACTTTATCGGCATAGACTAAGTATGGTATTCCTGGTGACTGAGAATTGTCTATGTGCTACTGTGTACGTATAACCCTATCTACTTACATGTCATATTCGACATCGTGATAAGTTACCGCCCTCCCGGAACCAGTGGAGCTTAATAGTACGTTTTTACGTATCATAATTAAAATGTCTTAAGCGTCATAAAGTAGACAAGAAATCGGGTATGATAGGAATGATATATCGCGTACTAATAGAAGATCACCCCGGTAAGTAGAAAATAAGTAACCCAATACGTTTCCAACGAAGGGCCCCAGGAACGGACGTTTCTCGCTCCCATTAACACCCCTCGCTCGACCCGTAAAAGGACCCTCTGTTGATACTTTGTAAGCCTCAGTTCCTGCCGAGAGCCGAAATATCCAGTGACCTGATAACGCCGTACTCACATCTTTACATACTTCCTACCTGGTGCTTACATATATGCCTATCAGTTTGCCCAGCTATGTAAGTAAACTTATCACGCGACTGTGTAATAGAAGAGACTATTGATCAGGCTGTGTGCCGAGAAAACAACGAAACAGCTAGGCAGACCACAAGGGATAAGAAGGACGCGGCCAGCCAGCCAACTTTCGTTATGTATATATATATATATGTGTGTGTGTGTGTGTGTGTGCGTGTGTCACACTTCTTCTCATGTTAAAATACCTAACCTGTAGAGAGCGAGTGTCGTTGTAAGAAACATCCGTCCAGACAAAGGTATATTCGCCCAGAGAGGATTAAAGTTTCCTTGATAATAATGACCCAGGTAGGTATCTGCACGAAATTCATATAGGTAGCTACGGAAATATTTGCGATAGGTAATAACTGCGATTTATCCTACGCCGGGAAGGCCGTTTTCTATCCATTCCTTCTTCTGCAGATCCTGTGTTTCTAGAAGAAAATCATGCATACAGCTAGCATACCTCGTCCCACCTTCTATCGACGCCACCTACTGGAATATGGTGGCTTGCATGACATACTAGGTTCCTTAACTTATGTACACACTTACCTACACGCACATGACCTGGGATCATGGTCCTTCTGTCAGCATTTGTACGTAGGCATGTATATACTAACTACAATATTCCGTGCAATATTAGCAGCGAGCGGTAGTAATTTTCATAACAAGAGCAATCCAATATACATGAAATAAACAACTTGAGCGGATGTAGGTAAGAGCAAAGACCACAGTAACATCGATCAAGAAATTCCCTGCATAATACATACATACGACCATACATGCATGCATTACAGGACGACCGAACCAAGAAATGAATGAACAGGCCAGAGCCAGTCGTCGCAGCCAGAGCACAACCCATCCACCTGCCCACCCATTCATCTGTCTTCCCTATGGCCTGCAGAGTATGCAGTAGGTATGCCCAGTGTGCATCCGCATCCGGGACCGTTGAGTCCGTACCTACTTTACATAGCATACATAACATACTCCTACCAACCGACCAACCATCCATCCTACCTACCTACATAAACTGGCTACCACCTACCCCGATTCGAATGGAAGCAGGGTATAGCATATAAGTGGTTGGTTATAATCACCAAAAAAAAAAAAAAAAAAAAAAAAAAAAAAAAAAAAAAAACAAACAAAAAAAAAA
>Ga0247782_1000123_pt1 | contig 102944 bp, 92 predicted proteins | sample UWRJL019104C5_FD_179928 | JGI IMG/M metagenome (GOLD analysis project Ga0247782, IMG submission 179928) | Plant litter microbial communities from Arlington Agricultural Research Station in Wisconsin, United States - UWRJ-L019-104C-5 | ecosystem: Environmental > Terrestrial > Plant litter >... | reverse complement strand
AGAACGGCCGTAAAAGCCCCCCCGCCCCCCCGCCCCCCCCTCCACCCAAAGTGACTGTTCGTTTCGGAGGGGTGGTTTACAGAGTATATCATTTTAACAGCCTGTCGGGGGTTCAAACACAAAGGTGTCATGAATAGAAACATATAATATATGACTGACGGGTCAACTTTCTTTATTTTTATTTTATTTTTTTAGGTTGGGTATCTGACTGTTAATGCGTGCAATGGGATCACCAGGTACATATCAAGATGTATCCTTTATCTACCCAATACCCCGTATATCGTAACTAGATCCTACAGCTTACTCCATTGAAGGTACAGCAGATCTAGGAGAAAAGATTTCATTCTGTGACCCACCCCTTGCCCGGCACTTTCTTCTGCGTCACCTTCTTGACAGGCAGCGGCCACCCTTGGCCACCGGTTCCTTCGGCCCTCAGATACGGCACGACCCAACATTCCCTTACCGTCGCACCGGCCGCGGACTGGACCTCCTTGATCGGTTTTCCGTAGGTGATTAAGGGCGTGCCCTTGGCCAGCGCAGAGAGCTGGGCTCCGGTGATATCCGTCAGTGCAAGCATTCGCGTCTTGGGCTTTTTAGTGTTGCTACCGCTGCCATCTATGGAAATGGGTCCGGATGCGGCTGAGCGCTGGAGACCGCTGTATACGATGTATTCGGGCAGCTCTTGCGTACTGTGGTGAGCGAGGTTGCTGGAGGGGTGGATATATATGGCGCTATCTATCAGTGGGTCGCCGGTGCTGCTATTGCTACTGCTACTGCCCGGAGTCTGGAGAGGCTGCAGTGGCAAATACGGCACATCGATCGCTCGTCGAGGCTTCCGGTACATCTCGGGCGGCACGGGGGCGAGGTCCCCGCGGATGGCGACTTGGTCTATGAAACCGGCTGCTACCATCTGTTTCAATGCCGTCACCTGCTTCGCGCTAGGCCGGTCGAGACGTTCTTGGAATGTTAGGTTCGCGAAGGCGGGAATGTCCTTCTGCAGAAGCGAGGTGATCTGCTTGCGCAGCTTTTGCGTCTCTTGCAGCGCCTTGAACCGCACGAACCGCGAGGTACACCAGCTCTCCGAAGGGGAATGCGCGAACTCGCCCACAACCTGCAGCAGCTTGATGGCGTCGGATGCGCCGTCAAGCGATCGGAAGTTCCGATGCACTTCATTGTACCTCCTCCGTGCTTGCGCTCGCGCATTCTCGGCCGCCATGTCCTCATTCGATTTAAATCCGTGCTGTTCTTCTTCCCTTTCCGGCACGGAGGGAATCGCTTGGGACTCCGGGAGGAAAATCTCCGGTACGGATAGACCCGCCACTAGCGCGATCGTGTAGGAGAGACAGTCGTGAAGGTGACCGACCAGTAGAATACGAGCAAACCTCGGCGGGATGGGGATCTTGCTCATGGTTTTCCCGATCTGAGTCGCGCGGCCCTCGGGTGTGATAGCAGAGAGATACTGTAAAAGCTTTTCTGCCTTGGCCAGACTATGTCGGTCGGGCGAGGTTGGGAAGGGGAAGTTTACCACGTGCTTTAAGTTCATGGCCTTGAGTTGAAGAACCACCCCTTCGATAGGCATTTTCAGGATTTCGGGTTCGGCAAACTCTTTGAAATCCCTCTCGTAGACGGCAGACGAATAAAGTCGCCATGTGTGTCCCGGGCCGGTACGTCCAGCTCTTCCCGAGCGTTGGTTGGCGCTCGCTTTACTGATGAACCTGACTTCGTAGCGCTGTACGCCCGTGTCGGGGTCGAAGACGCGCTCTTTAGACCTTCCACTACATCTAACATTAGCCGAAAGAAGAGGACGAGTAATGGTCACAAAGACATGTGACCAGATATTATGCTTACCAGTCGATTACGTATTTTACACCAGGGATAGTCAGGGACGTTTCTGCAACGTTGGTCGCTAGGATAATAGAGCGCGACCCTTCGGGAGGTGGTTCGAAGACTCGCATCTGCTCTCTGGTGGGCAAAAGAGAGTATAAGGGCAGTATGTGCATTTTGAGAGGCACTGCTTGGCCCGTCTCGTTAGGCACGTCGAACTCTGCCTCGTCTTCTTCCTCTCCGTCATCCTCGTCGCCAATAAACTGCATTTCGTCCAGTTCCGTCGTAACGTCGTCGGTCTGCCCGAATTCGATATCTTCGACTTCCAGCGGCCCGTCATTCGCTGAAAAGCGAACCTTGGGATAAGAAGCAGCCTTCAATCCGGTTGAGTGGAGCTTCAGTTTCTGACTTAATCTGGAGATCTCACTGTGGCTAGTGAGAAAAACTAGCATTCCACCGGGAGGAAGCTTGCGGTGCCCGCGAATGATTTTCTTGAACGCTTCGTCGACGTAATCGGCTTGGGTTCTTCTGGCAAAATGTATTGTCACAGGATACTGTCTACCTTCCACGTCTAGAACAGGAGGCGGGGTGGGAAACAGAGTAGAATTCGTTACGTCGGTCACACGAAGGGTGGCAGACATAACTAGAAAAACCAGAATTAGCGACTGTTCGTTTGGACATGGTCAGATCCAGACGAAGACTCTGAGTTCGGGGACACAATAGTAGAATAAGAAAAAGATCTTTAGGAATGGCTCACTAATCAGTTTCAGGGGTGAGACGGATGGATCTTCCTTGGCCATTTCTTCTCGGAGTTTTACCGTTCGGCTGAGCATTCCGATCAAAATATCGGTATTCAAGCTCCTTTCGTGGGCCTCGTCGATGATCACAGCCGAATAATTCCGTAGCGCGATATCATTTCCAATCTCTCTTAGTAGCACACCATCGGTGACAAACTTTAGCCTGGTCTTCTCGTTGGCGGTGCCCTCGAATCTGATTTGGTATGCGACTGTGTCGGAACGGTTGCCCAACTCAGTCGATACACGCTGGCTCACCGACACTGAGTTTTGAGGCAGATTAGCAACCGTATCTAGCATGCACGGTGCACATGGCGCTCGGGAGGAATCGATGTTGGGTGATTATTTACCTGCTGCAACCTTTCTAGGTTGTGTAACTACGATTTTCCCTGGCGTAGGGGAGTTTGGTGACCCGTAACCCGCTTCGAAAAGCATCTGGGGAACTTGCGTACTCTTCCCTGATCCGGTGACACCACAGATTATGACGGCATTGTTGTTGTGGATAGCTTCCATGATTCTCTGTTCTTCCGCTACCACTGGAAGCTTGAGTCTCGCTTCCTGGATATCAGAGGTCCTCTCGACCAGGACACTGTATGCTTTCCGCTCCGTGTCTTTTGTTGGTTGTAGCTCCAGGGGTAGAGGTTCCTCTTCTACAGGACGTGGTTTGAAGTTTTGAGGTATTGGGATGTTAAGAACAGCATTATCAACGCTGCTGGGTTTGTAGCCAAGCGCAGAGTTTCGCTGCTCGTGGGCCCAAGCCTTGAATGCCGATGATCGTTGTTTTGCATTGTTCTCACCGTCTGTTTCCGTTTCCTCGTCTTCGTCTTCGTCTTCCCCAGACGATGTATCTTCCTCTTCATCTGTGCCTTCGTCTGCTGAACCCTTCATAGATTCGTCGCTTGAGCTGTCCTCCTTGCCGCTGTTTGCCGTCTCTGAGCTGAAACCATTCCATTCATCATCTTCTTCTGCCGCACTACCTTCTCTTTCCAGGGCATCGTCGACTTGGTTTGGAGGAAATACTGATGATAAATGTAATCTGCTCGAAATCTTTGATTTAACACCGCCTCTCTTTTGCCTTTTCTGCAGAATAGGCTTCCCCTCTTCATCTACTTCCAAAGGACGCTTCAAACCCGAACCGGCAACGGCCGGTATAGCTGGTGGCTCGGGCGCATCAACCTCCTCAGGCTTGGACGCCTCTTGATCCTGTTGAGATAAATGGCTCTCATTTCCAGAAATTTCTCCTTCAGACTCTTCAGCATCTGAATCCTCTTTAGGTCCCGGCCTAGGCTCAAAGAGTATGCTATCGTCATTTTGCTGAATACCGGCAGCCCGTTCCCTTAAGGCACGGCTCATCATCTCGCGTTTGGTCACTTTTGTGGCTCCGAGATGACGGGTGCTCGCAAATAGACTCGTGTCGATTTTATTGGCCGCCAGTTGTGCCAATAGAGCACGATTCTCATCCTTCGCAAGCTTTTTGTCTATGTATTTCTCTAGACGCTTTGCCTTTTTACTGCTCATCTTTACATCGCCCTTCAGGTCGGTCTTCAACTGGGCTCTTTTGACCTCGTCGGCTGCCTTTTTGGCATCTGGAAGAATTTCCAGTGCATTGCTGTCGACCTGAGGCTGTGTGACTGAGCCATTCTCGGCAGAAGCCTGTTGCTCCTCTTGTGCTTCGCGGGCCTTGCGCGCAAGGACTTTGTGCTTCCTCTGGCGAGGAACGAACTTTTTAGCCATGGTGGCCAATGAGATGAAGCTGTTTTGTGAAGATCAGAAATCCTTAAGAATAATATTTATCACTCTAGCAGTCGCCTATTTCACGACAGATATTATTGAACAGCTGACAGAACTATTAATCCATTTTTTTAACGAATTCATAAAGAAAGGCGTTCCTAAGATCATGTAAAGGGGTATATCGCCAATCAAGGTAGCCATAGTCATATCGCAACAATGCACATAATTAGACTTCAGAGACTGGAAATTTTGACCGCCTGGCAGAATAAGTGAGAAAGTTCCCTAAGCGGTTTAGCGCGGGGTATAGATTAACCATGGTAGATCGGTACTTCGCAGGTACCTACAGCATCCACTGTCACTGCAGGCGGAGCGAAAGCTAAAAGCACAACCTAGGTACATACCGTAACGCATTCGGGCTCTCGTGACTCTCACTTTCATTCGCACTTAGCCCTCCACAAGAAGAAGAATGCACTGATCACAATACCTACTTCAGATAATTCCTAGACAGCCGCCTTGTCTGCCCATAATTCAAGTTACCGGTAAATTTTGTTACGAAGCGCGATGGAATCAATCCAAGTTCTCGATGAGCCTTTCCCGGCCACGTCCAAGCAGGCCAACGGTCACGTTGACGGCGTGCCCACTGAGGCGTCTTCTCTATTCTTCGCCGATAGGATATTGGTAACTCTTTGTCAAGAGGGCAGGCTTTCGCAATGGGTTAGGCCCTCATAATGAGCATCGACAGACGAGTTGATGCAATATGGATTCGTTTACGAGTTGGTGTGCTAACTAAGGCAAACAGATTCAAGTACCCTTGTCAGCGCCATCTCCAGCTGTCGTCGACATGGCGTTGCCGAATGCGAGCTTACTTCCCATGGCTCATCTCACTCCCAAAACCTTGCTCGGTGGCGGCGGTGAAGAACGTGAATCTTTGGCTCAGTTGTATGCTGTCCAAATCGCCAGTTATATCGCAAGACGCGACGCTGAGGAGCGGCGCACGCTAATTATCGGCCTCGGCCTGCAAAAGCTCCGACCCGAACGGGAAGCCTTTTTTGATGTGCTTGAGCTCATCCAGAAAATCTTGTAACAACCCTAGCGCCTCAAAATCCTACCTTGGACCGGCTGTCACAGGAGAATATCCTGTTTATCGAGCTACTACGGTTGCGCTCGGTGCCATCGACTTCTTCGACTCCTTTTCTACGAAATCCTCTCTCTCCATTTTGAAGCGCTTTTGGCACCCTAATGGCTGTTAGTGACCGGCGTTGTGCCGCTGGGCTGGGGCTAGCTCATACAATCACCACAGGAAATTGGCTCATATCTGGCCGGGTTTGATTCGGAAGTACACGAGGGCACGACACCCTCAACGCAGTTGAAATTCAATCCTAACACGCTGTCAGCAAGGCAAATAAACCGATAAAAAATTAAGAGCGATGCCGCACCGAAGAAGAAAGGCATTGACACCCGTTCTTCCGTGGACTCGTTGGTCACACGGTGAACTGTAGACTTATATATGTCGTTACAAAGGCGCATCATAAAGTCACCGATGTTTACTACCAGTGTTCCCTCGACTGGTGGAGCCGTTGGGGATGTTAGCTTTGATAGTCATGACGCTCTCTGGCACTCACTTTGATCCATTGGCCCTCCCGAGTCAGAATCTGCAGCCCGCCTATACTGTCTTGCCAGAGCAGAGTGAAGAGCTGCAGATCGGTGTGACTACCCAAGCCTACAAACTTATTGTCAACCTCCTCTTGGGTCCGGGCGGGATAGTAATTAAAGACTCCACTGCACAGGAGAGGCGATTAGCACGCTCTGCGACCCAATAGCGACCTTGGACTCGGAAATACATACTCAGCCCCGGGGAACGTCACTTTTTCGTCCCAGTAGTCCTCTTCGAGATCGAGCGAAAGTGCGAACATCCTGACCAGTTTTCTTGCTACGGTGAGACAACTCCCCCAATATGCTAAGCAGTCCCTTTTGAAGTCGGGTAAGTGTTTTGTGCCCTCCCACACGAAGTCTTCGCCTCGGATCCAAGGTCTCACTTCTGCTGGAATCTCCGATATGCCCATGGGATGCTCGGGATCGAGCTCTGGGGAATAACGAAAGGCAATGGATTCGCGCACATCGGGCGTCTCGCTGGGCGATATTTGGGCTCTCCGGCTACCAATATAACCGTTATAGTACTTGCTGTACTTATGGGAGCTGACGAGATCTTTCATTTCCTGGGGCTGCTTCATGAAATTGAGGACCTGCTTCTTGCATTTGGTAATGACCTCGGATGGAATGCCATGGTTCTTAACGTAAAAAAATCCATTTGTGACTGCCGCTGCCCTGATAGCTGAGCTCACCTTCCGGCGCTCAGATACTTCATGGGAAAACATGGGCTGTAGATCAATGACCGGAATCTCCTCCGGCGTACAGTCTCGGGCTGGATACGGTAGTACATCCCGATAGACTGGGCCAAGCGCAGTGCGAAGCTCAAGTTTCGTGGTACACATGGTGCATGAATTGGATTATTTCGAAAAAGAGAATATTGAGACGATATTGACTGGACAAGTATTTCGCATGAACTGGCTATGGGACAAACTGAGTGTAAAACCAGGACGGAGGTATTGCATTTATACTCCCCAAACAATCTCATCATAGCACGCTTAAGTCAGCTTATCTTGCAGACCATATAGGAAAGAAGAAAGCGAAGCGCAGAAAACCAATAGCGCTGTTAGGAATCGAACCCAACTCCACACTTATACTAACTTCCCTAGCAGACTGTTACAATAGGCCGAGGCTGTTATCCAGTGATGTAGATACAGTGACAGATGAGGATTTTAAGTGGGGTTTACAATTCAAGGCAGGTTAGGTAGTATCTGTGCACTAATTGCTTGGTACCTCCTGTGTATGAGCAGTCCTCCTCATGAGGAGACAACTCAACACCGTTTCGGTTGTTACAGGCTTCAAGTGCTTCGATTGCCTGCGGCCTCCGACGGCCGTTGACCCCTCAGTTAGTTCGAACCGGCACCGGCCCGCAAACCAGTAACATAGCTCCCTCCGGGTCACACCCAATAAAACAGCTCCGTTCTGGGTACGAGATACATCTGTCGCAGTGATATCAGAAGTGAGTTATCCCCGGTCAAGTTCCTCGAGAAAGGGGGCCAGCAAAGACAGCCACGGATAGCCAGACATCGGATCCCAGATTATCGGGACTAGCGTTTTGGCAGCGCAAAGTCCGATCCAATTAGAACAAAATGTCGCCCGCCTTCCCGCCCATACGGGCCTGTCTATTCGACATGGATGGCCTGTTGATTAACACAGAGGATCTGTACACTGAGTGCGCCAACATAGTGTTGAAGAAATACGGCCGCCCGCCTCTGCCCTGGTCCATCAAGGCCCAGCTGATGGGCATACCGGGGTCCACGAACGGCGACACTTTCCACAACTGGGCGCAGCTGCCCATCTCCAGGGAAGAGTTCAAGCAGGAACAAACCGAGCAGCAGCGCATCCACTTCCCGGAATGCCAGCCCCTTCCGGGGGTTGAGCTACTCCTGCAACAGCTGAAGACTGCCAGGAACACAGATGGATTCCCAGTGCAGCTAGCGCTCGCGACGAGCAGCATGAAGGAGACATTTGATATGAAGACCAGTGGCTCTGCCGCGAGGGCCCTTCTCGAACCCATGCCCCCGGAGCACCGTGTTCTGGGAGATGACCCGCGCGTGCAGCGCGGCAGGGGAAAGCCGGCTCCTGACATCTACCTGCTGGCTCTGAAGAGCATCAACGATTCCTTACCCGAGGGTGTATCCAAGATCACGCCGGCGGAATGTCTCGTGTTCGAGGACAGCGTGCTTGGTGTCGAGGCCGGTCGGCGGGCTGGTATGAGGACCGTCTGGGTACCCCACCCGGGTCTTCTTACTGAGTACAAAGGTAGAGAGCCAGAGGTGCTGGCTGGGAGGATCGGGATGTTGCCTATTGGGAACGAGGAACAGCTCGGGGAGATCGGCGACGGGTGGGCGGAGCAGCTGGTTAGTCTTGAGAACTTTCCTTATGAGAGATACGGCATTGTTATTCAAGCGGCATAGCGAGAGTGTCATCCATCAGGAGGCGCCAAACGAAGAGAGACTAGCATAGAACTAGAAGCTTAGAGACATTTAAAATAAAGCATGGTATTGAGAAGCTAAATAGTGTCTGCTGAGTTGTTTGACTTGTTTTCCGAGTCCACTAGCTTGCCAACCCTGCCTACATGACAGCCGCTGCCTATGCCTTCGGAACATAACATACGGGACCGTCGGGGGCGATACGGTATTTCGATTAGACCCACGTATTTCTTTATAGCCAAAAGACTGCGGAGATCTCCCTCTCGATATGCTATTCCTGAATCATTATATATCCATCCCCAAGTCCCTGCTTTGACGCCCAGTGGTTTACCCTCAAACGTGCAGGGATCGAAGTCAATAATAACTGGCTTGTAGTCATCGCTCATCATGGTATTCATTGGGTCAAGATCACAATGGACTAGGCCAAGGCTATGGAGGTGCTTGAGGCCACTCTCGACGCCCTTTATGCATTCATCAAGGTCGCTTTTTGTCGGGGTCTCGTTCATTCGCTGAACAAGGTCTTGTTGATATCGAACGAAACATAGCCCATAAATCTTACCATCCTCTACCAAGCACCCTAAATATTGAACGATATTGGGATGAGGATGTCGTCGTAATATCTCACATTTCTCAATCTCGTTTAAAATGCTGGCGGTCAAGTCCATCGTGGCGGTCGTTTCGCCACACTGGATCAGGTTGGGCCGCTTAACATACGTATTAGGTGGGAGGGGGTTCGGGGCTGGGGGGAAGATTGGGTTGGACACTGGATAGACGTGCTCCTTGGGGGTCGGAATACGCTCTAATTGGCTTAAATCGAGAGCAGTTAATGATCGTTCTCGTTGCTCGGTATGGGCGCAGAACAGGTTATCGCCTTGTCGAAGGATGATTTTGTATGGTCAAAGACTAGATCATCATCTTCTTTGATGAATGCTTCTTTTTATCGTAGATCTCCATCGATATAGTGATGTAGAACCGTATTTCTAGTGGTATTCATAGTACTCCCGACTTCTAAGACTGAAGGTTGTGATGCAAAGTTGGTACCAAGACCAGCTAGATGAGTGTGAAGAGTCAGGTAGGTAGGAGGCAGATACGAAAAATTAGAGGGGGCTAGGTTAGGTGGTTATGTACTTGTTTCCGTAGAGCGCCCGTTGCACACGCTTGTAAGTTCCTGCGTCACTGGACTATGTAAGTACCTACATAGGCACCTATCTACAGTATCACGGTGATTGAGCGTTCATCTCATACTTGGGTACCTAGGTACCTACCTAGGGTGAGTAATATCTACTTACATGGAGTACTACGGCAGGAGCGAGGTGCTACAGCCACCTTACAGGCATACGATCATTGGATAAGACCGGGACGCATGGTAGACGCTTCCCATCTACTGAGCACACGAACGCCTGTTTACTCTTAGGTTAGGTAGGTAGGTATGATACTTAGTGTCGTTCATAAATTACCACGCTTGAGGATGCTGCTCTCATCAGCCGGTCACATTTGACAGCCAGGTAAATAAATACGCATATCTTATTCCCTCTTCCTTCTTCTAGTAGCCGATAGAAGTTTGCAAGAACCTATTATAGCACCAGAGACTCGTTTATATTCGATCAGCTGCCTATGAAGATAATCCGTTTTGACGGTAATGGATCAACAACAGCCTAAACCCAAGCACACTATGGCAGAATTCAACTCTTCTATGCGTTTATATAACCTCTCCGACCGGTCCGTGATCCGCAAGCCGGAGGCGACCTCCTCGACGACCCCATCACGGAAACGGAAGGCCGAAAGTGACGGCGACGGCGGCGGCCGTCAGTTAAAGCAAGCGCGGCTAACGCAAGAGAATCTAGCGCTATTTAATAGGATGGTAGAGAGGAAAAGATACACAGCGCCGTTTAGCAGTCATAGTGCAACCGAGACATCAACGACCACCGTCGCAACGGCTTCTTTAGTAATCCGGACTCAGAGGAACCACATTCTCCGCCCAGCCGTGTCCAAACCTCCCGCGAACCTGGAACAAATTCACAAGTGGCTTACCCGTCCCCGCCATGGGACTTCGCCTTCAGAATTAACATTTAGAGACTACGTCAAGCGTATTTCAGAGGCACCTAACAGAGCTACTCTGCTATTTGAGCTGTGCACAAAGCTTTTACAAGCGTATTCAAGACTGAATTATCAAAGGAGATTCAGTTTTCCATTTACAAGCTTTCCGGAACAGGTCGGTTTCAACGACAATCTGCCTGTTCCAAAACCCGGCTTTGTGGAGGGGATTGGTAGGTTAGGATTTGGTAGTGCCCTGTCGAGGGGCTTGTCAAAGGGGCTGTGATCTCAAAGGAGGATCCTTATTCTGTGACTCTGCCGCACATTGTTGGCGAGTGGGAGGGGTGTGGAAAGGGTATGGAAAAAGCAGTACTGAAGAGTGCCTATGATGGAGCGGCTCTTGTGTATGCGAGAAACGAAGCTCTCGCTTATGTTGGAAACCCCGACCCGGCTCGCCACGCGAAGGTGTTAAGTTTTGCTACCGACGGTACCTGGATCACCTTCTTTGCACACTACGCAGCTCAATCGTGGGAAGGTAAACTTGAATATCACCAATATCCCATCGCGTGGACAAGCTTGGTAAATTCATACGAGGGATTCAAACAAGGAAGAAGGCAGCTCAGAAATCTTCAGGATTATGCTATGAGGTTGTCGTACACCTTAGGTCATGCGGTTCAGGAGCGTTATAAAAGACATCAAGACTCCAAGCAGGTCGACGTCAAAGAAACACTTGTTACTGTGCCCGATGGAAAAGATCCGTGAGCTTAATCATCTGGCTCGACGAGACTGGAAGCGAGTTAGGCATTATAGGTACCTATGTTGGTTCCAAGTAGCGTGGCGGATGGTCCGATACAACTTCTGGATCTGACTAGGTTAGCGCTTTCATGCAGGCACTGATGAAATAGGAAGACTTGATAGCATTGTATATCTAGCGGCATTAGTAAAATAGCATAGCGAAGAGGGTGTCACGCACCTGGGCTTTCTCATACAAGACATTCTGTTCTGTGTGAAGCTGATCAGTACGCCCCTTGGGAGCGACCGCTATGGAAGCAGTGGTCGTAAGGTAGAGCCAGAGGTGCGTGATGGCCGGCAATCTGCAAGTCCTCCACTCGAAGTCTCGTTAGCCAACATCCTCGTTGCACGTAGTGAAAACATTCGACAACTTTTGCTATCCGGCTGGGGACTCCTTGTATCACGCCTGCAGGCGGTGGTGAGATCTACAAGCCTCTGAGAGAGAAGGTGGTGAGAGAGGTACCGGACCAGGGTTCCAACGAGGCCACGATAATAGAGCAAGAACAAGGCGTATCGTAGGCTGACAACTAGGACCCCCAGGGCTACCTCGTGACGGTACTCCTCTGCTGACAATACAGGCTCCATTTTACGCTGTACTACTTCGCGAAGTATTGAGTGCGATACGATGTATAGGCAATGCCTCAATTTCAGAAATATTTTATTGTACATATGGAATCATTACGAATTGGTCAATACTTATCTACTGCAGCTTAGAAATGAAAACAAAGAGGGAAAAAAAATACACCATGTTGCAACAGAACTTCCACCGAATCCCGCTGTTGGATTTTATGCCATGGTTGTCATACTTCGCTTAGAAGTATTGAATCGTCCCATTCCCCAGGTCATAACCGGTCATGATGAAATCCTCAAAGACAGCGGCACCCTTGATGGCAAGACCGATTTGCTCCCTACTGCACGTCTCGAACATGTCCCAGAAATAGCACTCCTGGGGATGCGCGGCCGGTAACTCATTAGTGACGTCCGCGACGCTATGAGGGCCCTTCGTGCTAACGACGCCAGCACACTTGCTATGGGGTTTGGTAGGTTCAGTATTTATTTTACCCGTCGCCACGTCCTTGTTGAACATGACGCGCGAGAAGATCTTGTACGCCGTCTCGGGCTGGTAGTAAGGCACCTCGTGGCCTGCACTGAACACGCGCGTGAAGGATAGGTTGCCGAACTGGCGCACCAGGCCGCCGATGTAATTCGTATTGGTCTGCAGTTTTGCGTAGCCGGCCGCATGGAATTTTGAGGAGATCTTGGAGTCGATTGCTAGACTTATGGCTTCGCCTCCGTACCCTGTTCGCACACGATGACTTTGTCAAAAACCGGGAACAAATAAAAAAAAGGGGGAAGGGGTCTTACAGTTGCACTGGAAATCTCGGTCTCCGTACATAAGAGCGACCTTGACGCCGCGATCTAGTAACTGGCCTAGAATCTCCAAGTTCTTCCCGCGGACGAAGTCGCCGGTCTGTGTGAATGCTGTAAAAGATGTTAGCCAGTGTATCTAAACACTTCTCTAACCAGCTTATGTAGAGAAGTCGTTACGAGTCGGATTAATGCGTACCGGCGCTAACCGCACTGCTCAGTCCAGTAAAGTTGAGAGGCACACCCAGAGCTTGCTGAGTGCTCTCCGTGTTAAGGTAGCCGGCTGCGTATTTAGGAGGGAAGGAACCGGGGATGGCGGCAGTGATATCGAACACGTTCCTCTAGATAACAAGTCAAGTTAGACAACTATCAATCACAGCTACTCTCAAACTTTTTGAACGTGGACCTACCTCGAGCTCGTTATATCCAAGACGCATAGTACTATAGCACAAATCAAAGGCGCCCTTGCACTTCTTATTAACCTCGTCGTTCGTTCCCAAAACATCGGGATCCTTCTCATCGCCCAGTGAGCGACAAGACTCGATAGCGGCCTGGCACGCGGGCCACGCCTCGACGGAGAGCTTGTATTCGGTGTCGTTGCTGACGCGGATACCGTACGTGTTGTTGTGCGCCATCTCCGGGTAGAAGGGCATCTGGGTCATGATGTCGATGCAGGCGTTGACAAGGCCGACCGTCTCGAGATATAAGGGGACTGCTGCAACGCCATCAATCTTGCCGTCGACGATCTTCTGGTTTTGTGTCTCGAAGAAGTCTGAGAAGGTAGGTACGTAATGACCGCCGTAGGACTCGCCCCATATGGAGAATTTGTTGTCTTTCGGGGTGTAGGCCGGGAAGCTGGTTTGGTTTTCTATGTTAGATGAGGTTCCGATAAGAGACAAGCAGGAGATAGTTATGAGATGGCGTACTTCTGTGTCCAGATCTGCATAAAGTGCCAAGCGGCGGCAGCAGCAACTGAGGCCGTGCTAGCAGTGGAAGTCACACTCTGCGAGGCAAACCGACCAGCCAGGGTGTGGTAATTCGCATCTTCGTAGTTCTCTGTCGGGGTGACATTGAACGGGACGGCCGTTTCGTCTATGGTCCCGTTGATGAGGCGGTCATAGGAAAGCCCAGTCTGGACGGGCTGGTCAATGTAGAGCATATTGACTTCATTGTTCCACGACCACTCGTTCAGGACCGTATCTTTGGAGTCAGACGTCACGCGACAAGGGCCGTTCTCGCCCAAGGCTGCGGCGACGGACGGCGATCCCGGGCCGCCCTGGAGCCATAGCGAGAGAGGCGCGTGTTCTGGCTTGGTGCGCGATTCGAAAAACCAGAAGAATGTGTGAATGTCGTAGTCTTGTCCTTCAACAGTGTTGGCAGGAAGGTTCACGTAGCCCGAGTAAGACTTGACGCCGGGAGTCGTCTCGCAGATGTGTGTCTAGGGGAAGTTAGATACATGGCCTGCTTTCATTTCGAAGACGCCTCTGTTGTGTTGCAACCTACCTCCTTAAACGAGAGCGATATGTCTGGATTCAGAACGGAGTTCACTGTTGTTCCCCCTTCAACACGTGGTGGAAGCACTGCAGACAGTGCTCCAGATGCTAATAAGCTACTGCCCAAGAGGCAGCCTTGCCAGAGTCGTGACATGATATGTGTCACTAGGATATGGATTCGAGACTAAAGAGGGTGATTTTTATATGAAGCCTGTTCGATGATGCGTATGAATAACAGGTAAGTTCTCTGTGTCCATTTCCGCGCAGCACCCAGCATGTTATATACTGGCCGTCGACAGACGCGGAGATACAACATGTTGCTACATCTGTTCAGACTCAGCCCTATCCTAACTACTAGCAATGCACAGTTTGATATCCGAGCATAGATTAAAGTTATTAGCATCTGCTTAACTCCACACTTAATCGACCTTGTCGCGTTGGAGCAATTGAGGCGAAGCATCGAGTGCGAAAGCTATTATTTCCATCTTCGACCCCATGCGCTTCTCTCATTGGCCGGTTCGGACTATGTCCCATCGGCTGTCTCATCTTTCCTGGGCAGGATTTGATGAGGATAACAGTTAACTTAAGGCGGTCTAGCTTTTCGTCTAGGTTAGCTCGTTATTAGTATTATCTAATAATGGAACTATGGTATACGGTACTGCTGTATGTTGCTATTTTTTGTCCCTTCACGCATGCAAGCGTATCGGCAGGGTTTTTCGCCTGCGATGTCAACGATGCAGTAATGACAAGGCATACATGAAGACCTTGCTAGTAGCTATGAGTTGTTATGGGTTACCGTATATATAATTAATAGTGCCCTAGGTTAGGTATACGGCAAGCTCATTGTTAATTTCGTTTCTTCTTCGATTTTGATATTATGGATTCTCATTGAATGCCTCTTCAAGGGAGTGTCTGCGCTTCCTATAGTCTCAGCTAATGAAGCTATATAAGTGCTGCTACAAACGGATCCGGGACTCTCTTTGATACGTTGGCGCGGGGACTACCCTCATCTCTTTCCTACTGATGATGCCAAGTGACCCTGGGACTATTTTATCAGACATGAAGAGGAACAGCATAGCACAGATTCATAGTTTCAATGATACCCCACTGCGCTCTCGCCTCTCTCCTCGTAGTAAACGTCACTAGGATCACACAGTCGCCCGTGAAACATCCCCGGGTCACTGGATTCCATAACCTCGGACTTGGGGAATTCAATAGTTGTTTCATTTCACTTTAATCTGGGGCACACAGGTTAAGTAAAACTGGAAAGAGAAAAAAAAGAAGAAATAGGATCAACAATTGCTACATGAAACCACATGGGAAATTGCATTTCTCACAGGAATGACTGCCAGCTAATTACGTTAATCGCCCTGTTTTACAGGGCGAGTCCCTTCAGTAATGCACCGTGCTTCTTCCGGAAAGTGACTTTTTCTAAGGTTAGCAGGCCTTCCCCCTTTCCGCTATTTTATGAAAGTCTCAGACCGCTGCTGTATGAGAAATAGAAAGCAGGATAAAGTAATTAGAGCATCTTCGCATCCAAATGTCACCTATATTCTTCATATGCTCTAAGGGAGCAGATCATGTTTACTTAGGACGAAGAGTCGTATTCAAAGGTCTGTTACATCAGCAGAGATGTAAAGGTCCCAGAAGAGAACAGGTGAAATAGTGCAGAACAGGGTTCGCCTTCCTTCATCTTGTGACAAGCTGGTCTCCATATATGAGGCAGATATGTCTTCATCATGCTTTTAGAGCCTCTTGGGATAGTTTTTTGATTTTAAGTAGTCTACGCTTTGCCATTCTGCCTTCGTGATACGGGAGATTATAATATTTCTCAGTGCTTCTCTCTCTGTATGAGGTAGTGTCCCAAGCTCATGCTGCTATTTCGTTACAAGTGATGAGGTCTTTAATGCTACTCTAGTACGGTAGTCGGTTCCGTGGAGATATTTCATCGCGTTTATACGTGTTACGGTTCATACAATGAGATGAATAACTATGTAGACCTTGGAAATGACTTGTAAAGCCAACTAATCTATAGCCCTGCAATCCTTTTTGGTGAGATGCTCTATCCCAGGGGCATGCGGAGCTATGCATTGAGTATCGTATAACTTCTCTCTGGCACGGCCCCCTCATTCGCGCGGTTCCATCCCCTCTGTCTGAGAGCCGATTGTCCACTCCTGAATGCTTCACCTTGGTTAACGTTACAACTCTAACAAAGTAATATGTCGGCCCCAAAACGCACCTCCGGTAGACATAGCCGTCCTCTAACCATTGGTGGGGATTGAAGCCTTCCGTCACTGAATGAGGAGTTGGTTGAGCTCTTGCCTATATTAACCGATCACAAGCAAGATGCGTATGCAATGCTGCGATGCCGATGTGGGGTAGATCTGTGGCTAACAGAGTTCGGCGTTAATGAAGTTGTCATGTAGTATGTTGAACACGATGTTGGGGTGCATTGACAGGTTTTCGGGCGACTACATGCGATCGAAAATAGAAGGTGAGCAATGCAGGTCGGCTGTATAGAGTAATGATCACTTACAACGGGCATCAAGCATGGGAGCCATGTCGGCAGTATCTTAGACGAGTACAACCTCGATCCACTCTTGGAGCGGTGGCAACCATGATGTAAAGTCGCAAACTTGCCCGATGTCTGAGTATTATAGCATCACAAAATGTGAAAGTATTAATTGGGCCCCTTTGCCCGCAATGCGAGTAAGTCGCAATTCGTGTCGGGTTCGATTAGGATGCACAGCTCCTGTCAGACTATTTTAGTCCTCATTGCTAATAACAGAAAACTTAATGATGTCTTTGGCAAAGGCACTCCTATTCTCTATTCCGGCCGTATCAGCCCTTGAATGGGCTGACGGTACGGGAAAGTTGCCGGCACTCGGCTGGAACTCGTGGAATGCGTACGGATGCGACATCGACGAAACCCGGGTACTCCAAGCTGCCCAGGCAATGGTGGATCTTGGCTTCAAGGTAATGTAGAATGGTGCGATGATACTATTTCGCCATCAATACGCTGATAGATAATGCATAGGACGTTGGGTATGAATATGTCAACATCGACGATTGTTGGTCTGTGAAGTCCGGTCGCGATTCTAAGACGCAACAAATGATCCCAGACCCTTCCAGGTTCCCCAACGGCATCTCGGGCGTTGCTGACAAGATCCATGACATGGGGCTTAAGATCGGGATCTATAGTAGCGCCGGCACGAAGACATGCGCAGGTTATCCTGCCAGCATAGGCTACGAGAGCATCGACGCGGCTACCTGGGCGGCCTGGGGTGTTGACTGTAAGTGCAAAGTTAGACACCACTTACAAAACCTCAGATACAGAAACCAATGCTGCTTCCAGACCTAAAATACGACAACTGCAATGTGCCATCCAACTGGACAGACCAGTGCAATGCCTGCGTATATAACCTCAACAACCCCGGTAACTATGTCAATGGGACCTGCAAAGATTCCGGCAATTACTGTCCTTCCGATTACGACTACACCAAATCTAACTCGGCCAAGCGCTACGCGGCAATGAGAGACGCTCTTAAGGCACAGAATAGGACCATCCTCTACAGTCTCTGCTCGTGGGGATCGGCCGGCGTAGAGCAGTACGGAAACGAGACTGGAAACTCGTGGCGAATGAGCGACGATATCCAGCGTAAGCGCCCGCTCCTGTTGACACACAAAAATTGAGGTGGATATTTGAGCGCTGACCAGTCGTCTCGTGTAACTAGCTCGCTGGGCATCCGTCGCCTCCATCCTCAACATGAACTCATTCATAGTCAACGACGCCAATTTCTGGGGCCACCCAGACCCAGACATGCTCGAGGTCGGGAACACTGGCCTCAGTCCGGCCGAGGAACGCTCGCACTTCGCCTTCTGGGCGGCGATGAAGAGTCCCTTGCTGATCGGCACGGACCTCAACAAGGCGTCCAACGAGGCCATCTCGATCATGCTGAACAAGCACCTCCTCGCCTTCAACCAGGACAACGTGTACGGCGCGGCCGCTAAGCCGTACAAATGGGGCACGAACCCTGACTACACGTTCAACGCCAGCAACCCGGCCGAGTTCTGGTCCGGCGAGAGTCAGCAGGGCACGCTAGTGTTGATGCTGAATACCCTAGACCACAGCCGAAATATGACGGCCGACTTTCGTGAGATCCCGAGCCTCGAGGCTGATGGGACGTATAATATCTTGGACGCATGGACGGGAGAGGACTTGGGTTCTTTTACCTTGAAATTTACTGTCGAGGTTGCCTCGCATGACACGGCGGCATTGGTACTCAGCTCCTGATATAGAGAAATATTACACCAATAGGGGGCTTAGCTAGGTATTACCTGGTAATGATTTGGATAAGGAGATTCTCTAGGGCTGCTAGTGCATTGATTGCCCATAAACACAGCTGAATTGAATTTATCCTATAAGTGATCTTATACTTATGAATGGTAGTGTTGCTATGTTGGAAGCTGGCCTTGTAAGCTACGTTGCCAGTATTATCTCTGTAATGCTCACCAACGTGTAGTCGAGAGGAATAAAAGCAATCTACAGCACAGTAAACCGTAGCTGATTCAAAGTTAGTAATATTCGATTAAATGTCGTATTTTAGGAGTGGACATGATGCCACTGTAGTACCAATTACATGAAGAGCTATTAGTTTATAAAGTTGGATAGGGGCTTGTGTGTCTGAGAAAGGGGTGTCACAGGTCAGTTGACAGTTGCACGTCCAGGATCTTTTAAAATTAAAAATTAATATAGCGTAGTAGTATTTGTTTTCACGTCAACCGCCTACTCCATTTACCACAGTATTCTCAGACTTGATTACCGGGCGTAGCTTCTCAAGCGCAACAGCTACGACCTGCTTAAAAGCCTCCAGCTCCTCTTCCATTGTGCCGCCGAGCCCCGCGTTGGCGAAGTTGATAGAGTTGCCGACATACACAGGCATGTTCGTCTTCTTGGCTAGTACCTTAGCAAGACGAGTAGTAAAGTCTAAGTTTTGCTCCCCCGTATAGATGGTTGTTGATATGGGCTGGTTTGGGTTATACCTCTATCGCCCCAAAAGATCGACGAGCATTAGTCGAGTTTGCTTAGCGTAGGAGGGGCAATTGCCAATTGCAGAAGGGACTGGGGGAAAGCTCACATCGGGCAGAGCGTAGACAAAGGCGCCCATAGAAGCGGGCTTGTCCGAGTCCTCAGCAGTGACGGTCGTGAGGAACAAGAGGATGGCCTTGGACTGGATGGTCATGCGCATATGGATCTTAGTGTTCATGCCGCGGGGCAAAGGGAAAGAGACCTGGACGGGTCCATTTTCAAGGGTGGCCATCTTCTTCACTTAGTAGAATGGGTAACAAGTGAATTTATCAAGTCTGGACTTTAGGCTGGGCGATAAATCATTATAGGCCCCTGTATGCTTCGTAGTCCTCGAAGTTGTCAATTATTCAAGCTCGGTAATATCGGCGTCTCTAGACTCTTCCGGTAACCTTTAATGTGGATATGGATGTAAGTGGTGCCGGACTTTCAAGACGCCTGGAATGACGTTGGCAACTGTGCAGCATCCACACACAGGACTTCCCCGGTACCTAAGTACCTGGTACGCACTTGTTCTATTTTAGGCTAGAGTGACCTAAGCTGTAGTGGAACAGAATTCTAGCCGTTACAAATGGCTCGAGCTTCGAGTTCGGGACCGCCAAATAAGCCGCTAAACCACACTATCAGTCCTGCCCTAACCTTACATAGTTCTCATTATGCAGAAGAATGAACTCTCGCAGTATTCTGTACTGTAAGTATTATAATAGGTGCAGGTGCTTATTCAGTTTCCCTCGGCGGAGCTTATTGTAACAGTTCAGCTATATTGCTGTACCGAAGAATTCCCATTTATTCCCTACTTGTCGGCATTCCGATGTTAGGAGCTCTATGAGCACTTATCTACTGAATGGCTTAATGAGGTAGCTGAGGCCGATTACAAACCTTCACGGAATCGATGGAAGCAGTTAATGAGAAACGGTTCCAGTTTTACCTTTAAACAGGTGTATAATTAATTCTCTTGTTAAAATATAATAATTAGCAAGCAACTACCCCTCCTGACCCTCTTACGTTTTTCAACCATAATACACTTCTAGATACACTTCCAGTACATACGTACTTCACCTTTCTAGAGCTCCTTGGGTAGGAACGAACGGTTACCCAAACCGAAGTCAAGGGGCTTACTTACTTCATTTTCTAACCTCTGACTGGGCGTTATTCGTTTATAGAAATCGCACTATATATATCAACATACGGTCCGTACCTCATGAAGCTGTAGGATCACTTGGCAGGGCTGAAATCTTAATTCCGATAATCCGGCTTGGGGCCTAATCACCAGTTTACTATTAGCTTATTTCCCACTTTACCAGAACTAGGACCCTTGCTGTCTCGACAATCCTATAGAGAGACTTGTAAAACAGAGATGATGGCTGAGGAATGGGTTGGTGTTGAGAACACCATCGAGGACCCCGAGGAGATCAACGTTATGTTTTGCGCGTTGGACTCTTTCAGGTCGGTGTTCTCATTACCCTTGTCTACAACCCGCAGCTGATACGTTCTATAGTTCGTACGCCCAAAATGCTCATCTGAACTGTACACATCTCCGTCGGCAGGCCTTCTATGCCCTGCCTCAGGCACATTGGCAGATGCTCGCGGCGCCACCCTTTAACTACCTGGACACGTTGAACCGTGTCGATGACGCCATCGAGAGCAATGCTGGGCTGGCCCGCAAAATCGTCGAGTGTGGCCTGCGTTCCTCCGGTCTGGTCAATGCAGGACAGGACCCCGTAATCCCAGTGGAGTGGTCTGGCATTGCTAAATATAACGACATAGACAAAGCGAGGAGTACGCTTCGCCAGTTCTACCGGGATTGGTCGGCCGAGGGTCAGGTGGAGCGGGACGCCTGCTACGGGCCTGTATTTCGGGCACTGGAGGCCGAGAAAGCTCGGAAGGCGTCCTCTTCAAGTAACGGCCGGGTAGATGCCATGAGCGAGGGGGATTCGGCTGCATCCACGTCATCGCCAGTCAAGGTATTGATTCCCGGGGCCGGTCTGGGCCGCCTTGTTTTTGAGCTCTGTTGTCTTGGTTACGAGACCGAGGGCAACGAGATATCATATCATCAACTCTTCGCATCGTCCTATATCCTGAACTCATGCGAGCGTGCGGGCCAGCACAGGATCTACCCCTGGATCCACACGTTCTCGAACCACCGCAGCCGCGAGAACCAATTCACGTCTTACAGCATACCAGATATACAGCCCCAGGAGGCGCTGAACAAGGCGACGTCCGCGAGGGGGAAGGTCGGGACCATGGAGATGTGCGCGGCGGACTTCCTCTGCGTGTACGGAGACGACGCGCACGCGGGCCAGTACGACGCCGTCGCGACCGTTTTCTTCCTGGACACGGCGCCGAACCTGATCCGGTATCTGGAGGTGATCCGGCGGTGTCTCCGCCCCGGCGGTGTCCTGATTAACGTCGGCCCGCTGCTCTGGCACTGGGAGAACCACGTGCCCGGCCACCATGGCTACGACGGCGATGGCGACTACGACGAGAATAACTCCCTGGGCATCGCAGACCCGGGCAGCTTCGAGCTCACGGACGACGAGGTCATCGCCCTCGTGGAGAAGCTCGGCTTCGTGGTCGAGACGAGACAGCTAGGTATCACCGCCCCCTATATACAGGATCCAAAGAGCATGCTACAGACCGTGTACCGAGCTAGTCACTGGATAGCTCGCAAGCCCGAGACCGAAGCTCCGGCTACTTAATCTAATCTTATCAATGTACCGGTGATGCAGAAAGGTATAGACAATAGGAATAGAGGCCCATAAAATAGAGTGAGCATAGGCTTAGAGTACATAATAGAACGGAGGGAAGAAGACGGAGAAAAGCACGTGGTACGAGGGATGGGTGGGCAGCATATGGGGTACGGCGCCATCTAAGTGTTTTCATGCATCGTCATAAGGTGGATGTTTGGCATCTGATCATGGAGTGATAGATGGATCGCTGCTAACTTTTGTTCATCATGGGCAAGTGGGACTGGTATTGGGTAGACAACTACTACATCGCTATTGAGAGATAGGTCCCCAATCATATACATCAATCATGGAATATAATGGTAAAAGGCGATGCAGTCCGCCTTGAACAACTCCAGTCTATGCAACCAACATTATAGTGCCTCATAAGATATATTCAATTATAGATCAGCGGTCAAGTCATACACATCATAACTTTGGTTCAGCTTCGCCTGCCTGGAGCAGATGTCCCCTGTTCCACAACGCACCACCATCGATTTCTATGGCGGCAGCGTTTACGTGTGAACCGGCACGACTGGCCAGATACACAACAACACCAGCTATATCCTCGGGTCTCCCCAGTCTTTTGGCAGGGTTCAGGTCGGCATGCTTCTTGAGCCCGCCCGTCATCTCCAACAGGCCGCTCGCCATCTTGGTCGGGAAGAAACCGGGGCAGATCGAGTTCACCAGGATATGCCTGGGGGCCAGCTCGACGGCGAGGTTGCGTCCGAGGTGTATGACGGCGGCCTTGGAGGCAGAGTAGCCGAAGGTGGCCTGCTTGCCGAGGGTGCCGACTCCCAGGCCGGCGACGCTGGCCGTGATGATGATGCGGGACGGGTCCTCGAGGGTGGCGCTCTTCTGCAGCAGGGGCGCGAACTTCTGCACCGTCAGGAAGACGGACTTCACGTTGAGGTCCATGACTTTAGAGAAGGCTGAGTCCGGGTGCGTCTCGAAGCGCTCGCCCCAGGTCGCTCCCGCGTTGGCGAACAGGATGTCGACGTGGTCCGTGTGCTGCGACACCTGGCTCACCAGCGACTCGATGCCCTTGATTGTGGCGCTGTCGGCGGGGACGGAGATGGCGCGCGCGCCCGGCTGGAGGTTGGGGAGTTTGTTGAGCTGCGCCACGGCCTCCTCGCAGGCTTGAGCCTTCCGCGAGGTGATGAAGACTTTGGCGCATCCGGCCTGGAGGAAGCTGTTCAGAAGAAGACGCTGGTCAGCTAACTTTTTCCCCATCGCCAGAGTGAACTGGACAGGGACAGGCTTGAATGGCGTAAGGAAACGGAGGGAGATAAATGCAATGTAGCCAGTCAGTTAACTAGTGAGACTTACGCTGAAGCTGCATTCAAACCTAAGCCTCGAGAGCCGCCCGTCACGACAGCGACTTTGCCCTTTAGGGAGAAGAGTGATGGGAAGTCATTGAGAGCAGTCTCGTCAGCCATGATGGTGGTGAACGTAGGTACGTGAGTAGGTAGGTAGTCGGAGCGAACAATTGCCAAGGCAAATCGCAACTGCTGTACGAAATACAAGGGTCTTGCAAATTACAACAAAACGTCAAGGCGGTTCAACTATGATGGGACGATCTTTAGAGACCATTGATGATATATCAGTCATCTTGCCAAAGAGCTCCCCAAAGGCATTTAATAAGTACCTAATAATAACAGCCCTCGGCCCCAGGTTTGTTTAAATGCGGGCAAAGCCGAGGTTCGGTATATGTACGTATCTATTTATATATGCTTTTAGAGGGAATACCATTATGCAAGTACAGTGAAACATGTAAACTGACGGAACTACCAGAACACTGTATTGACAACTTCAAGTATTTGTTTGAACTTTTTCGGTGGTATAAATAAGATATTAAAACCAGTGTCTTTGACGTTTCCTTGTACCCTGTCCTACAGTATAATTCTAGGTGTTGTTTTAGTTCAAATCTCATCATCTTCAACTGCGCCATCTTCGTCCTCGACATCGCTACCAACTATGTTCTCCCAGGGTCTATCTGGAGAGGAAGCCTCCGCATCATCATCGTCGTTTCTGTCAAGGAACCATTGGCTTGGCTCATCAACCGTCTCTCCATCAGGCGCGGATGAATCCTCAGGGACCGCTGTAGTCGTCGTGCGATCTCTGAGGAGCGGTGGTGGTCGACGACGTTTTCTGCCTGTATCAAGATCTTGTAGTGGACGAAGAAGACCCTCTAGTGAAACAGTAATGGGCTTGTCAGAATCGTCAGGATATAACGCCAACCTGCTAGCAATGAATGAGTTGTATATGTATCCCTTTTTGGGAGGATCATCGCTATCCGATCCGAGTCTGTCTTTGGTAATAGCAATCATCTTGGTTTTCATGGCTGCTTTAATCTTCTGCCATGTACCTCGTAGAAACCAGCCTGATTCGCTAAGGTCGCATTCAGAGCGATACGGGGACTTCGCTATCATTTCGGCAATAAACGGATCGGTGATGTCGCATATTTGCCAGAGCTTCCCATCGGTAGAGTAGCTCTCACCATCCCATATATGGCTATTGGGATCCTCGTTTTTTGTATAGCTCTTGACTTGGCCCCTTCTAATCGTTTGCCAAGGGAGCTTGGTTGAGCCGACAAGATTCTTGGCCAATTTGAAGGAAAGCGTTTGGTATTGGCGATACTTTGGATCGTGTCGAGGGTCGACACCGTACTTTACAATAGCGTCGCGGAATGGTCCGCCCCTGAACTGATACCCCATCAATTGTAAGGCCACCTTTAAGACGGATTCAGTGTAGTTGCCTCGAACTTGATTGACAATCGCGCGACGCGTCCAGATTGGTCTCTCGTTCAACGCATCGCGCAGTTGCTTCATAAGTGACTCGGGCACTTTTTGCGCTTCGCCATCAAAACGCGTCGGTCGACCGGGAGCAGGGAACGCATCGTGGTGAATGAAATGGCCGTAGGAGAACTTATTCCTGCCTTGACGGTTAACTAGGCGTGTCTCGCCTTCCTCATCAAGCCCCTGATCGATGATCCCTGGATTCTGCTCGTAGTTGTAGTTGAATCCGATGACCTTGTCTGTAAAATGAGGCGGAGGAACGATTTCAAGGCCGGATCTCGCGTCCACGCCTTCCTCCAACTTAAACTGGCGCAACTTGGGAACTATAAGTATGGTTAGTACTTGAACGACACCTTTGTGATAGACTTGAAGACGCTCATACAGTTCAACGGGAGGAGGTGCTCAGCCACATTTTTGAGGAATGGCATATTGCTGCTAGCAAATTGGAAGTCGGCCAAGCCCCGATATCTGTGGCTATCCCGGATTATGCCCACGGCTTCTGCTTGGTATCGATCGGGGTTATCCTGGAGTTTGCGCAGAATCCTCTTCGGGGGGTCCCTCTGACCAACGGAGCCCACTATAGTATGTTGCGAAGCCAACGTCATGGCATTAGACACGCTGGTGTCAGTGTCACCGGAGAAGGGCTCATCGCTTCCACGCTTCCGTTTCCTTCCGGTCCGTTTTGGAACGGTAATTTTCAACAAGACGTTGTTTGTGGCGGCGTGGTGCGATACTATGGGCCTCGATGCAGGGTTGTCAGGTCTAAACCACAGAGGTAATGCCTGCGGCTCCCGCATATCATCATCGACTAACTGTACATTTCGTTTTTATTAGCAGTAACACTTGCACATGAACGTAAAACTCACTCTGTGAAATTCGGGCTTGGGCCCAAAAGACCTCAGCCCGCTTTCTAGGTTCAGCAGCATGCACGGGTGGTCAACTGCAACTATCTTGCGCTCCGGCACTTCAAGAGTAGGAGCACTTGTAGCAATGCGGGGGTTTGGGCTATGCGAGCCGGGTCGAGCTCCATTGTATGTCCGCTCATCGCCATTGATTTGGCTCATCTTGTTGCTGGCTATGGAGATCTAGTAATCCAGAATGGACTCTAAGATGGTCCAGAATTGATAGGCGACACCAACCAATCAACCAACCAATCAACCAACCAACCAACCGTGACCCAAATATATATTGTATAGGGGCAGGTACCTATAGGCCACGATACGGCTGTTGGTACTGATTGATTCCATTTATTTGTGCATATGGTGAAAGGTAGGCAGCATGCACTTGGCTTCCAAGTGATTGCTCAAGGTTAGTACTGTACCTGCCTATGATATATGTATGCCAGGCTTATGTACACACCTATTCATCTGCTTATATGCAAGTACTACTCACAAGCGATTGGGAGATATCAACAGGCAACTTGAAGTGAGGCACGAACTTTTAAGTTGTTAAGTGGCAAGAATGTGCTTATTTTAAAGACGTGTATAGCATTTTGCAAAAGCTTAAAAACAATACCTGTTAATACTAACTACCACATACTTGGTAGGTATGTGATACAGGTGTGTATGCAGAGTTTAGAATATTGAATATCATTCAATTTTGAACGATGCCAGGCAAGTCTAACGGTGGTCCCAACCATGACACCCATGACGGTAAGCAACCAATTAAATCTATGAAGAGGTTCCCATTTGCTATGGAAACCTAGAGAGGATATACCTACCTAAGGTACTGTATCCACCTGGGCAGCTGATGAAAGAATGCCGCATTGACCACTCATCAGCTCTAAGTACCTAAGCACATCCCTCTACAGCAGTACATCATACAACGTGGGAACATGTGTGCACGGCAAGAACCTTGGGCCAGAGGTGTCATTGTGTTCTAAAGTAAAGTAGTACTACACTTCCCAGTAGCTAATAAGAGGTACCTAAGATGCAGCCTGTAGATACCTGTAACCTAGCGAGCATTATAGGCACTACCTACTTGGTCCAGACCAAAACAGCCTGAGTTCTGCCCACACTTAACCAAGTAGATGTGTTTGGGTCACAGGCACTGCTGGAACCTACCTCGTTGTACTGACTTTGCAAATTTATACATCAGTGCCTCTTCTATAAGACGTATACTTTTCCTTATTCCCTTTTCCTGGTGTATGCGTGGGTGAACTGAGTAACTAATAAATGACTTTCTGGAGGATTTACCTATTGCTTATCACGACAGTGGCCGGCGACTTACTTACAGTACCTGCCTCAGCCCATTAATTAGCTGTGCTGTATACCCCCTGCAGGATCACGGAGTCGTTCATTTCTCCACCTCCACAACAACCACCCTGACCTGGGCCTCTGCCGGCCGACTAACCAACCATAATACAAGAACTACAGGACCTACTTACCTATTCTACTCCCCTACTTAATTACCTACCCTTCACTACTGCACCATCGTCTCTCCTGATGGAATCCCACGACCTCTCTTTTACATCGAATATCTGAGGCTCTGTTTACGCGCGCCGCGTAGCCTGCTATTGGTCTTTCCAATTTAGTTCTGTCCCTTGCAGTTAGTCTGCTCAGTTTGTTGTTGTTTGCTGTCCGTTGTCGACTGGCCGAAATCCCAGGTCCTCTAGATCCCTGCGCCTTAAGCCATCATCCTCGAGGCTCCGCACCTGAAAATAGACGGTGAAATAAATAACACACTACTGCCGGTATACACTTAACCATCCCTATCTTCGTCATTACGGCGCCGGTTTCTGTTGCAGCTTGCTACGCATGACCAACCTCGGCCATTTATTCCAACGTTCTGCTCTCCCACAACTGCGATCTCGACTCTGATTCCATTGCCGTTTCCAACTCTAGCTCTCGCCCTTGTGTTGGGCGTTCGACCCCACCGTCACCTCGTAGGCTGTGACCTACAAAAATGAAGCGCTTCAGCCAGAGGGTCGTAAGTCCCACGCCTCCTCCATCGGCACCCAGTCATAACGGACCTATTTCGGCACCAGTACAACAGACTACAATTGCTAACAACGCGTTCCCCCAACAGCTATCGCGGAGCAAGGGTGATAAGCCCAAGAAAAATAAGGATTCGAAGGATGGAACAGCTTCACCTTCATCCAGCGCCAGCCGCGAGACTCAATCACCTGTCCTGACGCCGTCCTCGTCCACATCGACTCTTAATGACCCTAGGAACAAACCCCTCCCCCCGAATAATGGCGGGCCCGTCGTAGGCGATCCCACGATGCAGAGTCAAGGGGCTCACGGCAGTCCCGCTGCCGGTCCCAGTAACGGACAGGACAGGTTTGGCGCCATGGGCTCTCAGCAACCCGCCAACGGCACTCTTACTCCCTCGCGCCATGGGCCTCTCCCGCCAACTGTCGTGATCTCTCCTAGTGCCCCAGTAAACACCCCTTCCTAGCAATCCTAAGTGTCAGTCTCGAAGCTAACATCTGGTTATTACAGCATGTCCCGCCGCCTGGTGCTGCCGAAACCATGCCCCATGATCTCGCCCCACCGAAAGCTGGCCAGAAAGCGGGAGTATTCGATCGTCTTCATCAAACGCCAAAAGATGTTCCCGAGGGTCTCAGGACGCCCAAGCGCCAGTCTTCTTCTCGCTTTGATGTGTCGCCTCATCCCCACCGAGATCTCGAGAAATTGCCCGGATTCCACGAAGTCCCTCCAAATCGTCGACAGGAGCTCTTCATGCAGAAGATTGATCAATGTAATGTCATTTTCGACTTCAATGACGCCAGTACCGACATGAAATCGAAGGAGATCAAGCGTTTATCCCTGCATGAATTGCTAGATTACGTGGCCAACAACCGACAAGTCATCACGGAGCCAATGTATCCTCGTGTAGTTGAAATGTTCGCCAAGAACCTCTTCCGACCCATCCCTCCGCCCATGAACCCTCAGGGCGAAGCCTTTGATCCCGAGGAGGATGAGCCTGTTCTTGAAGTGGCATGGCCACATATCCAGGTCGTTTACGAATTCTTCCTCCGGTTCATCGAGAGTCAGGACTTCAACACCAATATTGCCAAAGCCTATATCGACCATAGCTTTGTTCTTCAATTGCTAGAGCTCTTCGACTCGGAAGACCCGCGCGAAAGAGATTTTCTCAAGACAACATTGCACCGCATTTACGGCAAATTCCTTAATCTCCGTTCATTTATTCGACGTTCTATCAATAACGTCTTCTTCCAGTTTACCTACGAAACGGAGAGATTCAACGGCGTTGCCGAGTTACTTGAAATTCTGGGATCGATTATCAACGGATTCGCCTTGCCTCTTAAGGAAGAACACAAGCTCTTCTTAACCCGCACACTGCTGCCTCTTCACAAGGTGAAGAGCTTGAGCATGTATCACCCTCAGCTCGCTTACTGCATTGTTCAATTCCTTGAAAAAGACGCCTCTTTGACGGAAGATGTCGTTTTAGGGCTGTTACGATACTGGCCTAAGGTCAACAGTACAAAGGAGGTCATGTACCTCAACGAGGTAGAAGATATATTTGAGGTGATGGACCCAGCAGAGTTTGCCAAGGTCCAGGAGCCCCTGTTCCATCAACTCGCGAAGTCGGTGGCCAGTCCTCATTTCCAAGTCGCGGAACGAGCACTCTACTTTTGGAACAACGAATACTTCTGCAACTTGGTGAGCGACAACGTCGAAATAATCTTACCCATCATGTTCGCGCCGCTTTACGAGAACTCTAAGGGACATTGGAATAGGTGAGTCACGGCTAGACCAGTACACCGAGAGTAATCAGACTAACGTCGGTAGAACGATTCATGGAATGGTTTATAATGCCATGAAGCTTTTTATGGAAATCAACCCCCAACTTTTCGACGTCTGCTCTCATGAATATAATGAACAGCAAAACAGTGCCCCGGCGAGACAGGCGCTTCGAGAGAAGAAATGGGCGGCAATCCAAGAACAGGCCAACAGGAGGAAAGCTGCGGCTGCGAAGTCGGCGGCATCAGGGACCACAGATGAGCCAGATTCAGTAACAGAGGATAATCAGAAGAGATTAGACTCTCTTAAGCTGCAGGATGGTGACCGTAGAGATCGCCGCCCCCACGAGCGGCAAAGCTCCATAGGCTCATCTAGAAGCCAACGATAAACCCTGTCTCGGTCTCATATCCGCTTCAAGCCAAATATCCAACAAATGTTTGTTAAGGCTCTCTATGGTTTCTTCGCGACAAGCCTTTGAAAGACGCCGCTTCCGCCGTCCCACTCCGTTTATACGAATCTCCAGCATCTGTATTTCCACTCGCATTACTGCACAGCTTCCAACGTCACCACAAGCATCAACCAGCAACCCAGTCTCGCCTTGTGGCTTGTAAAGACCCCTTATCAACTGGCATTGCTTCATCGCAAGGCGATATGTCTAAGCCCGGATGCAACCTATCAGGAGCGATCCCCGAAGACTATACAGCGCTGGATAACGAACGGACTCCTCTTGATGTGACGCTACTATCGGTGTATCTGTTAATGCGTTCTCACAGACTATCTGTTTCATACGTACCTGATAACGACTTTAGCCCCTTTGGCTTGCCACCGACTGGAGGTGGACAAGCCTTGAATGATGTGACGTCGCCCACAAAGGATAATAGAGTCCCGATGGAGTCAGGCGAAGAGGGCCTATACGAGAGGGGGTATTGGGCAGAGAGGATGAGAGGGAACAGTCGAGAGGCCGGACAGCAGCATAGTGAAATGGGCTCTCGATCCTCCCCTCTCTCACTCTGCCTTTGTAACGATCCTGTCCAAGCCAGAATAGGGTTGAAAAGTGACTCGCACACGGCGTAAATAGGGAACTGCGGATTAGGAGGGTTTCATCACTTGGTTTTGCTTATACCAGTGGCCCGTTCTTCATAGAGTTGCTCAGCCATTCAGTGTTTCAAAGATACACGTACTTTTAAAGCCAGCTCGACTGTCTTGCTTTCCCTCTGTTTGCTGTAGCTTTAATCATGCGTGAGAAAAGAAAACTAACATTGCCAACCACAAAAGCGAAGATGTGGTCGGTATTAATCATCACAATACTACTTGGCGTTGGTTTTCTCTCCCCGTAAAGCGTTCCTATTATATGGACAAGCATCTTTCTTTAGAACTCTACAACTGACTACAAATGACAATGATGGTGGGTTCGTTCATTAGTACTAAACCACTTTATTAACGCATTCCGAAAACCAGACAAAAGGGTCGATTATGTGTCGGTTTACAATATCGTCTACAAAGTACTATATATACAGTATGATTTTTGTCGTTTCTCCCCGCAATGAATTGGCCTTTTCTCTTTTACCCCCGCATCAGCCACACCCCATGTCAGCGAAATAAAGAAAGATGCTCCCTTATTCCTTGACACGGCCTAGTGCCTGACCCATCTTGACCCGCTGGCCTTTCTCTACGACCCATTGAAAGCCGCCTTTGGCACCGGGATGCTGGGGAGCCGGAGCCTCGAAGACGAGCACAACCGTGCTTCCAAGTTGGAAGCCGCCCATCTCCTCGCCGCGTCGCAGCGCGTGGCCGCCGAGCACGGCACTGGCGCTAGCATAGGTTGCCTCGGCGAAGCCGCTGTACGGCTCCCCGCGAGCCGAAGCTTCCTCGGCAGCGCGGTCGGCGGCCGTGTCGGTGACGAGGGAGTTTGTTCGCAGTTCTTTGTCGAAGTTGATCTTGATGGAGCCCACGTTAGTGGCCCCAACAGGGATATAGGCGAAGAAACCCCAGCGCCAACGGCCGAGGAGCGCAATCCGCTCGTTCAGCGTGAAGAGGCCGGGTAGGGTGCGCTGCAGATACGGCGACACGGAATATAGCTCGCCGGCGAAATGGCGGCGACGCTCGACGACCCAGTTGGCAGGTGAGTGAAAGCGGTGATAGTCACCTGGGGCCAGATAGATGACGATGTAGTAGAGAGAGGTCTTGTTGTCTGGGCTCAGGAGGTCATACCATGGCTTCTCTCCCAGCGCAAGATCAGCCCGCACTTGCGAGACAGCACCAGGACTAGAAGCATCTGCAGATTGATCTTCGATCTTAATACTGTTTTTGTGGCTTTCGTCGGGACCACCTGACAGGAGGCCGGGGATTGTATACGAGATTCCATTCACGCGAGCGAACTCCTCGTCAGCTTGGACGAGATGGTCGTTCCCACGTTCCTCATCCTTCCCAGCACGGGTGTCGCTACTTGGCTCCAACGTCTGGCTCGATATACTGGGCGTTGGTGTTTGTTTGCCCAGCAGCGCATCCACAGTATATGTCATACCTTTCACCTGTTCGATGTTGCCTCCTTCGACTTTGCCGAACTGCAAGACCCGCCCGTCAGAGGGCGATAATAGCGCATTGGGGTCTGGGTCCAAGGGTCGCACACCGGGCTTCAGAGTTCGATAGAAGAAAGCGGCAAGGTTAGGGTACACGTGGAGGTCGGGTTCTGCCACCTCGTCCAGATTCACTCCGAAGATGAAAGCATACAATTTAAAGCCGGGCACACGTAAGTAGTACGGGATAGTGAGCTCATTGAATTGCCCCCATAACCTCGACATTGCCTTAAGGGGGAGAGTAGACATCACTTGGACTTGCCTAAGTAAGACTCATTGTAAGTAAATTGACAAGGTGAGGTTCAGATTTTAATCCGAGATTTACCATGGTCCATCTGGCCGCACTCTGGGCCGTTTCTTTGGGCGGGCCTCTCCTTCCTGAGACGCCTCCCTCTCTAGCCTTTCCTTTTCCCGCGCTTGCGTCTTATAGAACTGTACGAAACCCAAAAACCCAACCCCTAGCCCTACCGGTATGGGGTACCATTTTATCTTGGTATCGTTGAGCGCATGGCGCAGCCTGGAGCCGAACCGGTCTCGATTCTGGAATTTGGGCCGCGATTGGCGGAAGGAAGTCGTCGAAGTAGCAGTAAAATGGCGCGCAGACTGGCGGATATGGGTTGTTCTGGGCTGGCAACGGACACACTGCGGTTCAAAACTCCAACTCGAAGGTAGACAGACTTGCCTTCGCACGAATCTTGTCGAGGCTGCCATAGTCAATGATCTAAGGCACCAAAATAATTACCCCTTTCCCAAGATATTCACCCCATAAAGGATTGGATGGTAGGGATTTTCGTATAATCAAATTCACCTCTTCATAATTAAACGCCGACGCATCTGTGTACCTAACGTGACGAAATACGACGAAACACTTTGTAGTTTGGCCTGCGACGGGATAGAAGGAAGGCTAACCAAGTAACTACTTCAAACTTATTGGCGTGGATTCCAGACCTGCGCTAGGTGTCCCAATATACCTAGGTAGGCATTGGAGCAGTAAAACAGTATGCTGGAGCCTAGGTATAAGCCTATAAAGGCCTATAGACAGTCCCCATGACGCACTTCGTGCAGTCGCCCCCTGTTGGGCGGTGAAGATGGTCAATTACCGAACCGGTGGAACTTGAGAACTTGGGCAAAACATGCAACGTGGAGTTCTGATCTTTTGGGAAGGCGCTAAGCCCATCTTGACTAGAAGGGACAGCAGACCGTAGATGTCATCCTATGGATGTTGTTGCTCCGACAAACCGAAGCCGAAACGAACTGCACACGTAGGTCGGTACTTGTTTTAGGTACAGCAGTACAACAAACAGCTGTTAAAAACTGCCCGTGGCGCTTACCAACACAAATACTACATCCATGCAACTAGTATATACAACACTAAACAAACCAAAACAAGTAAACAATTGTTGTCGTCGTTGTTGTTGTCGTTGCTGTCCTTGTTTCCCCATCTAGCTCCTCCTATTACTTGAAGTTAGCCGTACGCGCAGCTGTGTTTGCGATTGCGACGAGTCGCCGCTCAGCTACGTACCTAGGTTAGCCGTAGACTTCGGTGGTGTTCTGTGCTCTTCAGTGCCACTTAGTTTAAGATGCCCAGTCTTACCTTCGATCTCGGACGATCGTTTTCTGGTTAAACTCCTAATTCTACGACAGCAGGGCCAAACATCCCCAGTGGTGACCTTGGGTTGATCGCAATGGCCTCCGAGCCAACCGTCCCAGCCCCTGAGGCCACCGAGGCCAACACATTCACGTTGCAGCTCAAACTGCCCTCGGATGGCGTCCTCCTTCTTAACGACCTTCGTTTTACCACAACTGTTAAGCAGTTAAAGGAGCAAATACGGCACGCGCACGAGAAGAAACCCTCTGACGAGACCCAGCGGCTCATCCATAGAGGGCGTCTGTTGATGCGTGATAACGAGACTATGCTCGAATTGTTTGGCGAAGACGCTGTATGTGCGCCCAGTCTGCTCCCATCACACGCATGCTAACATGCTTTATTCAGCTTCGATCTGCAGAGCGTCAGACTTTACATCTCGTAATACGCGATCTCTCCGACGCGCATCAGTCTACCACTCCAGTTACTCCAGCTACTCCGAGCCCTTCGGCACAACCAGCGCAGACACACCCAGTATACACACAACATCCACTGCAACCCACTATCGTTCCAGGGCCCAATGGTCAGCCTCACATTCGAATGGCCTTCAGCGGCTCTCCTCATCCCAATATTTCCTTTCCACTTCCTCAACCACCCACCCAGACAGGTGGGCTCAACGGTACGCAACTGCCACTAGGCTGGCCACAGCAACATGACCTACAGAGCCAGCTCCATATAATGGCCCGCTTGAGAGGTCTCCCCAACTCAAATCTGCCTTTGGGGCCTTTTGGGTCCAATCAAGCGGCAGACCGTCAAGGTATACCATCATTCACAATACCGCCCCAAGGATCGCCGTTTCAGCCGGAAACTACCCGTACGATAACGCGTGAAGGCGTCGGCCCTGATGGACAGGTATGGCGACTTTCTATTAACGAGTCGGTGGTGAACCTGCAAAGACGCGGCAGGTTTACGCCTCCATATCCCCCAGTCCCGCCGCCCCCTCGCGCAGCTTCACAGCCACGGTCCGGCTCCAATCCAGCCTCTATAGGGGGCCACGACTTTTATAATATGCATGGAGGCTCCGCAACCCATGTGATGGTAGACGCTATGCGAAGAAATGCTAGTAGCTCCTCGCTAGCCAACTTAGCAACCCATCAAAATCAGCAACCCATCCACCCTGGCGTCACAACACCGCTGGTTCCGTCACAGACCGAAAGTGCTGCTAGCACCCCAGATCCCGTGAGAGCGGCCGAGCGGTCATCCAACCTGGACGCAACGACCCGGACTCAAACGAATCCCTCATCCTCAACGTCTCCAGAGGTGTATATTCTTTCGTCTCCAAGCGGACCTCATGCAATCTTGATCAACAATGACTCGAATGTGTATCACAGCCCTCAACTCCAGGGCCTCCCTCCAATGGGTCTTCCACCGCCGCCCTTTTCATTCAATGTAACTGCTAGAGAGGCCCCAGGTATCCGGCATGGCGTCCTCCCAGAAATCGTCCAGCGGCCCACTGCTGTCCACGGAGCCGCTCCGACCACTTCTCAGAGCAATACTCCTCCAGGCCAGCAAGCCCAAGTGCAGCCGCAACAGGGATTACAGCTCCCGCAGCCGCTGCCGCATCAGTTTGGTCATAGAAGAATGGCCCATGCCCGCGTTCAGGCCGTTGGAGTTGCCCAGATCCGGCCACACCTCGGGATGGCACTCCGTCTAGCATTTTTCATCTGGTGTTTTACCTCGCCCACCTCGAGCTGGTCACGGTGGATCACAGTAGTTTCTCTTGCTATCGCCTTCTTTGTTGCAAACACAGGTGTTTTGAATCCTTATGCTGAGCAGATATGGAGCGCCGTACGCCGTCAATTAGAGAACTTGATGCCTCTCGCAGCTGACCCCAATCGGCAACGGGGCGGTGCCGGAAACCGGCAAGGTGACGATGCAGATCCCCCAAATCAGCAGAGAGGGGGAGCCCCGGATCCGGCTGCTGCGGCTGCCAGACTCGTTGAGCAACGCCGTCAGGACAATGTCAACCGGTTTTTGAACCAAGTAAGACGAGTAGAACGCGCCGGCATCCTCTTCGTCGCTAGTCTCGCCCCAGGCTTGGCCGAAGGACATATCGCCCAAGTAGAAGCGGAAGCTCGCGCAGAAAGACTACGTCAACAACTGGAAGAAGAAGCAGCTGCGGCCGCAAGAGCAGCGGCAGCGGCAGCAACAACTTCTGCTCCCTCGGAGGAGAACAACGACGATGCCTCTGCGGCGGCCAGTGCTGATGCCGCCAATCCTACGCCGAATCACAACCCTCCCACTTACGAGGCTGGACAGGAACGGCCCTCTCTTGCTGCAGAGTGAGTGACATGTCTACGGATATCGGAAAGTTTTGAAGGAAGTTTGATGTCACGGCCAGAGGTGCAGGATGTGTATATTGATGGGCTTTGAGGAAGTGAAAGCTGACACATCGACCATGTGGATTACGGCAAGTTGACAGTGATAAGCACCAAACAGTAAATTACATGCCCTCCTTTTAGTTTGTGATGGGCCTTTTAGCCGTGGCTCGTGGGGGAATACTCTTATCCCACCATTGTATTCCCTTGCCCATACGCTTCACAAAGAAGTTGGAGTTGAATAAGCCCGACCCTGATGTCAACCCGGATAAAACCCCGGTAGGGGAGAGACATCAATCTCAATTAATACGTTTCCAGTTTATTCGAGCGAGGTGGGAAGGTTCAAGTTCGATCAATTGCTTTTCAGGTCAAAAATATTCTCCCTGCTCGATCGCGACTTTTGTTACTTACACGATAATTAAATAGGTCATTACTAATAGAGGAAGCGAGTATTTATTAAAACTACGAGTTGCCCGAGATCTTGCAAATATCGCAACATGATGAGGAGCTTTGAACTATGACTTGATGCCCAGTCATATTTTCTTGAGGCTCACGAGTTGTAATATCTCATTAGGGCAATAGAGTTGGATACTACTACTTCGTCTTTCAACTGTGTAAGTCTAAGCTAAAGGAGGGTTTGATTATTCCAAAGAAAAACATATGCTGGTTATTTAAGCAAGTACTGGTGCGTCTAGCATACAGCGTGTAGGTAAGGTGTTCAAGGTGAAGGTCTTATTGCTGTATCAATACAACCATAGAGCTGTACCAGAAGGGTTGTAAAGGGTAAATAGATATTGGAGATTTCTCTATGCAGCTACTGTCACGTCAAAAATACACATTGTGAATACATTGCGTTAGATTATTGTGTACTCTACCTCTGACGTTAAGGAAAGCTTGTAATCATGTTAAGAGTAGGGCTGTTACTTTGGTTCGACCAAAAATCCCTCCCTTGTCTTGTTCAGAGACTAACCTGACCTAGAGATTCTCACGTCTCCCAAGATTTTGTAAAGAACTGCAAAATTATAAGTGTTTACAGATGAGCCGCTTTTGGCTGTTATTTCTCCTGTGGCCATATAGCTTGCTATAGACTCGCCATTACCTTAAGCTTTTATTGAGGTATCCCTCTTAGCTAGCCTACACTTGATGATGGGCTTTTACAAAGGGTGTCTTTGACACACTACTTGAAGCTTATAAGACTCGAGCCTAGCTGTTATGCTCTGGTCACAGTATAGTCAGCCCTGGGTACCTATGAAGAAAAAATTTTTGGTAAATCTGCCTCAAGGCCTTCTTACCATCGGCCTCCTTGTTTAACTCGGTACCTGGGCACTTTGAGCAAATACCAGGACTTTAGGCTGCGTCTATTAACTATCGGGCAAATACACGTCCTGACAGTCACTAATGGGAAAACTTTAGCCAGGTATTAGACAGAACGAGAATTTTCATGAGCTCCTGACAAGACATTAAAGCTGTATAATAAATAATAGGACCGACGCGCGTCCGGCATTCTGTGGAGATTTACTTGGTCTGCAAGTCACATCAGATTTTGAACAGGGTATCAGCTAATATTCTAAGGTAAAGACAATACTATATACATATCTGCTCCGATGATGACAGGAAATAATACCAAGCATGGTGGCGAGGAAATCTTATGAGGGCAAATATTAAGTAAGTCTATGATTACTCATATAAGCCGACTATGTAGTTTTGCTCCGATATATTGTTTTCTCATAACTCGACGACTAAGTGTTTATTTTTGCCTCGACTTCTGTAAAAGTCGGTGGATGAGATAGAACAGGTCATGTGTCTTGATTGTTGGTTGGTTGTTGGTAATTATCTCTTGTGTTATTGCAGCAAAACAAGCCACTCCTCCGAGGCGAAGTCATACGCCATGGCAACGGCAAGGGAAGACGAGAACAAAAAAGCCCCGAAGATGGGCCACGAGCCAACAGATGTTGACGCTTCTAGCTGCTCCGATTTGTTGAGATCTCCGGCTGGCTGTTTGTAGGACCGACGATGCCTTATTACATCTTCTGCTTATGTTCTTGACTTCTATCCCTGCTATTCCTGTCACCAGCTCACGCCGTTGGGGGGTAAAATCGTGTTTTGACCATGTCTCTTTGGACGAACATGATATGTTGTGCTCAAAGTATAGTTATTAGCCTTCTTAGTCTCCAGGCTGCGACCTCATGACGACCTGCCTTTGCCGGCTGGGCTTATACTTCCAATGCCATATTTTGTGGAGGCAGTAATGGGTACCTAAGGCCGATGTTTCTACATTTTATATCAATAGAAGATCCAGATGGAAAACTGACTATTGGTACTTGAGTATGATGAATTCTTTCCTGCTATAGAAGAGAAAGAGTTAGGAACCACATGGGGTTGACTGGCTCGTCCTATTCTTGCTGATGTCAAAAGCAACACTCAGGCCTACACCATCTTCATCCATAAATATTCGTCGTACTTTCGTAGCAGATGAGTATATGAAACCAAACCATAATACCAGATTAATCGGGTTTATGAGCCCTTCTGGAAATCATCCTGCTTCCATATGCAAAGTTCCAAAGGACTTAAGGCATCAACTGCTTACTTCACCACATGGTTATAGACACCGGTGTATGTACCACGGTAGGAACTCGGTATCACCTAGGACTCAAGTAAAAGGACCAGTAGTCTTGCCGTGCAGGATGACAATGAACGAGTGTGCAAAAGTCCTCAGGGCTAGCACCGACGTTACGCCGTGACAACACAGCAATCTGTACCATATAAGCACCGCCTGATCTAACCGCATCGCCGTAGACGGGGTTCTTGATAGCTTGGAATGAGTGGTGATACTACGGGAGCTGTTGCTAGGCCGGTGTATGTATGAATGCACGGGGCATCACCTAGGTACAGCATGTATATGGCGTGATCAACGGAGCCGGCATACATACAACAGATGTTCCTATTGAGATCTCAAAAGTACTGGACATAGCCTAATACATAATACTCTGCGCCACGGTATCGAGATCATTGCGGTGGGGAATCGAAAGATCGCACTTATATGTGTTCTTATGTATTCATGAGTAAAGAATTAGTATCTACCTATTGTAGGTTAGATGATCGAGTTATTGGTGGAAAAGTGTACGTAGAAGTTGTATCCACGAAATATAAAAGTCCGGGAGCCAACGGAACTAGATACCCGTTGTAGGATAGAAAGAGAACATCGTTGCTAATGCATAGATACCCGGCTTATCTTACTACATGCGTACATACATACCTAGGTGTCGATACTAACTACATAGTAGTAGGCTTTACACATATTGACTTATCACTGCCAGGTCCACGCATCACATCAGCTAACCTAACCTAGGTGAGTACACTAAACTAGAGCTGACAGAGCGAAACTCATACACACAATACCCAGTCAACAGCAAACTACTGGCTAGATGAACGATGTGATAGGATCTTACTTACATGCCGTTGCTGCCCTATCAGCGCGTTCGGAAGGCACGGCAAACATCAGTTAAGACTACGTAGCTAAGCTATCTACCTTACGCTTTCCTATTAATCCACCCACACACATACCCATATTTTAGGGCGGCTGTGCTGACGGGGTGTATGGTAATTAAGGTAAGGCATGTAGATCCCCCAAGGTCACGTAGCATTGACGCCATCAGAAACGCGTCATAATAAAAATGAATAAAAATAAATAAAAATAAAAATTTTGAAACGCAGTCATATATGTATACATCCACAGCTGAAGTGGATGAACGGACGATGGGTTTTTATTACTTACTGACTGTCAAGCACGCGCAAGCTAGGTATTATTATGTAGGCGGAGCTTAAATTAACGCCAACAACCAACGACTATTGTGGTGATATCTTTCTACGTATACGTTAGTCTAGGTATCATAGCATGACACGGAGCAGCGAACTTACTAATTAGGTGAAAAGTACACAAATAGACGTACTGACAGATTTAGTGACAAAACCCAACTCTATAATAGCCATATGTGGTAGGTAGGCGGTGAAGAAGAAGCCTACCATACCAACTGTAGTTTAGCTAAAGACCCCGATAGGAAAAGCAAAGACAAGATGAGCTTAAACCCTCCCCCAGTGGGGTCGACAGTCAATGATCAATGTCTTGTCCTTCTTGATTCTCTCAAGAGCCTCTAATCCTATGTATATGTTTTTCTGGCACCTTAGGCACTGTTAACTAATGCCTGCCTTATTTTCTACAGCCCATGTCGGCCTGGCGGCTTTTTGAAAGATATTACCGCTTTGGGGATCAGAAGTACCAGGGTTAGAAAGGGGTGCTGTCAGAAACAAAAATATCAAGGAGGCTCTACATATCTAGGTTAGCTCCAGTATTAGCCGGTCGAACTATTGGTGGTTGTGCCCCCTGTATTGTACATGAACATACTGCTTACAGCAATATTCTGGATGCGTTTATGTATATGTATATTCCATATCACGCTTATATCTTACGGTACACGTACATGATGTATATGTTTGGTCAGGCACTAGGTTAGATGGTTAAAGCGACCGTGGAGCATATACCGTACATATATGAGTGACAAGGTTAAAAGCGCGGACAGACAAAGTTAAGTACCATACATAGGAAGCGGCAACGGAATCAATCTAGCGTATCGTGCTTATAACCTTGCAGAAGGTGTGAGAACGTATTAAGTCTTGTCCGTTCTGCTGAGCCAAGCACACACCGGTTCCGTTACGGGCCGTGATCACCTGTCTCCCTGTTCTTACCGGTCTTCTTAACCTAAACTACCTCGAGCAAAGAACTCTTTCCGGCTCAACCCCATGGCTATGAGTTTTGCCCCAGTGTTAGCCAACTAGGTAGATAGGACATAGCCACATACCTCAATTATTTGGGTCTTTTATTGAGTTTCTTACTATGCATGGCTCATGTCATACCAGGTAGAGAGTGGGATGCTTTTGCATGGGCATGTCATCGGGCCATATCACGTGGTGAGACCGACGTTACTTTTTACTTTTTCTTCGGTGCTTTCTCACACCGGCAGCCCGGCGATGACCGTCCGCGGCAGCACGGCGTTAGTACGTAGCAAGATGTAGGTATCGTGAGCCTCAATACCAGTGCCAGAGATAGTGAAACCTAACTATCAACAAAGTGAGCTTAACTAAGTACCTTACCCCAAGGAGAGATAAGCTAGAAGGTCAAGTATAGCAGTAGTTATAGTGTTATTACTAAGAATAGAAGGCTTGGGAACAGTCCTGAAGATCATGTACACAAATATAAGGGGTAGGATGCCTCATAAAGCCCCTTTTCTACCCGTACTGTGCATACTACCCGATCCCTAATTCTAGTGAAGGTATATGGATGAAGTTTAATTACCCAAGAAAGAAACTAGAAGGGTTTATTTTCATTATCATTTTATGGTAGCAAGTGCACAAAAGAAGCCGTCGTTTTTCTGATATTACATCGCATATTATGCTATAGACGTTCAACAATCTAACCTAAGCGTTTAATCCCTTGGATAATAGCAACACCGCGCAGGTCTGACTTGCGCTACACATGCCTCGCTGCTATGTGAAGGTCGGTAAGCAGAATACATTGACAATGTCAGCTCGCCTATTTGATTTATAAGCCGGTATATCTACCAACATCACATAGCCTATCCGGGAAGTGTACGCTTGAAGCTTGTTTTTCCTAGGAGAAACGCGTTATGTAGATCCTGTACGAGCATAGACAGAAAGAGAGAGGGGTTCGATCGATGCAATGTAGTACAACGGTCTTGTGAGGCTTACATCGGAGCCGACCGTGTAATACCCATAATTACCGGGCACCGGGTCCAAGGCGAACAAGCGGTCAACCAACAAACAGCAATAACAAAAGTGTAGATTCGATAGTCAATAGCACGAAATGGTGTATCGATGAACCAAAAGAGACGAAGATTCAATAGGTTTGTTCCTCGAGGGTGCTACTAAAGGGGTTACCTACCTACGTACTTAATTATAACAGAACTACATACATCAAGATACCATGTTACGTATTAGAAAGCCCACAGGTCTACCGGAAGCTTCATCCAGCCTTACATTATATAGTATAAGAGACAACAGACAGGAAATGCAAAACATTTGAAGCCTACTAGCTCACAGAAAAAAAAAAAAAACGTGGCTGGCTGGCTTGTCCGACATTCCCTCCCTACCTCGGCGTTACTCGGCCGCTCTCTCACGCTTCCCCATCCGAGAAGCAAACCCGTCCTGTCCTCTCTTCCTATTTCTTGGGACGGAGGACAGCTTACCGGAGTATACCTGCTCCAAAACCCAAAGCCGGCCAATGCGACCTATAGGGGCTCAGAGGGAGAGAAGGGGGGGCAGGGGAAAGCTTCGTGGCGTTGTTCTGTACCACCCGTGACCGGTGGTGATCGGTGGTCGGCGGGTTGAGTTCTCTTTGTTGATAATTTATAAATAAATAATAGCTTACGTGGGGTTCTCAAAAATGTCGTGTCACCGCAAAAAAGGCACCACGCAGTAACGCAGGGCTCTCAACAACGAGGTGGTTGGTTGGATCGGTAGTTGTCTTCTTGCTTTCCTGACTAGCTGGTTGGTTGATTGTTTGCTTGCTTGCTTGCTCGCTTGCTCGCTTATTTGATAATAGTTGCGGGTTGGTTTCTCAAGCACTAAACAGCCCAGATTAGCCTACCTATCTCCAGGGAAGATGCAAGAAGGAATTCAAAACTAAATCCCCTGGACGTGGCGTACATCTGCAAACTCCATGGTTTGCTCGCATGCTACCAGGACGGCATAGCGATCTTCAGTATTGGGATCCGCGCGTGCGAAACATGTGGCTGGCAGTGTGTATTCTCGAATTAAAGGCAATAGTAGCATAACATGAAGGTTTGGGTGTGATCCTACTATATGCAAATGTTGTACGATAATACTTGAAGTTTCTCAGATATGTAGACTCAAGTTGCATAGCCGGGCCACATGGCAGGCAAGTGCCGGCTGTTTGCTACCTACTAGCAGGATCACACGGAATATCTTTAACCCAGATTGTTTGTCTTGTCTTGTTCCTTTCTGGCGGAATAATAAGGGCTGAGCTGAGTAAGTAGATAGGTGGGTGGGCTGTGCCAAACATCCCAAGTAAAGAGATGGATGGATAGATCCCGCCGGGATATGTCTCCGCGAACCTCGTCGTCGTCAGGGCGAACGCAAGAAATCCCGAGCTCGGAGTATGAATCACCAATGATAACTACGCGATGTGCTTGCAGCAAACGGACAGTCCATTTAGAAAATGGTCGGTCTAGTAAACCCCGGGTGGTCGTACAGATGCTACCGAACTAGCGAAACTGCGGGTCGAAGAACTTGTTTTGCCTTGGAAGGTTTAGTTCGCCTACGCCTCAACTAACTCTTACTAGTTCGTCGTCAGTGCCATGCTGTGTTCGCGTACCTACTTAGAGGTATACTAGGCAAGCATACCCTTAATAGGCGACAGTCCGTCTGTGGTTAGACCAGGGTCTTCTAGGGGCCTTTCCAAGGGTCTGAATTCATTCGATGCCTTCTGAATCCTGCTGCCGGAATGCCTTCCTGGACGGTGCTAATGTGGAACACAGACGCGAAGGCCCAGTGTATTCCGCATTGAATAGGTATTCTGCATTGCAATCCTTCGTTTCGTTTCGCATAGGAGATGATGACGGTGATGAGGATGATGGGGTTTCCCCCGATGTTAGTGCTGACTTTCCCGAAAACCATCACAACCATGTCGTCGTCCCCGGCCATCTAAGTCACTATCATTCGTAGACCGCCCCTAAGAGAAATTGTCTACTGCCTACCACTTACACATTATATCGGTTGTCGATAGGGAAGTCATCAAATTCGACGTAGCTAAAGAGATACCTAGGTAGGTATTTGGGTACTTAGGTAGGTGGACAGGTAGTTTACATGTAGGCATATCTCCCACAGCGGCACGTGATCTGGAATCGATCGTTCTGTCAGGCTTAGGTCGACCGTCATCGATCAATCATGGTCTATGTTCAGACCATGATATGCTTGCCTCCTCCGCGGTGGCGTGTCAGCCATGACGGTGCAGAAAAATCTGCTTTGGATACCAGCTGCATGCGGTACAGCATAGTGCGACCGACCTCTATCACCACCTGACGACCACCGACATACGCCGTGTGTCCTGCCGTCCTGGCTGGACGCAGAGAGGTTGGGCGAGCGAAGTTCCAACCGAGCCCTACCTGCCTACAGTAGGTACCTGATCAATTGAGTGGCTAGGGTTTATTAGGGACCGTTAGTCAGGTCATCTCTAAATTTAGCGACAGCCGGCCAAATTCCTAGCAAATCGGTTGCTTGCATTTTGCTCTCGATATGCAGCTGTGCAGATGTCCAATAGAGTCGACTGCCCCGACCAACACTAGGTCGAACCGGGTAAGATTTTTCGAGAAGATGCCATGGGTCCCCTGCGAGAATCATCTAGTTACGTACATATGTATTCATACTGGTTGACCACGCTCCACCACAGCCCACCAGACTACATGTAGGGTAGGTGCCTAAATCACCACTACCTACAGATGTAGACAGCCCTCGGTTATCCGGCCTCTGCTGTCGAGAAAAGTTCCGAATAATTTTCACGTGTCATGCATTATGACTGTTTGTTGGCGTGGTGAGGAAATGGCGGAGGAAAGAAGGCGAAATATGCTTTGAAATGATAACGTTATACCGGAATAGTGATGTGATAGAGCCCCCGGGGGGTGGACGGAATGAAGACGGAATAATGAAGTATTAGGTTGCACGTAGGTAGTACGTATAAATGAATAAATAAGAGAGATAGAGAGATAGAGATATAAAAAAAAACCAAAAAAAAAAACCCTTGACTCTTCCGCTACGTACCACTGCATGTCTTGCAGAGAACCAGGGTATTGCCGCAAATCACAAACTCGAACAACCCTCGACAAAATGTTTGGGTAGCTTGGCTTCGATAAGTCCACAGCTCCTCCGTCCATCATTCGCTCACCGCTTTCCACTCATGCACAGTTCTGCAGAGCTCCTTAGGTGCTTGTGACTGGCGGACTCACAACAACATCGACCAATCCGTTTGGGGAAGAGTGAACTGTGCATACCCTACTACGTGGCAGCGACAAGTGATAAAAGAACAAGCTCGAACCACAGGACGCAGGGGACCAGAGCAAATCATACGGCGCGATGGCTCTGGAAGAAAGTCACCACAAGATGCAGCATTACCAGATCCATGGCGCTTAGGCGGGAGGATAAGATTGGCAATACCCAAGATTTGAGGTTAGGCTACTATAATCGTCTGTTCTTGTCGAGGGAAAACGTCATTCTTGGATGACGTGGGGATCTCTGGGTGCGATTTGATATTTGCTCTGTCGCCCGTGTGGACAAGCTTGGACCACATGAGCTGTGCCGAAGATCATGATGAAACGTTGTATTTGCAGACATACTATGTTAGAGCTCAACATCACATACCTACCTTACCTACTTGCTACTACCTATCTCACATGCGTAGCATTGCTTGCAATACTATACTAGCACTTTTAAGGGTGACGCGACGGCCTGGGGATCCCTAGAACAATGTGCTTTAAGCACCTAGGATCAGCAGGACAGGATGAGAGTAAGGTGTGCGGTTCCTTTCAAGCTTCAAAGCTTCAGAGCTTACTTGCCCAAACATAACCCCGCAATGGAGGTAGGAGGTAGGTAAGTAAACAGGGTATTGTAGTGTTGCTGTACTGCCGTATTCAAGGTGCCTACTGTGTATATGATAAACACTCGCACAGCAGCACTGCCACACCTTATTTCATCGAGGTGAGGTTGGCTCCTACCCTGGGCTCTCTCGTGTCTACTCTTTCTTATCAGTTGAAGTTATTCTTGCTGCATGCTCCACGTTTCCTTTCTTCTTCCGAGGTCGAACATGCTAAGGCACGTTCCGAGAACCGCTTGGTCATGGTTCTTCTGCTGTAAGTAACAACGAAGAGAGAACGTGTCCGCTAGGCCTTGTTGCATGACTTGGCAGGCCGCGGCTGTTACTCATGACGATGGCGGCCTTTCTTCTTTGGTAGGAGATATTTTCGCGGTATGTACATATGTAAGTGCTCTATCCATCCCTTGTGAAACATTGGCTCGGGTGTTTTGGCGTGTTTGGGGTATTGAGGCTGTGCTGGCAAATGAACGAACAAGTGACCCTCCATGTTCAATTGGAATCGGACTGACACTGATTGCGGGTTGTGACCCGGAGGTCGGAATTCTTCACCGTGCCTACAGAATACTGCTGTACCTAGCTTTCCTTACAGCTTGGGTTAGGTGCTAGAGAAGGGACCTTCTACGGGCGCTTTAGCCTCTAAGGGTAAAGGTGATGCCAACCAAAGTGACAAGATAGGCAATTAGCAGCTAGATGGTTAGATCCGTGACCCCACTTAGATGACATACCAAAAATGGACACGAGAAACTGCTGTTTCAGCCAACCATATTGAGGATACGTCTCGAGGATCGCTGCACAGAGCACGCCTTTACCCACGCGCAAGGGCCCCATTCTCTAACTAAGAGGAGGAAGCGAACCGCGAACCGCGATGACGGGTGACCTTACTTGGCTGGTACAGCGGACGGGGAACAAGACCCTGAGGCTGGCTAGTCCTTCGAACCTCGGAGACCTTGCTCGATGCCTTGACGAACAACCTTGAACGACTTGGCGTGCTGCTGCTGAGAGCTATTTGCCGGTCCAGCTCCAGCTCCAGCTCGGGCGTTGGACTTTTGGTTGAAGTGTGTGAAGTGTGGGGGTTAATCGCATGTTTTACCTACGCAGCGGCTGTACCTCAAGTTCTGCTCAAGTCAGAGCTCGAAATTCGTTATTGGCGACAGCTTTCCTGTGCCGGCCGCATGGGAATTGAAATTCTAAGCAACAGTCAACAATTACTGCAACAAAGACTACACACACAGTAGGCACTACTCGCGGGGTTCGACTAGCCGTCTAGCTGTAGTTTCGTGCGAGAGTCATGATGGTCTGTCTTCTGATTGGGGAGATAGCTGGGCAGGGATATTCATTAGAAATATGACGTTCTGACGATGACTTTTTACCGATGGCAAGGGTGAGATCCCTACATCTCCGCCAACATACCTACCTCCCATCCATACCATACTCTTCATGCTTACTTACATCGTACATTAGGTAGATATGACATCAAAAAGCTCCCCAAGAGCTTTTCTAAACCGATTTGGTTAGCAGCCCGCTCAACCCTACCCATATTACCTACCTACATTACACGCGTGTACATCTGTAGGTGTACATCAATATTCGGAGTCGCTCTAAGCCCTTGAGGACATCAGATCGCAACGGCTTGAGTGCCTACCACTACCTACAGTGTGCCAGACGGCGGTAAAATGCCGGGCATTTTTTCCTTCATTCTACACCAATCTACACAGTACTATGTAAGTATGCATTCTATCTAAGAGGTAGGTACACATCACATCTACATTCCGCTTCAATTGGGTCGTTAAGCTGCTACTAAAAAAAGGCATAGTTGTGTCTATTTGAACTGAAATGAAAGAACATGAAAACAGGCATATTTACAAAAGCTCTCCCTATGGGCATTTGCGGAGGCGGATAATAAGACAGAAGTTGAAGTATGGCCCTTGCGCTATACCATGCATAGGTACGGTAGCGTACCTACTTATTGCATAGATATCTGCTGGCCGGAATATGACAGACATAAGCATATGTACGTATATGATAATATCGATGGAGGATGCCACCGCGCGTTAGACCCTACGACGCCACCTGAAACCTTGAGTTGGCTGGCGACTTGAACGTTACCTAAACTACCTACCTACTTGTAATGACACAACAATGTCTTTAGGCTCGTGCATAGTAGCTTGTGTCGGCTACCCTATGCAGCAAGCAACTGGTGACCGACCAATGACCAGCTGCAACGGCCTACAAGTTGTGTTGGAAGAGAGGCCTACTTCCCCGGTAGCCAGGAGCTGTTCCAGAGTCTCGGATAGCGCTTGCTACGACGCTATCACCATTTCCCTTCCTATTGGCGACGGAATTAGATAGACTGGGCTGTATAATTGATGCCGTAGTAATTGCCCAAGTTGGAGGGTGGCATGTAAGCGTGTCGCTGTGGCGAGCAGATATACAGATACCTGTATCCCTCCCTTTCGCCTACCGAGCTCGATCCTGGACGAGGGTATCTGAAGCCAAGAGTCCATCCATAGCATTTATAGTATTGACATTATATATCCTTTTCAAGTAGTTTGCGTTGTCGTCGCAAGAGCATACCTTACCAAAGGGGGTTCGCTAATAATGTTCACCATGCCACAGTTCTCCGCAGATCTTGCTTGACACGTCAAATGACCCAGAAAATGACAGCAGGCAGATTGCTTTCTTGCTCTTCACGCTCAAGCTGCCATATACTACCTAGTACGGCGACGAAAGTCAGGCTTGCTATCATCGACTAGGTATCCTGCTGTGCTGTAGCATACACCCGGACTGGAGTCGCCGATAGGACAGCATTTGAGAGAAGCTCTTTTCTTGAAAGACTTGCCTAACCTTGGTTGCCTAAGTCTTACTGTTACCCACATTCCGGTATTGCCTGGCGGATTCCCGGTCAGGCCTATGTAATTGACAGAACGTCTTCAATGAGTACGTGTTGACGATCAGGAAAGAGCTTACTTACAGTAAGGACGCTTCGTGCATTATGTGCTGGGTAGGAATACAAGAGGATCAAGCCAATGGAGCCGCCAGAAGCTCCGCCTCATCGAGCTGCTTACATAGGGCCGAGATAGTTCCCTACTACCCAGTATCCTATCACATATGCACCAAGCAACGCTAAGAAGTGCCCAGTATCGACTTGAATTCTGATTTATGTGCATACAGCATAGGTAGGCGGGCCACTTGCGAGGGTGGTGGTTGAGTGCATAATGTGTTGCGACAACCATGATTTAACTGAAGCTTACATGTTTGTTAAAGGTACTATCTCTCCACTAATAGCCTGGTTTTAGATGCTTACAAGCATAGACAGAACCTCGGAGCCTGGATATTGCAATTTACCGTGCCTCACTACCTACTGTGATCTTGTTTTTGTCTGTTGGCCTGCGTTCGGAGCTACGAAGAAGTTATTGATAGGTAGGAGAAGGTGATTCTGTAGAATTCGAAAAGGGGACGGGAACCACGTTAGTGGCTGGTTTTCTCATCATCATCATCATCATTATTATTATATTATTATAACGGCACATATTCTGTAGGTAGGTAGGTAGGTATATGTAAACAGACGAATAAGAGGGTGAAGAAGAAAAGGAACAAAGTACGGCATTCACACATTAGTAGATTTAAGTGCACACACAGTCCTGATATAACACCGTACGTATCAGATCGCTTATGTCGATGTAACGAGCGAGCCATTCCGGTACAGCAGGAGAAACATTTCCTTCCGTGCCTCCATCCCACATTCCACCGTCACACGCCCCCCATGTGCATGGTACCTACCTAGGTATGTAAGCACAGTATCTAGTGAGAGCAGCATTAGCTTCAACTGAGCTCGGTGCCGTCCAACCTCACCAGCAAGTTCAACACATTCAACACTGTCCTGTAAAGGAAGGCTACCTATGCCTACCCAGATGCATACACGGTAGACCTAGCTGCTTAAGGAGGCATGCTGCGCAGCCTAGAATACAACATATTAGTGGTATGCCGTAGCACGAAATTCGTCTTATTTTGCTGCCCACTAATATCCTGGGACTGGCCACCGTCAGTTTGGCTACATCGGTATGCTGTACCTATTGCTACAAGACTACAGGACAGTGTGCGCTCATAATATCAATTTAACCCTACCTAACCTAGGTAGTACCTACAGCTTTTACAGCTGTTAGGAGTCGACCGACGAACCTGAAAATGACAAGCTGTGAAAATAAATTATCTGCCAAAAAGCTTCCGCAATATGTACTTGCCTACAGTGTAAATAGAGAGGACCTTCAATGCAGCAAGCAAACATCAACTTAATATAGGCGTATATAGTACGGCATACCTAACAATATTTATAATTTTTTTTGGAGTTTTTTAAACGTCAGTACCAACCTACATGACCTTGTTTAACCCAGGTAGATACCTGTTAGTAGACACATATGTATGTACGTGTAGGCACAGCGTGGGTGTCCAGAAAAGACCTCAAATCGCCCTTAGGCTGCGCTATTAAGTAGATGCTGTACTGGCCACTGGTTACTGGTTACTGGCTACCTATTGGTTCCAAGGCTGCCGGCGACCCTGAATGACCCTATGACCCTGCACTGTCCCAGGGAGGTACCTACCTACCTTGCCGTCCTCCTGCACTCCAACAACATGGAGTCAGACTAAGATACTTGCTATGTATGTACCTACCAGCATATACCCCGGAGGTAGGATGTATCGGCTGAGGCAGGGTATTTGGTAGGTTTTTGTAGGCTACGGTAGGCATGTACGGCATAGGCATGTAGCGACGAACCTTTACTCAGACAGGAGCCAGGCAATTCAAATGTAAACTTCCACGCCCCTAGGTCTTGCTATCGGGTGGCCGCAACAGTCCCATAAGTTTAACCCCTACAAATCTATTTCACGATAAGCTTATATATCACAGAATGCGTATAAGTTGAGCCCATTTGACTTGATTTACATAATTATGTGTTATTTAGACTTTTGTACTTTATTAGGCAGTACTACACAGATCTGTAAACAGTAGGAATAGAAGCATTTCCCGGTTGCTTGGTGGGGGATTGGGACGGGAGGGGGGGTGAACTTTTCATCTTGACCAACTGTCTGCTGAGGTGGGAAGGAAAGAAGGTATCTAAGTACGCTGTACCCCCCCATAGACTATCGGTACCTCCATCTCTTAGGTATGTCCTGACATGGGTTGGTTGGCAGGGCCTGGTTGTACATGAAGCGGACCAAGATGGACATGGACTGACTGTTGCAACTTGAAGTCCACCGCTCACAGCCTCCTTCCCGCACTAAATGGGGCTAAAGGTTTGCTGGTTTGGTAGGGCATTATAACAACCCTCGCATCCCCCAACTCTGACCTTCTTGTTGATTGTCTCGTCCCATCGCTTATGAATAACCACATCGGCGTTGCAGCTGTTGCATCACCCTCACCACCACACTCGCTTTACCGCACCTCTTAGGAAGTCCTCGTCGACTCCTGTCATTCGCTTGTTCCTTTTTTTGTGTTTTGGAGAGTTGGTCTCGAGAGTATCTAAAAAACCCCATCGCCTACCCCGACTCTTCGCCCGCTTTGTCATATCGTCAGCATCACCGTCGCTGCTCATACTGAGATCAGGAAGGACCGAAACCCAGCCAAGCCAAGCCATCAGTTGCTGTCGCCTCTTGCCACATATATGACACTGCATTCTCCCCGCTAGAGTCTGCTCATTCTTCGTTGACTCGGTGCTCTCCTGCCTGCAACGAGATATTCGATCGCTCAAACACCTTGAAAGGGAATATTCAGCTAGACAAATACACACATACCATCCGCATAAGACGTCGACTAGTCCCGCCTCAACAGTCGTCGTTGTCGCATATTCCACAGCAGTCTTGGCCAGGTTGGAATAAGCTCTAACTAACCCCTGGTTTACTCATGCCGCGCTGATAGTCTCAACCGGGTATCAACGTCAAAGAGATTGCTCAACCTGATGGTGGGATTTGTCGCCTGAGAGAATCTGCTTTTTTAAAGAGCATCCCAAACGAAACCTTCGCTCGCTTCTTGTTTTTGTTTTAGTTTTCTTGACGCCGTAGTGTTTCGCGTCTTGTTTGATGTATGTCCAATCTTGCTTTGAGCCCTTGCGATGCCTTGCGCGCACGCACTTGGTATAGGTCCGGCTGTTGCCGTTCACCAGATACTATAGCTAACTGACCCAGTTCTTAATAATTAATTCTCTATTATTCTTTCGCAATGGCTGGTCCTGGTGGTGGCCCCCCTCGTCGCAGGTATGCCTGTCCATATCTCAGCCGCGTCACTCAAAAGCAACGTACTGATATTTATTTGTAGTCACACCAAATCGCGCAACGGTTGTGAGAACTGGTATGGATGATCTCGGGCTCAGCCCATCCATCGGGCTACTGCTGACTCGAGATACTAGCAAGCGCCGGCATATCCGATGCGACGAGAACTTCCCTCAATGGTGTGTGTCCTGACTTTCTGGCCCCGCTTGTTGCAATCCCAGGAACTCAGGAGCTAATATGCCGATAGCCGAAACTGCACAAAGCACAAGGTGCGGTGTCCTTACAATGATGTGTCCATCCCTGATGAGAAAGCTACTACGCCGGACAAGCCCGACCTTATGTGGACCCCGGACATTGAGGCTACTATCGACGAATGGCAACGGTCCGGCAATTTCCCGTATCCAGGCATGGTACACTCGGAGCCTGATCCTCGATCACATACCCGAGAAGAGTTGTGCCTGATTTACCATGCTGCCACTGTCTACCATGAATTGAAGGAAATTGATGCGCACGACTTCACCTTGTGGACTCGTCACATTCCTACGTGAGTGGTGCAGATTTCGCCCACGTTGTCCTACAATTACTAACCATGGCCTTAGCATCATCGCGCTTGGTGCAGTCGAGCGTTTTGTCATGCATGCTCTGCTCGGTTTTTCCGCAGAGTACATCGCCTTTCTCACCGGCTGTCCATTGGTAGGGAACATGGCTTACGAGCACCGTGGCAAGGCCCTCAGCGGGGTGCATGAAGCCATTAACGATTTCTCGCCGGCAAACTCGGATGCCATCCTGGGTGCATCACTCGTGCTCTCATGGCAGGCTACAGATTGGTAGGCAGTACGCTTAGGATGAACCCAAAGGACAGTCACTAACTCGAGCATTGAATAGGCGAAGCTGGAACCATCTCATACTGGGAACCATCACGGTAAGTGCCATACCGATTCATTTGCACCGCCATGCATACTGACGTTATGTGAAGGTCATTAATGAAATGGGACCATGGAAGCACGAATCTCAGTTTGCGGACTTCATTGCTGAGAAAAGGATCATTCCCCCTCCTCTTCCTTCGCCGCAGCCAGATCGCAAGCCCCATGAGCCGACCGGAGAGGATCTGGAAGCATTTCAAGCCGTCATCAACCAGCTAGCCAAAGTAGAGGCGCACCTGAAGCAGAATAAGGACGAGCCTCAAGTCATCCAACAACTATCGTCTTTCCTCAAGGGTGCTCGCAAGGTCCGGCCCATCCAGTCGATTGAGGACCAGTTCGATCGACTACGGCCGCTTCGAACTTGGCTTTTCTGGCTGCCAGTAAGGTGCCTTAAGGAGAACGGCGCTACACCCAGCGCACTGCTAGTCATCGGCCATTATTACACAGCTGCTATGATAATGGAACGCCTGTTTCCAGAAATTGGCTCGGCCTACTTTGGCAGTCTGGCCGTGGGGCCGGTCGAGGATATTGCACGATCTCTGATGTCTATGAACGTTTCCGGTATGGACCGAGATCTCCACGCGCCCCTGTCCCTGATACATTCTCCTCTTCAGACAAGCAGAGAGTTCCGCCGGAGACACGGTTTGCCAGAACCGGGACCCACACCATTCTTCTCCCAGTTTGACTTCTCCTCCTTTAGTCCTCCGAATGTCTACATGATCGAACATGGCACACCGCCTACTACGCACCCGTACATGCCTTACGATGGAAGCCCATCCTTCAGTTGGAGCACCGAAGACCTTCCCGTGCTAGGGCCTGAGCAGGAGTTTTCAAGTGCAGGGAGTCCTTTGGCACTCTCGTCGCCTTTCAATAGACAGTTCCTTGGCATCCCCTCCCCCTCTTATGGTGGCTCCTCGCCCTATGGTGGTTCTCCAGTCTATGGCGGCTCTCCGTCCTACGGTGCCCATAGCCCAGCATCGTCGACGTTCGACGAGGGATCCATTGCGTACAGCGATCATGACGAGTTCAATTCCTTCGCCGGCGGTAACCCGGAGTATTCTCATCTAGGATCAGTAGGACCTAGTAATAATTTTGGTGTCGGGTTCGTCTCTCCAATCCAAGCATGGGTCTAAGAAGTGAGGATATTGCTCTCGAGGCCACTTTGTCAACGAAGCAAAAGTACGTCAGTTGACCAATGAAATCCAGGACCACGAGTGATCAGCGCGTTGCTCCGGGGTTCCCTCCGCTCAATATCCCCTCTCTTCCCCCGGCTGCACCTGAACCGTCCATGACACGCCAACCCGGCCACCACCAACCCTCGCCCTCGTCATTGTGGAATACCATGCAGTGGTTGTCAATCTACAGCGACGCACCGACGACCCCCCTCTCGGCCTCGGCACCACCGTCATCGATAGCGCAAATGCCCCCATTAATGCACCACAGGCACAACTCTTCGGTTTCGTCGGCTCCTCTTCAGGTGAAGCGAGAAGAAGAAGAATAAGGCTACGAATTTACCCCGCTTTTACCGCCTCGGACCACTTCCAGTTTTTTACCATAATATTTTTTAATTTTTCTTTCGACCCCACGGACGCAATTGTACACCACGCTCCTTTGACAGGACTCGCCCCACCGACATGTTTGTATCGACACAATGATGCGCACGTTCCTTATCTATTGCATACCTATCCTTAATCACTATTATATAATGAACAAACTTACGACACTCCTTACGACGACACTGAGGCGATACCCGGAAGATACCCGATAGACACTCCTTACGCAAGTATTGCATTATAGACCGACCTTCGAACGCTCCTTACGAATTTACGACGATTTCTATACCTTGCAAGTTAGAATCTCAGCCGCTCCCTTAAAGACCGCATTATCTGGAATTATTAGTATACCCTGTCACACCTTGTCCGAGTTGCATAGCGACTGTTTTACATCCTTTTTCAATCAGCGGCTGGAGGGAAAACAAAAGTCGGGAGGACACGAGCGGGCTATTTTTGCATCAAATGGCGTTTTGGTTTGGCTGCTTGTTAACTGATTATTTGTTTTGCTTGTTTTTGGTTTTTGTTTTTTGGTTGGTTGATTATCCCGCGTACATTTGGTTATCTCGAGTCAGGCAAACATGCAAGTCCTGACGGTCGCTTCTGTGACAAGCCTTGCAGATCTTGGCTGCTAGAGGATCAGGAGGGGGAGAGGGGTGGAGGGTCAGAGAGGGCACGTGCGGGGGTGCTAGCACAACATGTATATACCCTCCTGCCCTGGACAATCCCATTAATGATGCTTACGATGCTGTAAGAAAAACAGGAAGATTGGAGACATGCAAAGGAGAAGGTGAGAAGAGAGGCAAGACATAGATACTGTGCGCTGTTTTTGTTGACATGAGAGCAAAGGGTATGCAGCCAAGATTGCTAGATCGTGGGCCTGCTAGAGGTACCTAATCTTAATAATAAAAGAGTGCTATGGTATTATCAACTTGGACGGACTTTTGACGCGCTGGTCCCCGTGATGGTCGGTTGCGCAGAATAAGCGGTGAGGACTGGGCATCTTTTTCTTCTCTCCTTGGAACAGATCAGACCAGGTAGACGATGCTGCCCTTGTTGTCCTCACTTGTCCCCGCGTTTGCCGGCTCGGAAAACCAAAGGGGTTCACTTCAGGACATATCGTACGACTCGGGATCCCGAAGTAACAACTTACTAGTGGTAGCGCGATGACCTGATAAACAACAGCCAGCGCAACACAAGGCCCTACCTATCATCATAAATTTCGCCCCTCAGCCCCTTGGGAAAAGGTAGCCCACCTGAGCCTGCCTGTACTTGTGCGCCGGGAGCTTACAAGACGAGTGACACAACAGACGGGACAGGACAGAAAGTAAATACATCTTTTACGTCCGCATGATAACCCATTTCCGCATGTATGGGCATGTAAGGTCCCGCCTATCTAAGTGGGCATGCCCCTTTCTTGCTTTGTTCCTTTTCCTCTTTCCCCTCTATCCTCCCCCGGTTTTCCCCCCCAAATTCTCCACATCCTCCTCTTTTAAAGAGTCTTTTATAATTCAGTCCCGCGTCTGGGGAAACAGATAGAAGGACATTATTGCACGTTTCCCCACAATACCCGGGTTGCCACGGAGTTATTGCAGGAGCTGACGCCAGCAATTCCTGTATTTTAATGCATGATGCTGCCTGAAGCAACGCAGCTTGTGGCGCTCTGATACGTATGGGGTTGGGTTGGGGGACAAGGTAGGTAGGTATGTCGACTCGGAGATCCTCATCCTTGCTCACATGTTTCAAGCCAATAGGTATTAGCTGTTGGTGCGGCATTTCTCTTTCTCCCTAGAGGCTTTTCTCAATCAACTTTCCAACGCAGTTTTCAGGTTCTTTGAAAAAACGTGCTAGGTTTCTATATCTACCTAGCTAAGTATTATATAAAAATATTTGACGAGTCAACCTCGAAAGCAATAGGCTGTAAACATAACTAAGTAGTCAAAATGTATCTTTAGGACGTTGTTTAGATAATACATAGGTACCCAGTCACATGATCCATGAGTTCTCTCCTGCAGAAGGCAGGTGGTCACATCGTCTAATAGCCTACAGGAAAACAATATGTATAAAATCAGGGCTCATAAACATACAGCATACATGTTGTATCTCTACAAAAGATGATACTCTTCACTCCTTGCCAATAACCGGTATTACAAAGCTATTCTTATGTAGAAGTGATTACCACTCACAATAGGACGCCGATGTCTTGTGATGTCTTAGCAGGAAATATGCAAAGAATTTCCAAGGTTCGGTTAATACTGACCTTACTTATACAGTTGCATAAAGTTAAATCCAGAATATTTTTTTATTACTTAGCCCAACTTGCTGTTCTTATATGTATGAGCAAAGGGGCCGCAATTATGCTAGATGTAACTTTAATCCAAAATAATAAGGCCACAGGTAGGTGGATAAGTGATACTTGATAACTAATCATGTTCATCCTTGTTTTCGCATTGAAAAGAGCAATAGCATGTATACATACTGTAAACTTATAAGTCTTGTACTCAATATATATCACTGAGTTGTTTTTATGTTGAAGGGGTGTCTGTATAAGTTGTCTGGTAGGCATTATAAAACAAATATCATTGACTCGCCTGCCTGAAATGTTTACATGCATGCATATCACCTATGCATGAGATCTAGATAGCTTTGAAGCTATCTGCAACTTAGGAAGTATAACCCACATAGCTGTTTATTAAGATATGTAAAAGGAAACAACTTATCGAGACATCAGCCTAATCGGACTTACAATTCACCCACAGATATGATATAACAATACCCAGCACCCTTAAGGCCAAGCTCATGAAGGTGCCTCATGTCTGTGAATATAAGTTGATAGGTTAGATCTTTACATAGTAATCGAAATAAACCAGCTGCTTCAAGCCTACCTTGTGAGACGTTGTTAATTTTGCTAGAAACCCTCCTTGTCATACAATTTCTCTCTCTTTTTATTTTTTTTAAAAAAAAAGGGGGGGGGAGGGGGGGGAGGGAGGAACTTAACACAAACCACATAATTACACCTGAAGTAAATAGACAGATCTAGAAGATATGATTCATACATAACATAATGTCACTTAACCCCCCCTTTCCTTTCTTTCCAATAAAATACAAACCACCAAACTGCCGTGATGTAATGTAAACCCAATTCGTTTTCATTCTCACGTCTCTTGCACGGCAGGCAGCAGGCAGCAAATAACTTCCCTCTTTCAACAGCCCAGCTATTTCATATTCTCATTCTTCATTCCCCATATTCCTAGGTTAGCTATGAGTTTGTGGATCATAAATGAGTCCACACTTGCACTCGTGGAAACAGGAAAGAAAATCTAGTGAGGTAAGAGGCCGGAAGGATCACAGCCGTTGGTCCTTTTCCACGCAACCACGAAAGCGGCGCCCCTGAAGATAGATTCCGAGGAGTTAGGTTGAGCTACCCATATTCAGACAGACGGAACCGCTCGCTCATTGTCATTGAGTCTTATGAGTTCATGGAGTTTTCGAAGCTTCTATAATGTTGTTATTATCATGATAATGTCGATTCTTAAGTTGATGTTAATGCGATGTGTGTGAATATATATATCACAACTTACTAAGAATCTTATATTACAGTCTTCCCCACAACAAGAGGGGCTTCGTCGTTCATGAGCTCGAAGGCGAAGAAAGAAGAGCACGTGGGTGACGTTGAAGACGCCTACGAGGCCCTCGGGGACCTCGTCTCTCACGTTCCATTCTCGCAGTGCCGCGTTTTGGTATGTAAGGTTTCTCGTGGAAGGGTGGTCTTAAAGGATATGCTGAAGCGGTCTAACCTAGTCAGATCGACTTGTCGTCGAAGTGGGGAGCTACGTCGGCTACTCGCAAACCAGGCTTGGGACTTTAGTCTAAATGTGGTGCATAAAGTTGATGCTCTTTGCGGTTCAAATACGCCCATTAGGGGTCCTATCTATTTACTTCTTGATGCTTAGTCTAGATATGCCGGTTATAATCGAGAAAGTCCCGAGGGAAGAAATATTCTGGCTTTTGAGCTATTATATTGTCCAAATAAAACCATTTATGTACTGTAAGTGTGATGCTTATTCTTGTTTGAATAGTCTCAAGACAGAAGAACTGATTATGCGGAATTTATAGACTATTATGTATCAATGACTCCTCTTTATTGACATTCTCCTATACTTAAAACGACCAATTGTATTTTAATTGCCAAAGAGAGACAACTAAGAGTAGAGTACCGTCGTATGTCGTTGTCCGGGCCCGGACCGGCTCCGACAAGCCGGCCGGGTGGCAGTTTTCCGCTTGCCAGAGGGCTCGACTACATCGTCACTTCTTCGCACAGATAATAAGCAATGATATACGGCAATACGCCGTATATAATTGATATCGCCTGGGCCTAATCCGTACCCCAATCATCTTACCGATGCATATAATCCGCAATGCGCATGCAACCGCTTTCTTGGCGTAATCCCAGTCTGACTCAGATGCGATGAATATCACTTTCAGTTCAAGACGGTATAAAAAGTCCCTAGGGGGAGTTGTTTCTCGTGAATGGGCCGAGCTATGCGCGCTTCTTCTATTGTCTCTCTTGTTCGAGACTTGTGAAGCGTTCTTGACCAGGGTCCAGTTCCTTATAAACTGAAATTCAAAATGCTGAAGCTCCTATTCCTCGGCTGCTCAGCCGTGATCGCAATATTGGCCGCCCTCATCAGCCAATGGTCACCGCCGTCCGCCCCGCGCATAACGACCTATCACCAGGGGCGCAACAACAGCGTCCTGTTCCTGGGAAATAGCGAGTTCGGGCTTTCGAACGTGCTGGTGGCCACGGCGGCGACATTACTAGAATACCACCCCGACGTCGAAGTGCACTTCGCGTCCTTCCCGTCCATGGGCGGGAGGCTAGAGCGTATTTCCAATGTCGTCGGCCAGAAGAAGAAGAAGAAGACCGAATCATCGTCGTCGCGCAGCAGCAGCATCGTCTTCCACGAGTTGTCAGACTTGTCTTTCCTGGCTGTCTCGATGCAATCGGGAGTGACTCTGACTACCGTTACGCACCCGCCCGGAATAGCTAGCGCCGGGATGATATCTCGTCGTGTGTCTTATTTAGTCTCGCCGTGGTCGGGGGAAGATCATATTACTCTGTTTGAGGAGATTACGGGTAGGTGTCAGGAACATAACTTCTCTCCCCCTTTCTTTCTTTCTTTCTTTCTTTCTTATGTGCACGCCTTCGAAAGCCAAGCAGTTCGGTTCCCCATTCTGAGTTAGAGACATGAATCATTTAGGTATCATCGACGAGGTAGATCCCGCACTCGTAATATTAGATGTTTTCTTTCGGCCCGCTATAGACGCAACGCGAAATCGCAGCCGGCTGCACGCGTTCATTGCGCCACTGACTCCCATCGAGCATTTCCCTCTCCAGCAGCCCCATGGGAGTTGGTTATGGAAATACCCAGTGTACGTATTCCATCTCTCAGTCTTATAATAAATTTCCACTTGAAGGGCAAAGATAGGTAGAGACAAATAAGCCATTACTTAGCTTGTTTGGTGGTCAAAACCATGATTTCTTTACTGACATCTATCATTAATAATTTGCATAGTATGGGCTCTGGTATACCCTACCCCGTCCCCTGGTCCAGACTAGTAGAGAACATCTACCTGAACATCCGATATTTCTACGCCATGATTCGCATGCCTCATTATACGGCCACCAAGCAATATCTCACGTCGAAAGGTCTCGCTGACCCGGTCAACTGGTTCAACCTGCACAGCGCAGACGTGCCATGGTTTACGCAAGCTCTCCCGGGGGCTTCGTATCCACTCGAAGTCATCCCTCCCAACGTGACGTTTACAGGTCCCATCACCCTTTCCCTATCCCCAGCAAGCGAGCAAAGCCCCGAGCTAACACAATGGCTCTCCCGCGGCCCGACCGTGCTTATCAACCTGGGCAGCTTATTCCTGTGGTCAGAACAAGCCGCTTCGGCCATGGCGCACGCCGTCGCGGATACCCTTGCCGCGCGATCTGATCTACAGATCTTGTGGAAGTTCCAGAAGGCCCCTGTCGCTGTCGATGACGATGGCACCACCACGACAACGTACGACGATGATGTGTTCGCCGAGCCGCTGCGTCCTTTCCTAGAGACGGGACGTGTGAGGATGGAGAAGTGGCTCGATGTCGAACCTACTTCGCTCTTAGAGACTGGACATATAGCCGCTTCCGTCCACCATGGTGGTTCCGGGTGCTATCACGAAGCTCTTGGGTAAGTTAAGTTACGTATATATAGTTCTTGTGCAAAAGGCACAGCACACGACTTCTTTCTTTTTCTGTCCTCGTTTCCCTTCCTCTACACTGTATCTGCCTCCCCTTTCCCCAAAGACACAAAGCAAGGCAAAAGAAAAATGAAACTTAGGTTTATTAATACTATTTCCATCTGAACCGTCTGACCCGGAAAAATTATACACAAAACAGATCAGGCGTCCCCCAAATCGCCCTCCCGCAATGGCTAGACCACTACAGCTTTGCGCAGCTGGCCCAAGACATTGGCGTCGGCGTCTGGGCATGCCGCGACACGAGCCCGAACTGGACGCCTGAGTGTCTTCGTGGCGCGTTTTCCAAGGTCCTTTTGGGTGGTGATGGTGCGGGTGCGTCTATGCGAGAGAATGTGGAGAGATTCGCGCGCTTGGCAAAAAGGGATCCCGGACAGCGTGTTGCTGCGCGTGAGGTTGCTCGGCTGGCTGCTTCTGGACGCGGCTCGTGAGAGAAAGGGGCAAGGAAAAGGAGGTGTGTGTGTCTGTATATAGGGGTTTTTGGATGTGGTCCCGTATCCTTGTCAGATACCCCTTGGGTTAACGGTTACACTTTTCTTTGCTGCTTACCAGGATCTTCAGAGTTCGTTGACAGCTCTCAGAACAAGTCTTAATTATATGTATGTCACAGACCGGGAGTGATTTACGAGTTACTTCAGTAGCTGGATGATAAGGAGTACTCGTGGCATAGAGGGAGTCGCAACAGGCGACATAGTTTCGTCACCGTTAATATACGGATTGTATATTGGCTTAAATCCTGTTGAGATAAATAGTCCGATGATATCGCTGTGTGAAAAGAGAGGAGAGTGACCCCGAGATAACAGCCTAAGAATGGCTAAGATCCTCTCCATGAAATAAGCATTCATATCTGTTCCCAATGTCAGGAGTGAAACTCCAGGAACGAAGGAAATATAAACCTCTGCCTGATAGATGGTGAGCTGCGGTTTAGTCCGATTATGTTAGCGAACCGAAGAGTGATGAGTTCGTTGTGTCGACCCGGTCGCGGGCATCCGCGGCTCTCCTCATAGCCAAATCATTGAACGTCTTGCGCCTATTATAGTAGTCTGTATAAGGTGTGATTGACCATATTAATACGAGTTAGCCGGGCGTGGTCGTCCTATAAGGCCTTACCATTCGTAGCTCACAACGTATCTCCGTCCACCCGTGTTTCTCAGTTTAGTTGATCGGAGTAGGCTTCCAAAACAGTTTCGTATTATGCACAAGGCCGTAGCCCATATGTGATATGATACAGTATTGATTTCTTCTCTCCCGTCTCCCGAAGAAATCTCTCGTCTTTGCTCATCTTCTCCCAGGTTAGGATCATGCTTTCGCACATGTTGTACACATGATGATACATCAACATCAAAAATCCTACAAAGACGCCGTCTAACGGCGCCTGTTGAGGCCATGGATTCTTCTGCTGTACTTCCACAGACTCTTGTACTTGGGCTTGGACCTCTTGGCTTCCCAGCCTCTGGCCTTCTTGGGGCCCTTGAGCGAGTACACACGCTTGTGCTTGAACTGGATGTCGGCACCAGGCACGCCAGCCCGCTCCATGACACCGGCGGTACCCTCGTCCCAAATGCTTCGGAAGAGATTGACACCAACAGGCTCTAAGGAGAACTTGTCCCTGAAACTTTTCAGACTGAACCCGTCGCGGCCGCTATACAGCTGGCGCAGCTTCTCAACGTCTATAACCGCTCCATCCTTCTGCTCCAGAATGAACAGGACCAGGCGATGGTAGGGCGCACCCATCTGAGAGAATGCAGGGAGCCAAGGAACAGCCAACTGCGTCTCCTTGTTCACTTTACTGAGAGGCAACGAGGGTTGGTCAGGAGCAATGGGGATGTTGGCGGCAAGGTAGTGACAGCGACGTTCAAAAGAGTCCGTCTCGGCATTGGGCACATCCAAATCCACAACGGCGACAGAGACAAGACGCTCACCCGGGTTGAATACCTGGACCTTTAGACGCGGTGGCACCTCAGATACTCTCGAATCCATAATCTCGCCGGGTTCCACCTTTACTCGGCGGAAAAACATTTGCACATCGGCAACAGGCTCAAACTTGGGCAGGGCATCGGGAACGATGGAGAGCTGGTCTATACGCTGGCGAAGGATCCGGTATGGCAGGCCGCGCCACTTCTTTTCAGCTAGATACCGGTAGATAGGCTTGTTCATGTCACCTAACGTTGAGTAGTTATTAGTACTTGCTGGTTTCGATTCGTAATGCTCGATAGGAGAAGGGCGGGTAAGGAATGACCGGGCACGGCATCGCTATGTGGTGACGAAGAACAAACTCACCCATTCCATCTTCAAATCGGCGTTTCACAACGGGATCATTAATATCAACAAGGATCTTCAGTTCCTCAACGTATTTCCTCAAGCTCTTAAGACGCAAGTCCTTCTTGCGCTGACCGCCAGGGACCTGATCTGCAGGCATCTCCTCGAGGCGCTTGATCTTGGCCAATTCCTTGGCAAGCGCCTCGAGCTTCTCCTGGCGGTCCTCCTGCAGAATCTGGCGGGCCTCTTGGAAGCACTGGTAGGGGAGCTGTTCGAAGGGCATGTTCTCCGAGGTACGGAGGGCAGCACGACGACGTCGCGATCCTACGGGTGGCGTGCCTGACCGCATAAGCTTCCTCTCGGCCCAGTGTGCCGTGGTCGTGTTCGGGTCCAGCAAGCGATCCTTCATACGCAGCTCCCCAGTTTCGACATCGGCGGCATCGACGGCAGCCTCGAGTTGACTTATACGGTTTGTCATCAATGTCGATGTCGTGCTCGCATTTGAGTCCGTTGTTGAGGTCGGAGGAGCTTCATCTCGCCGGGCAATGGTACTGGAGAAGGAACGAGCGAAAGACGTCGACGCTGTCTGTAATATCAGGCTCTGGCCATATTGGTGTATTGACTGTATCAAGGGTCTTACAACCCTCCGACAGCTCGACATGGTGCCGACTAGAGTCGTGATGGGATGGACTCGGTCTGGTCGTTATACAATTGGTGTATAATCAAGACCGAAGATTGTACAGCAGCAGTAGTAAATAACTTCAATTTCAGATGGACTTTTTTCCAACCCTGAGAAAAACGCGCCAGGCCAGGGACCGGTCCATTTTACAGTGGGCCCAGTCTTCTGCGCACCTGGGTACGTACCTACTTAGTGTCTTACCTCCCCGTAGATTTATGGGTCGTTCAGGCATTCCGACCTTCTTATTCGTTGTTTTCACTTGCTTTATTCCGCATTGGAAGTCTGAGGTCCTGCCAATAATTCAATAATTTTTCCGGGGTTGGCTTTCCATGTACGATACCCGATTATCTTGACCTCTGCAGCTTGATCTCGAAGAGTGCCGCAGAGACGGAAACGAGCCATCAGCCCTCGTCTTACCCCCGGCTATTTGCTACAGAACCTGTTGATCCGAAGAGAGGGGCTGGACCATGGCGACCAAAGGGATGAGAGGTCTTAATGAGGCCATGAAAGGCCTAAGTCTAGCTTCATATACATGCAGAGAAGCGGCTTCTGTATGTGAAAACTGCAAACATGGCAATGGCCGCCTTTGCCTAATTCGAACGCTAACTCATCTCTCCCTAGATACGGATACCATCGAAGACGTTGACGCGTTCAATGGCCACAGAAACCACTATTTCCTCTACAAGTGCAATCGCAAAACCAGCATCGCCATCACCCTCTCTCTGGAGACCAGGTTCGTCAACCTAACCGTCTCTCCGACCAGCTTGGCTACTCAGTATAACGACTAACGCTGCCATTTTCACACGTACAGCCACGACAGTTCCCGTAACGATCTTTAATTTCCCTTCATACGAGCCGCAGCGTCTCGAATCGTGGTCCACCAAACACTTGAACCTCCCCCTCCGCCGAGATATCCTACATCGAGCTGTTGTGTACGAGGGTGACAACACACGGCAGGGCACAGCAAGCACGAAAACGCGATATGAAGTCCACGGTTCGCACAGGAAGTTGCACGCGCAGAAGGGACTGGGCCGCGCCCGAGTCGGCGACAAGCAGTCCCCGCTACGACGCGGTGGTGGAAAGACATTCGGTCCCAAGCCGCGCGACTTCGGCACCAAGATGACCCGCAAGGCCTACGACCTGGCATGGCGGACGGCGCTGTCGTACCGGTATCGCCGGGGCGAGCTCATCGTGTGCCAGGACGGCATGGAGCTGCCCCTGCCCGACGAGTTCGAGGCGCTCCTTCAGCGCACCGAAATGCACGACAGCGCGGAACTCGAGGCCGAGTTCCGCGCGAAGTGGGCGAAGCAGGTTCTGGACACCAACGAATGGGGCCGTCGCGCCGGACGGAGCACCTTCATCACGAGTTCGCGCCGCGATAACCTGTTCGACGCTCTCGACCTCGTACCCAACTGGGGTCGTGCCCTGGATGTGACCGATGTTGATGTCAAGGACCTGTTAGAGACGGGCCGTATTGTCGTCGAGCGCGACGCGCTCATGCATATGATTGAGAGCCATCAAAGTGATCTCGTCCCTAGGATGCACGTCGTCAACGCTGCCTTCCCGAGAGAGCTAGTGAGCGGGGACATCATCGTCGAATAAGCCCATGCCACCCATCATCGCGTTTCCCCTTCCATAAGAACCTTGTGCTGGATGCTGACGGAGAAACAAAGTCCGAAAAACCCAGGCATGGAAAAGATGTACGTTTATGTAAATAAGAGGAGAAAGTGTGCAACAGGGAATGTAACATGACAAAAGCCATCTGCGCCAATTCTTGTGAATAGCAATGCAACACTACACTTTTAATATCTTCAATTCGGCTACCTGGGAAAAGAAGAATCTGCTATTGAGAAGTATATATGACACCAGGTGTCAAGATCTTCCTAGAGGCCATGTATCACACAATCCAGTGTTTAAGGGAAAACAAACTGGAGAGTTATTCTCCGTCAATCTTTGTTGCTACGGGTTACGTTGCTAGTCTACAGCCGTCAACACACCCAGCTGCTACCCTAGATAGCTAGTATTAGGTATATCTCATTCTCAATCGTTCTCTCTGACAGCCCAACCCCATAGCGATGGGAGGTAATTCTTATTGGGCTTTACATACATACTGTCCTTTGCCCAGATGATGAGTTGATTGATATACACCGTTTTCAACAGCTTTCCTCCTCAGAAAAATGAAAACCGAGTTCTATGTCAAAAGCACGGCGACCGTGTTCCACGTCCCCTTTTCATCAGCGAGTGGCCTCCCTTTAAATACCCAAGTCTGTCTGTTTGTCTTCCTGACTGGCGTGTACAGCCATGTTTAAACTTCCTAGGCCAGTCTTAGCGGCGACGAAGCCCACAGCGGAATGAAGTCTCTGTTACAGCACTCGTCCATGCCCTCTCTTTATGCCATGTCGTAAACGTATCATATTCGTAAATTCCCATGACGTAGAAGAGCTGAGACATACACGTTCCTCATCATGATCATGTTTATAAACACTCGGTGCGTGAAGGTAAGGTAATCAAACGGCATAAAATGGGCAAGGGTAAAGGAGGGAAGAGAAGGCAAGAAAGAGGGGAACAAGGGACAGATGCAGGTTGATGATGTAGATATAAGATAAGTAGTTGCTGTAGGGTATAAAGCGGGAGCTTGGTTGAATGTAAATGATAACTAGATGGAATTGAAGGTGTGACCGTCAGTATTATGCTGAAAGGAGAATATGTAAGTATATGCATGTATGTATGTATAGGTGGGAGAAGAGGAAGTAAAAGGAAGGAAGGAGTTGAAAAAGAGGTAGGGCGATGACAATGACGGCGGTCGGCGTTTGTTGTTATTACAAGTAACTATAATAAAAAAGATAATCCATCTCATCGAGAACGTGGGCGAAAGTGAATCCGATGCATGTCGATTGACCACAAGCACGGAACAAATAAAAGTGGGATATAAAGGTATAAACCAAATGATTTCTAGCGATCATACAACGACATGGACATGCCATCATAGTCCGGCTCGTCGTCCGCAACAGCAGCACCCGCCGTCACTGGCGTGTGGTCCAGGCTGCCATGACCGAACGGCGTGGTCTCTTGAGACGGGCCCGCCACATAGCTGCAACCGGGCGTGGTCATGCCCACCGCGGTCGGCGTGTAGAAGACCGGGGACGACGGCAGCATGGGAATCTGGTGCGGCGTCGTCGTGTCTAGCGGACTGACTAAGCTCGGTCCGGCAGCGGCAGCTGCGTTGCTATTTTCGCCGGCGTTGTTGCCGTTATTGTTATTAGGGTTATACTCAGCAGAAGGCGGCCCCGAGGGCGCTGACATCCCCGCCTCCGGCCGATCGTTACCGCTACCGCCGGTGGCCAAGGCGAGGATCTGGTCGTACCGCTCGCTAGTACCAATAACGAAGCGCTTGGCCTCGTTCTCGATCCACTTGTCGATATTGGCGTCGTTGCAGCTCGCGTGGACCATGAGCTCGGCCCTTATACGGCTGGCCTCGTCAACCAGGCCGTCCAGCTCCATGTGCAGGTGCGCGTTCTGGCTCTCCAACCCGGTCTTAGTCTCTTCCAGATCGTTGACCCACTCCTTCTTCTTCTTACGGCATTTCATCGCCGCCACACGGTTCCGTTGCAGAAAGTGTCTCCGCTTGTTGTTGCTATTGCCGCCGCTGTCCCTTTGCTGCTGCTGTTGCTGCTGCTGCTGCCCCTCGCCCGGGTATTTGTTGTTGTTGTCTAGTAGGTCTTCCTTTGCCTTGGGACGATTGTTATTGTTATTGTGGTTGTTATGACTTACTCCCATCGGCTTCCTCCTCCGAGCCCCCGGCAGGCGCAGATGGGGGTCTTCCTCATCGTCCTCGTCCTCGTCTTCCTCGCCGATCATGTCGTGCCCCTCTAAGCGTGACATGGTCGGCATGTTCTTGGGCGTCACCAGTTGCTGCGACTCCCGGGTCTCCGGTGTGGATGACGACCCACTCGACAGTGATGGTGACTCAAACTTGGCAGGGGGTTGTAGATAGGGTGTTGATGGCTGGCTCGGGTCGTGATAGGGAGCTACGAATGTTTGCGGCAGGAATGTGAACGGGGCCGCCTGGGATGATATGTGACCTGAAGGAGTAGGTGGCAGGTGCAGAGAGAAGGCGTCACCATATGCCGCCGCCACCGAAGCCATACCGGGAGCATATTCGGGATGGTTGGTGGCGGATGGGGCATCAAAAACGCCGAAGCCGATATCCTCATCAGTATGGAAGTTGAAGTGAGCAAATGTTGGCGCTTCGTTCATTTTGTTTTGTTTACTTTGAGATATTCTTTGAACGAGGTGATGTAGAAAGCCGGGGAAAGTCTGGTGCAGGAGGAAGCACCCTACTTTTTGAGCAATGAGTATGCCCGCTTATAATATTCTATAAAGTGCTTGATGTTGACCACTGGCATCAGGGAGCTTAGAACGGCGGCTCCGCGGTGGCCAAGTAGTCCTACCAGGCGTATGTAATGTGTATAGTAGGAGTATGAGACTTTAAGGGGACACTTGCTTATAATTGACAAGCAGTTCTTGAGGCTGAAAGTATCTGCCACTCAGGACCAAGAGAATAGAAGGAAAGGATCGTCGACCAACTGCTTGAAAAGGACGGAGAACGCTGGAAAGAGAAAGTTTCAAGGTCAACTTATTATTCCAGGAACTACAGAATCGGGGCAAATGTCTAGGCCAAACATCCGGGGAAAGGACAGGCAAAACCTATCCAAGATACAAAGTTCACATGGCACATATTATTAATACCGGCCGCGGGGAACATGGATTGAGCTAAGTATAGCACCAATGGGAGTTTTTGGCATATGCCACCTCGAGCTCGAGTCGAAACTCTCTTTGCTTACCTTGCGCTCTAGACCTACCCCTCTTTCGTGCTTTTCGACACGGTGTTGATACTATATGAAGTTCGCGGTAGAAGACAAGACCAATCCGGGTTGTGTGTGTGATAGCACATGGTCCAGACGCTAGAAGGATCCGATTTACGCTTGCTACATGCGTATAGGCCAAAACGGCGGACGTAGAGTGGCGAGCAAGAGGCTATGAAGCAACCTCCTTGAGCTTTCTGTGGATAACGAGGATTATGGGCGCCATCTTAGGAAACAGAGATGGCGGTGGTGATAAGGAGCAAGCCAGCTCGAAATACAAGGGCGTTTCCAGTCACCTACCGGGGATCTGGTCTGGCAATAGTACAGTACAGAAATACGAGTTCTTTGCACCCTGGCCAAGCCCGGTAGTTCTGAGAAACGAAGAAGAAGATTCTCTAGTCTCCTCGGTAGTGAGTTGTTGAGATCTTGACGGTATAACTCAGTGCCTCTTTTCTCGACCAGTGTTTCGCTTTACTACGAGGCTAGGTTTATCTGCTCGACAGGGACAGAAGCTTAGATAACCTAGAGGGGATCAGATGTCAAGTTTTAAGAAATTGGGTAGAGTTTTTGGGTACATGGACGACAGCTGCTTTAGTTGGAGGCCTATCCCTGGAGCTGGGGTAAGCTGTCAAACTTTATTTCCCAGCTTTCTGCGGGGGCACATCTGGGTCAGCATACTAGGAGGACGCCTGAGAGTGACCGTGGGACGGAGTGAAGTTCGTTCCAAGCCCTAAAAGAACACTGCGAAGACCGTAAGGAAGCATTGCCTTCGTTAGAAAGCCAAACACGGGATACAGGTCCCAATTTCATTAGAGTGTACCTCTAGTTCGATTACGTGGAGGGATGAACGACTCATGCTCTGAGGAGCAGGTGGATGAACACTCATATACGGGTTCTAGAATCTGCACGCCATCAACATGAGTGCGTATAATTGGCTTACAGGATGATTTGGCTTTGCTGGCATAGGGGTTGTCAAAAGTTTGATTGGAGCTATGAACCTATCTAAGAGCTATCAGAACGGCGGACTCCGAGGAGGGAGGAGTGAGCCCTGGATGAGCTTCTGCAGTCGTAGCTTCTTTAGGAGCTTTCGTCTAGTAAACTTTACTAGCATCCTCGGGAAGGGAGGGTCAGGGATATCCTCGTTCCTTCCTCTCGAATTATACAACACCCATAGCTACCTACTACCTTAGTCTATGTGGCCTTCTAGACGAAGCTTTTGTCACCAGATAGGTAGCTTTAACTAGACTAGCTAGTGAGGATACTTGATGTAATACAAGAAGACCGGAAAGAGGAGTACGTGGCCACAGTTAATGTAGGCGCAACACTTGGTTCGTTACACGTGCGCTTAACCACGCAGATGATCTGCCTTCCCTCGTATGTTGCGTGGCCGTATCACACGTGTTGTGCGCGGTCCGTTGAGGATCCGAGGCTTGCGAGGATATACCTCTGTCCTCTGTGTAACGTTGTAAGCCAATGTTGAAGGTAGTCTTGGGAGTAGGAAGTACTACTCGTGTGCTCGGGGGCTGCAGACGACGGTGAGGGGGTGGGGGAGAAACAAAACGAACCAAACCCTAGAACTGGGCGAGAGGCCGGGCTAAAAGGTGGGCGAGGCCCTAGCAGCTTCGGTTCCTGACCACTCGCTCGTCTGTGCTACCTATGTCACAAGTCACCAAGGCACTTAGGCAGTTGGGGCAGGCTCTGTTGCACCATTTGCCTTGTCACAATATGGATATACTTAAGTAGAGAGATCTTATCTTGTAAAGTACCTAGCCGTACTGCTCAACTCGGTGCATGTTAGCTCAGTAAATAGGCCAGTCAGTTATCTTCCTGATCTTTCTGACCTATATGGTCTGTACTACGGCTCGCTGCCAGTTTCCAAATCCTGGTTATCGAGATAGGATGATGTGAGACGGCTCATGTGTTAACAATGTCCTTCGTTCCTGATTGGTAGCTACAAGATAATTGTCACTCCACCGAAGACGTGCATGATCTCTAAGAGATCCTAGAACTCCGCTGCGTGGGTGTTGAGCCTTGTACAATGGCCATATTTGCACAGGTAGTCCTAGATGGGAACCCGGCTTACACCCCATCCTCTTGAAGATATGCAAGTTTCCTGTAAAATATCGGCAGGTATCTATCTGCCTGGATATGTAGATTGGTACCGTGATCGTTATTAGTACTCTGACACGCGAGTAGATATATTACGAAGGATATAGGAGATTTGTAATATGTGCCCATAAGGTATCTATCCTAAGGTAGTTCCTTACGAACGTCTAACCTAGAGGTAGGTAGTTAGTAGTAGGTTAGAAGGAGTAGTTGGAAGCTTCACTAAGAGCCGCATCTGTATCATGTATGCCGTGGCTCCGAGAGTTCGTGTCCACAGATGCATAGCTGTACGTTCACAGTAAGGATGCACACACACTGCAGGCTGCAACTGACCTACCAACGGCTCTGGGGTACAGCATAATGTATACTAGGTATCGGCGATACGGTAAGGTATCGCCGAGATGGACGGACCCACTCGAAACCATTTTAACAGCCGTCTGCCAGGTGACATATTAGTTGTCTAACTGCATATGGACTAGTGTAAGCCCACTGGGAAGCGAGACGCGGTGCCTGAACAGGAATTGGACGCGCCTCATTCAATTTTGGAGCAAGCCTCAAAGGCAGTATGCATCTTAGATAGGCGGGCATCTGCTGGGATTTGAGGGTCAACTCAGCTCGCAAACTTCAGGCATCACTTTCTTTAACCACGCAATAGACCACTCAAGCCGTCGTTTGAGGCAGAACCGATTCTCTTAAAAAGCCATCTGCCGTTGTCATCCCTATCATCCTCTCTTAACCTAGGTCATCTGATTTGAAGATAATAAAATAAATACCCCTCCAGCAGACCGTTCACAATGGAGGCCGTATCGACGCCCCGCATTTCTGCTGATATGCTTGATTCCTACATTGGCCAGAACGTCATCGTCGTTGGCAAGGTCGTGCAACTTCGAGGTGTCTCTGCTATCCTTGATGCTAATGGCCAGGTCAATGCTATTCTTAACCGCGTATGGCTCGCCGGTCTGGTCTGATCAATCACGTCGCTAACATGCGCATCACGTAGGAATCTCATCTGATGGCTGGCAATGGCGCACAGATAATCGGGAGAGTGAACCCAGATATGTCCGTTAAAGTCTACAATGCACTTGACCTCGGCAGCAATGTTGGTATGTGTGTCCAGCTTACCTTAACTCATTACGGCGTTCATTAGCTTACCCTAGATAGATTATCAAGTGGCCCAGAGCGTTGTGGAAGCAACACACCAGTACAAGAAATTGTTCGTCTACGACAACGGCGGCGGCATGAACTGACGGTTCGCGCGCGGACGTGTATCTCTGGGGTGGTCGGCATCAACGCCACAGGAGTCTGAGTCGCAGCAAAATCCTCATCCCCATCCCCATCCCCATCCTCGCTCCCGTTCCCGTTCCCGTTCCCGTTCCCCATCCCCGTCTTCTTCTACTTCCTCTCGCCTCCTTCCCCAGACTCCGCCTCGCCCGGCCACAGCTGCGAGTTATTGTTCATCCTCTAGTGAGGTTCTCAGTTCGTTGCCGTCTCTAGATAATGAGAACTCTTCACTTGCTATACAACATGATTATGATTTATCTTTGCCCTCGCAACCCGTTCCACCACTCGCGACCCAAGGCACACAGCCTTCGCGCCTGAACTATGAAACCGCACCACGAGAACGACCCGCCACAGCCGGGAACTATCACTCGTTCGCGAGTGATGCTTTTAGCACCACATCATCTCTGGACCACGACCTTTCCCAGCTTGCTATACAGTATGATCAGCCGTCTTCACCTCAATCAATCAAAGCACAGACTGTCTCGAGTGATGCTTTCAGCACTACATCGTCTCTGAATTACGACCTTTCTCAGCTTGCCATCCAGCACGATCGACCATCGTCACCTAAGGTAATCACAGCACAGAACGCACCCTCCTTCCCGGGCTTTTCTGATATACCCGAGGGTCGGTCCAGTCCAATCGGGAGCTACTGCTCGTCGTCGAGCGAGGTCCTGAGTTCCACATCCTCCTTTGACCGCCAACTCACTCAACTCGCCTCACAGCAGGACCAACCCCTGTCCTTGCACCCGTATACGGCCGGACGCACGCACTCACCTGAACCATCAAGTCAGATTGGGTTGGGTTTGGCTCGGCCGGGCACAGCTGGAAGCTATTATTCATCTTCCAGTGAAGTCCTGAGTTTGGGATCAGATGTCCTGGAGAGTGACTTTTCTCAACCGGCTATAGAGGATAACACACCATTTTCCTCTCAATCGACGAACCCAGAGGCACATGTTCCTCGGTTGGACACCCAAGATAACCAACCGGAACAGTACTCTGAGACTGACCCTGATTTCGACTCTTACTTTGATTCCGATTCCTCCATTCAGAGCGTCCCATTGCGTCAACGCCAAATATCCTCACAGACATGTGATTCTCCCTCCTCTACCGGAAAACTTACCTACAGTTTCCCATCCCCTATACTACCCCCGACAACAACGCAAACACAAGTGCAATCTAGCCTCGCCATGCCCCTGCGATCCCCACGCTTATATCGCACACGCTCAGGCAATCTGGCAACGGCGGCAGAGCTCAGGGGAAGGAGGGATCTCGAGAACGTGTTACTAGACGTTGTCTTGGATGGGATACAACCAATGATTATCGGAAATAGACCATCGTCGCAGAAGCGCTCCATTGCGGTGTGTCTGGATGAGAGCGGGCGGTGGAGAATCTGTTCGGTCTGGGAGCCCTGGGGTCCGTGATGACGCGTCACGTATGTGTTTATCATGCTTATATAGGCAGGAAAGTAAGGATTTGCTATGACCACTATTACTTGCTTACTATCCTGATGAATTGAAACGTGAAAGTGACATGTACGTGTGGCTTACTACTTTGAATAAACCCAAAAAAGAAGACTGGTGGCATGACTTTGATCTCTTCTTCAACAACACTCATGGTACCTAGCACCGCATCGCTTCCCCACAATGTCCGAATTCGTTAGGTCAGGTCAACGAGCAAGTACCAGGCGATGCAGGACATTATTCAGCATGCAGAGAAGTGGTCTAATCATACCATGTCTGTCTCTCAGTCAACGGCAGTCGGCCAACTTCCGAAGAGAAGAAGAGTATATCCTGAATATATATGATAAGAGGATAACATAAAATGGTCAGAGCATGGTCACAACATTAGTCACAGCATTGCATTGTTAAGAATCCAGTAGCAACCACTTTTAAAAGTTCGATATTTCGCCTTCTTTCTGCATTTCGAATGCGAGGACGTGTGAAAGTTTCGGCAGCTTAAAAACGTAAGGTTCTTTCTTTCCCCTACACCTCTGTCTCACGAGAAGAGTCAAATAGTAGGCCAAGCAAAACAAGCGCGGGAAAAAATCCCCGAAACACCACTTTTGTTCCCTGGGGGTATGCCATCCGTGCCAATAAACTCCTGTAAAACATCATCCCATGATGAAACCCAGCCTACTATTTTGCGCTAGAAAACGCCGAGAACAACACAGATGCTGGCAGTAAAATAAATACAGGACGCAGGAAGCTACGAGTTGTAGTTGAAAGCACTGATGAGAATAAACCCCCTTGGTGATGTCTGGGATCTTGGACGTGTCGCGCTGGATTAAGCTGTCTTCGTCTGATGTGGAAAATTTAAGATGATGAACCAGATTTGCCATTTTTTGTTTGTTTGGCGCCGCCTTTAACGCGTGGGCTTGGCTGGAATTCATATTGCTGGGTTTCTAATTCGAACTCGAGGTTTCCGCCGAAAACGAGCAGCTCTCCGTCCCGTAGCGGGGGCGAGCTTGGCATAATTGTGTCGGTCGGCATCAAGGCACTAAAGTCAAAGTGAGAGAGTCCGTCGTGTTGATCGATATTATCGATGTGTGGCAGCGACGTGAAATCTATCTCAAATCCACGTGTCGGGCTATGAATTAAGTGGTCTGTATCTGAGAACATCTGAGCAATGGAGTGCGTCAGCGGAGTGGTCAGATTACTGTCTCCCATGACCTCGGATGGAAGTTGTTGGTGGCGTGGAGAACGTCGCGGCATCGAAGTATACCGATACGCTGAACGGGGTGTTCGCCGAGGCGTACGAGTCGGCGTCCGTTCCAAAAGCGCTTGGCTCGGGGAGGCGAGAGATCTCGTAGACCGCATGCTTTTGGAAACACTTCTAGTGACAGGACGATGACTAGGGGTCGGCCGGGTTGGTGTTTTGAAAGGGCCACAGCTGGGCCCATTGGGAGGGGGGGTTGACGGCCGCGGAGTGGAGCCGAAAAGATCGGTGAAGTCGTTGTCTGTCGGCTCTGGAGTTTTGGCTCTAGGATGTCGGCTTTTCCCATTCACCTCTGCTCCTTTGATTTCAACTGCCTTGGGAGCAGTTTGCACGATGTTAACTGCAACTTCCCCGAGAATCTTCTGTTCGCCATCCTTGCGCGGAGAAGGGAACAGTAGGCGACGTGTCGCCCCAAGCTCTTCGTCAAGATCAATTGGGCTCATAGCGGTGCCGCTAGCACGTGACGCACGGGAATGGGTTGATCCTTGATCCTTTGGTTCTGTAGTTCTCTTACGACTTCGTCCGGAATCTTTTTCGGTCCCATTCTCAGCTTGTTCGTCTTTCAATATGGATGATTCTTTGGGTGACTGGGGGGCATCCGACGGCCCAACAGGATCTGTTGGCATACAAGCTTCTGAAGTGAGCATCTGGGTATCGCTTTTGGCCCTCGCCTTTCTTGAGCGTGAACCACCGCCACCCGCTGATCGCTTCTTACGTGTTTGAGTAAGTCTTTGCTCATCCTTCTCCCACTTCTCCGGAGGACGATGCGCCTTCCACTTAGAGAACCAGATTCCACAAGCTATTGAGCGGTCAGATAAAGGGGACAGGTGAAGGCTATGCAATAGTCACACTTACGGTTGCATAAGAGAGTCTCGGCCCAAAGGCTTTTGTCATCCATGGGACCCAAGGATTTCTTGATAACCTCGTATGAGACCGGGGTGCCACTATCATCTCGCTCAAGCACGTTGATGGCAGTGACATGACCGGGCTTCTCGGAATACTCGTGATAAGCTGGAATCCCACGGCACTCTTGCTTCCAAATTTTGCGCCAGGTCGGGGTTTGGAGTGCACCGCAATTGCTACAAAACGACGGCATTTGGCCAGAAGCTACTGCCTCTTCTAGCTTCTGCTTTATTGCTTGCCGCTTTACATAGTTCTTATTCATCCTCGCTTCCGTGCTCTCCGGAGCGTCGGTTTGAGGGTGTTGTCCAGTGGACACCGGGATCGATTGCGGCAACTGCGGCAAGACTGGGTCACTGGCAGGAATTACGGCTGGTTCTGGCTCAAGGGATGGTTCTGAAGCGGGTGTTGGAACTGCGGGAGGTTCTATCTTCGCTTCATTATAGGTATCAATTGCAGCATCATTCTCTCGAGTGTTATCAGCCGGACTGAAAGAGTTGGCATCGGTGTTCAGCGTATCAAGAAATTGGTGCTCATCCGAATATTCGTTTAGTGCTGCCTCTAATGCGGCATAGTCAATCTCGGGAGGCAAAGATGCTGGTGTTTGTTCGGGGTTCTGCATTTTCTGTTCATCGGCAGTTCCCCAGTCGACAGGTGCGGGCAAGGGCATATTCGCTGGATTTTCGGGTGGAGTTTCAGTTGCAACAGGCGTGCTCGTGGTGGATTTCTTTCTGGACCCTTGACCCCGGGGTGGATTGTAAATTGAGGTTTGAGGCAGCAACTCAGGAGGGCCCGGTACTTCATTATGAATATGGAGGCTCTGCTGAGGTGCTGGTTCTTGTTTCTTGGGACGGCTTCGGCGCGGTTTTGGTTTTGCTACCACCAACGGTGGAGCGGCGTTGACAAGAAGGGGCTTACGCGTTACATCGTCTTCAGCTCGTGTGTCGTCAAGACCGCCGCTCATAAAGCCGGAATCCGGCTCTTGGACGGGTCCGCGCATGGGCGGCAAGATCGGGCTCGAAGGCGCAGGACTAGAGCGCATACTGTACATAGCTGATCTCGGAACAGGTGGTGACGAACTGATATCCGCGGGACTAGCCTCCTCGCTAAAAGGTGAGGGGGCAACAGATTCGCCAGGAGAACGAGCGTCTTGACTTATTGAGCGAGTGAGATCGGGATATGCCGAATTACTGAGGTCCTCCACGGATTGAAACGCAGTAGAGTGCCGTTTCATATTGTTTTCCATCACGGTTTTTGACTGGAATTGACCTTGAAAACGGGGTCCTGGAACTGGAGTGGGTGCACGAGGGCCCTCTGGTTGCAAATGACTTCTTGCAGAAGGATCTACGTTTGGGGCGACTGGCCTAAATGTGCGAATAGACCCTGAAGTGCTCGCAGCGACACGGAGCGATTCTGGAGCAGATCCAAAGGTAGCTGTATTGCTGCGCTCCACTTGTGTAATTGTTGCTCTTTTCTTGGTCCGTGACGGTGCATCGTCGCCGTCGGTTCCGTCTTCGTAGCCAGAAGTGTTTCCCTCACTAGCGAGAGGTCGCTTTCGTGGACGGCCCCTGGGCCTACCAGTCGGGGGTCGGCTAGACGCTCGAGAATTAGGGCGAGATTGGGTTTGAGTCTTGCCAATTTTTGGTGCGGGTTGGCTTGGAGCTACCTCCTCCCCGGACGGGCTCTGTCTTATTATGTTTAGCGATGAGGTCTGAATGGATGATGCGTCCCGTTCCCTGATGTTTAGGTCTACCGAGCCTGGCCGGCTACTCGGCGCAGGTTGCAAAGGCTGGTAGTGTGGCTGAGTGTGAGTGTCGTTCCTGGCCTCCAGGTTGGAGCCATAGGGTCGTATGGGTGCGGGCGCGAACGTCGTCGGGTTAGCGGGCGGTGCTGATGACCTATGGCCCAGGCTAGGATGAGACTGCACAAATGTACCCCACGCACCATTCTCCGAAAGGTTGGAAGACGACGCAGCTAGATTCGGCGGGAGCGGCGGTGCTGTAGCCGAGTGCGGACGAGGGTTGCAGTCATTGCGTGGTATTTTCGATATCGCCGTCAGTTTTAGCCTAACCTCTAACGTTTCCTTGATGCCGTTGCCAAAGATAGCGAGAAGGTTTTTGGCAACCCGTCCTGTGACCAACTTGGGCTCTTGCGGTTCGAACCCTTGGCTTAACCCACGGGACAACAGTCCCTGGCCGACTAATGGCGCATCGGGTTCTGAATAGTCAAAGGCATATACAGCGTAATCCTTATCATTATCCCCGGCCAATTCAGGGCTGCACTGCGAAACGGCGTGTAAGCATAAACCTAGATCGACTATGCCGATGGTCTGTCCTTCTATTGGTATAGTCTGAACGTTGATGATGTGAGGCCATCGGGCGAGACAACGTTCCTGGCTGTCTTTGTCAAAGGTGTAGTGGACTTTCACTGCCAAAATGGTCAACAGATGCGTAAACAATTGAGCTTCGATAACTCTTACGGCCCATAGGTCGGATTTCAGGCCCACGTTCCTCGCTGGGAGGAGGCAAGGCGCCCCAATTTCCATTGTTTTGTGCCATGTTATGCGTCATGGCTTCCATCGTATGTACGTTGGATAGGTCGAGGTTTGCAGGCCGGCGCAGGCGGCTGTTCGAGTTTTGGTCTAGACAGGCAGCTATGACAACGCTTCTCTAAGGCATGAAAATGTAGGCTTCGCGTCGCCGTATCGGCTCATGATAGCGTAGGTGGTATCTTCGACATGCGTGTTTTGCAGGGCCAAAACAGTCCACCGAGTCACAACCAACCGCAGCAATCACTTGTGAAACTCACGCCAACGCATGAAATGTCCCTTTCAGAAAAAGAACGAAGAATAGATAACGTTATGTTCTTGAAAATGCAAACAATTGCAAACGCGCAGAACGCAATGAGTAACAAAGCAGTGGCCAATGTAGCTGCTTGTGGTGTTGGAGATGAGTAGAAGTTGCAGAGGGAGGGACCGACCACTAGCTGGGAAGAATCGTGGTTGGCAGAGGTACAAGAGTAATGGTCGAGTTTAATGAGTGGATGCAGGTACTGTACCAGGACGTGCTTGGAGTCGTGTAGGAACGCGTGTGGAATGCGCGCTAAGCCAGCATATGCGCCTTCTCTAAGTTAGATACCTAGGTACCTATCCTATCTGCAGCAGACCTTTTGCCAGGACCAGGTAGGTAGGTAGGTAGCGCGTCCGTGTCGCAGGGAGTGGTACCCACCTACCCTAGATAGGTCATAAACGTCACCTCGGTCAAGGTGGCTGGAAAGGCTTGGCGTCTGGGGCGGTTTGTGAGGTCTGCTGTCCGGATATGAAAGTGGGGCCGAGTCTGCACAGGCCACTTTAAACAGGCCCCACCCGGAGCTTAGTAGTATCTTTCCCAATGTCTTCCTGGCTGATTGCGGGTGATCAATGGAAAGCAGAAATCAACCCCAAGGTTGTCTCTTCACACTACAACAGAATAATATAGGCTTTGGTGGGAATTTTCCATTTTGCATTCCCTTTGATGAGGGGCACCCCATGTATTTATACTGAATAGGAGTCCAGACAAGCCCCACAATTGCTCCCTTCCCATGATTTATGACTCAATCACGACAACACCCATCTTCCTTAAAGTTATCATCCATTTAAGCGTTTTCTTTCATCTCGTGTCCATCCATATTTCCCATCTGCGCATTATAGATAGTACCTATGTACCCGCTTATGTAACAAATACCTTACGACACCACCCCCGCCTCACAATACCCAGCTAGCTACTTAAAGTACCAACCTACTACTGTATGCTGTAGGCATCTGCCCTAAGTACCATACACTCTTGATCACGGTCGAGGGTGCGAAGGCTTGCGATCGGATGGTTATCAAAATATACAGTCCTATTTTACAACAAAATGCTCTATTATATTACAATATATCCCTATCCACTTAGTCAATCCACACGGCTTTGTCGTTCTCGTCGCGAGTGGTTTTTCGACGTAGGATCTCTCCGACGATTTTGCTGATACCCTGTCGTCCGTTCTTCATTTGGGTGAAATAGTCGATTATCTCTCGATGAGTCCTAACGCCTTCCATTACTACCGACTGGACATCATTTTCCGACGGTACACCGAAAGACCTGTACGGGTACTCATTGTAGTCACGGTCAGTTAATAGGTTCAACCTTGGTATATCCTCGGCTTTTTGGAAGAATGATAACGCGGTCCTATTGTCAAAACCAACATCCTCCAGACTAGCTGGCTGCCATTTTGGTGTTGGCTTAGGTTCCTCTTTTGAGATCAAACGAGCCGACACGCCTTCCACAAAGTCGTGATGCCGCATGAAATGGGCCGCGATCTGGTGCTCTCTCTGGAAGGTCTCGCTGATAGACCAGTCACGTCCGATTTGCATCTGCTTGAAGGCGACATGCACCGCAGTAGGCGATCGTTGGTGTAGGGTGTACAGGGTCTTCTCTGCCCATTCTTTCGTAGGGCCTTGTTCCTCCTTCAAGGCAATGATCACATCTGCTACGCTTTCCTTACTGAAACAGCGATCGATTGCCCGTCGAAGTTCGCCGCCGAGGAGCATTTCCCCCCCTTGGGGTAAGCCTGTCGCGTACTCCTCGATTGTCATCTCGATAACAGCCAACCGCGTTTCCATGCTCTCGTAATCTTTAAATCGCAACTCCGCTAACCGAGACTCTAGGCTCGGTAAACTAGTTGAATGCAGATAATGAGTAGCTACCCCCGAGTAGAACACGTTCGCCCCGGTCAATCTCTCGCTCGTGAGAGCCAAGTAGGTTCCTATAGCCCCATTCATCCTGGGCAGAAAAAACGACGCGCCGACATCAGGAAAGAAGCCTATGGTAGTCTCAGGCATGGCGAAGACTGTTCTCTCCGTGGCGATGCGGAAAGGCGCATGTATGCTTAGCCCCACACCGCCACCCATGGTGATGCCATCCATGAAAGCAATGTATGGCTTTTTATAGGTCGCAATGTAGTGGTTGAGCTTATATTCAACAGCGAAGTAGTCAACAGAAGCTCTCTGGCCCTCAGGACCCTCCATATTCTGCTTTGCGAGAGCCGCTATATCGCCGCCAGCACAGAAGGCCTTATCACCGGCTCCTTTCATGACAATAACTTGAGCCAAGCTCGACTGCTCCCACTCAACCATTCGAGGCACTATCTTGCGTATCATAGAGGCGTTCAGAGAGTTGAGCTTCTTCGGACGGTTGAGTTCGATGGTGCGTAGACCGTAGAGGTTATTGAAAACGACATCGTGAGGCTCGTCCCCGGGTAGCTCTTTAATCGCCTCCTTGACCGGACTCGTCGACATCTGCAAGGACGAATTGTCAGTAACTTGTCATCAAGACATAGGCCCTTGGCTTTCTGCGCATACCTGTGCCCGCAAATCTACGCTGGGGTTCAGAATCTTTGCTTTGAGAGGCATATTGAGGTGACCTCTCCGGAAAGGAGATACGGCGTTAGCTGTTGTGCCAACCCGACTTGTGAATAGCCTGAAAGACATCTAGACAGGCGTGTTCCCTCAATGCGCAAGGAAACGAGTTTTGCGCATCGAGACGTACACTGAAATATCGGGTGGTTGGAGGGTGACGGCAATGATTTTCCACAAGACGGGTCCTGCGGTAGGTTTCTTTGCAGATTGAAGCCGATGAGTGGAGCCGTCTTTACGCCGGCATGCATTGCATCGCGAGTCCTCGGTCACTTTTTAAAATTTTGGAGCTTGGACTTTAAAACATACAGCTGCACTGAAAGAGCGTTTTAGTCTTTCCTATCCGGGCTAGATAAGCTTTGAGAGTAATAGTGGGAAACCAGGCCCCACCATAAAGATATGTACATAGTTCATTGCCTAGCACGCCAATTAGAATTCGATCTGTATTTTAGCGCCGCCAGACAACATCGATTGTATACTCTTATCATATCTTCGTCTATCCATTCACCTGGTAGCCTTCCAAGTGCAAGTACTCGACATCTCAGCCTTGTCAACTACCATTTGCACTCTTCCCATCTTCCCACTCGCCACAACTGCCATTTAGTGAGCGCACACCACATTCACTATGGCTGACGCAAAGATTCAGTTTGTATCCCAGCCATTACCTCTTTCAGTAGATCCATATGCTAACAGATGATCCAGGGAGCTTCTCACCAAGCCCAGAAATGAGTTGACGTACGCCAGCACCCACCTTCTACCTCTTAACTCGATTCACCTGACTTTAGACGACTGCATGCGGCACAAGAGCTGATTAGGTGCTGTGTGTGACAGGGAATATGAGGTTCAACTCCTTGAAGAATACGAATTTGGCTCCGGCCCCCTATCCATCCTGCAGACCGCTGTACGCAGCCACACACAAGTGCTGATTTCCATACGAAACAACCGCAAGTTACTGGCGCGCGTTAAGGCCTTCGACCGCCACTGCAACATGGTGCTTGAGAATGTGAAGGAGATGTGGACTGAGACGCCACGCCTTGCTAATGGCAAGAAGGGTCGGCCAGTAAACAAGGATCGCTTCGTCAGTAAAATGTACGTTTTTATGTTGATGCTCCACTAGTCATTATTTTTCCCTCACTAATTCCTATTCTCCTTCTTTTCCTCCCCAGGAAAGATGTCGTTCTTGGTGTGCCCGTTTCAATGACTAATTATGTTCCAACACAGGTTCCTTAGGGGCGATTCCGTCATTCTTGTACTGCTCAGTTAATGGAATACAAAAAGGTTTTTTGGGAGGAGGGGGTTTGACAAGCAATCACATCATATCAGAAAGTATCGCCTTGCCCGAGGAGATATTAGCTCATAAATTTTACGGTAGTTACTGAGGCATGGCTGTTTGACGGCCTTGCGCTTGGTGCCTGCCTGGACACACTAGACGAAAAGCAACGAGGCTGCTATGGCAGCTGAAAAGGGGCATCCTGCATTGACAGCTTTACCGCGATGTCGGGAAGAGATACCACGAAATCAATACATGAATGAGAATCAGAATTATAAATTGCTATCATCTGTAGGGTGTTATACACGGGCTCCCATATTATACGGTCTCCCACCCCTCCTCTTGGGGCTTGAGTCCAGCCAAACCCAGGAAGAACGTTGCCAAGCCGAAAGCTCCTGGATCGGGGACAGTCTCGAATCCAGAACCACCTACATACACAGCTCTACCGAGGCTTGCCCGCATTCCCTTAGTACCATCCGCAGCCCTCTTCGATGCCTCAGCCGCCTGCTTGACATCACCTGACTTTCCGAGTGTCTCTACAAAGGGATACAAGGCATCAACGATCGTTCGATCCCCGGGCTTCGCAGGGGTGTACCTAGATAGAGCCTCGCAACTTTGTTTGAGAGCACTTGACCAAAGCTGGGGAGTGGCCTCTCCTGGGGAGAGCCCGCGCAGTGAGTGAACGAGTGCATTGAGAAATATAGCGAAGAGCGCGCCCGACTAATCGAAATAGGTCAGCACTTCCGCAGCTTACAATACGAAATGTAGCTAAATGAAAAGTAGGGCAGGTAGGGTTTATGAGGACTTACTGTTCCGTCCATAGACGTTTCTATCACGGGCACAATGTTGGCAACATCGACTACAACATCACCTGTTGCTCTAGTTGCCTTCAGGTGCTTCAGCACCGCTGTACTCTGTCAGTATGTTTCCTTGTCCAAAGCAAATATAATCATACCTTCAGCTCCTCTTTTGAGACCAATCCCACAATCCCCGTCTCCAACGACAGTGTCATATCTGGTGACCTCGGGTTCGACTGAAATCAAGGCTTCGATGCCCGAAATCAATGCATTTGTAAACACTGTGGGATCTGCTGTGAGCCCGCTTGATTTGATACTCTGGTCAGACGTTGCGACATCCTCTCGCGTATTCGTGTTTCTAGCTTCCCAGGTCTCTTTCGTAATTGGTGCAGACCATCCAGTGGCCTCACACGGGTAGTCAAGGAGTTGTATCATGCTCGGACCGCCGATCTCCGTGTTCACCACGTTTAGTAGGGTGATGCTAAATCCAAGACCATTCAAACTCGTCATGAAAGTCCCGCTAAGTATCCTCACTGGCCGGATGCCCCAAACTTCAAGTTGCTTGACGACCTCAGTAGTGATGCCTCCAAGTTCAAGAACACTAACGCCGCCCAAGTTGTTCACTAGCAATACTACCTCGTTTGAGTTCACGTCCAAGAATGCTCGATCTCTATCGTTCTTGTCGAGTAATTGAGACAGCATCGTCTTTACCAGCTCAGGGAGCTCAACCTTTGCTCTTCCCGATCCCGCCTCGTTGTGAATGCCCATCCCGATCTCAACCTCATCAGCGCCTAGACTCCCCTCTGCTTTGGGATCAAGAGGGGCTCTTCCAGGCACATGAACGTGTTCTAGACTTGCTCCAACACTCACCAAATTGTCTGCCGTGAGCTTTGCTACTTTGTGCACCTGTTCCAAGGAGGCGCCTTGGGCGGCTAAGGCTCCAGCGATCTTGTGGACAAGCACTGTCCCAGCAATACCCCTTCGTCCTACTTTCCCCCCCTTTTCTCGGCCGACTCCCACATCGTCACCAACGACAAGCATCTCCGCCTGCAAGCCAGCAGCCTTGGCCTTTTCAACGGCCATGCCAAAGTTAAGCACATCGCCCGTGTAGTTCATAACCGTAACCAGGACTCCTTTCTCGGAATCGACTCGCGACATAATCGCCTTTCGCACTTGTTCTGCGCTAGGGGAGGCGAATATAGTCCCAGCTACAGCAGCGGACAGCAAGCCCGAGCCGACAAAAGCACCAAAGCTGGGCTCATGGCCACTGCCACCACCGCTGACAATGGAGACTTGTGACGGTCTATGGCTGGGTCTTTGGTAGACAATCTTGTTTGCCGCATCCAAGGCCACAGAAGGGTTGGTTAGGGTAAGACCCGCCAGTGCAGAGTCTACAAGTACAGTAGGATCATTGATGAAGTGCTTGGTCGACATATTGTGAGATTTCAACAGCTGGTATCTTGATGCTTCTCAACTAGGGCTGGGAGATTATATATTTGATGATCTCACTACGAGTATTTTCTGGACCAAGGATAGGGGTATTCAATTGTACGTGAAAGGTATCGATTCTGATGTTCACAGAAGGGCCTTGGGACGAGGAAGTCACGAAGAATAAGTCTGCCCAGACTAATGAGAGGCGGGGTCGGTCAAAGCTATAATAGTCATGCTGTGTAAAGCAGAAATACACACTTAGCTTGACCTAGGTAGGTCAAGATGTATGTAATTCGCGCCAAATGAGTTACAGGTAGTGCTATTATCCAGTCACCATACCTTGTTTACATACACCAAGGACTGAGTTAGACCCGAGCGGGGCTTAGCCTAATTATATAGCAACCCAGGGGTTACTCTGGATTCGATGATTATTCCCGATTGCCCGGGCCTCCTTGAAAGTACCTGTAATATCTAGCATGTATCGATGGAGAGGGGTTTTGGTCCCGGAATGACGACAAACGAGGGGCAGTGAAGACTGGTACCTCCCCCAAGTAGGTATGCTTGTACAGCATAGGGCACCTTCCCGACAAGTGTGAAGCCTTGTGGCTTATGGATAGGCCCCGCCCCGCGTTCCACAATTCAATACATCTGTAGCACTTCCCATTTATGTGGCTCGATGGTGCCGTGCCCCACGTCTCTGCTCAAAAGATTAGTGGGGGTTGCATTGTCCAAGGACATGACTCAACCTCTACTACATGTTATGTGAACTAGGTAGTAATTGGTACTTTTTTCAGCATAACATATAATAGAGCGAAGTGATAACCATATGTATTTCACATGTATTTCACTCATTTAATTGTTTGCTGTGTTACTGGTTCCTACGGTTCCTACGCGCGACTGTGAGGGGCAATTCATCTCAACCAAAAATCGATCTGTGTGCGCTGGAGTGGGAAGGGGCGCTAGCTACATTGGCACTTCGATTTGCAACTTTAACCCATAGCTAGTCCGACAACATTATATCACGACGCTCTGTTACAAGGATCGGCGACTCGATTATGTCGACGGGAAACGGTGAACCTCCTGTGGAGGCCAAACCAAAGCCTTCGGCAGGTGGCCCGGGAACCGCTTCAGAGAAGCCACAAAACACACCAACCCCTCCAAAGCCCGAGTCGCAGCCCAAACTCGAAACGACAACCCCCGCCGGAGCTCCTAAACTTTCCAATGCGGAATTAAAAGCGAAAGCTAAGGCGGAAAAGCAAGCGCGCCGAGCTCAAGCAAAAGCCTCCAAAGAAACGTCGCAAGGAGGAGCCGCACCTCCCGTATCTGCCGGACAGCCGGCCTCAGATACGAAAGGGAACAAGGCCAAGGGCAAACCAGACAGCGCACCGTCGGCCACTTCAGTGGGAACTGGTAGGACTACTGGCGCAAAGGGTACGGTGCAAGCTGCACCGCCCAAGCCGGAAATCACATTACCAGAGTGTTTCAGTCATCTATCCTTAGCCAAGAGATTACCGACCACGCAGGCGGACAAAGATGTTCATCCCGCCGTCCTAGCCCTGGGCCAACAGATGGCCACATTTGTAATCACTGAGAGCATCGAAAGATTACAGGGGACGCTTCTAGCTTTCAAGAAGGTAAGCCGCACCGCACGCCTTCTGTTGGTCGTACTATCCCTGACCAACCGGCTAGGTTATTGAATCATATACCACGCCCCCTGGTAATACACTCGCAAGACATCTTACCCCCCATGTGTTGAATCCACAAATTGAGTATCTGAGCGCTTGCCGCCCGATGTGTTTTTCTATGGGAAATGCCATCCGCTGGCTTAAGCTGCAAGTCAGCAAAATCGACCCCGACGTTCCCGATGCCGAGGCTAAAAAGGAACTCTGTGCCAGCATAGACGCGTTCATACAAGAGCGGATCAACTTCGCAGATGTCGTAATTACCCAAAGAGCCGCTGAGATTATCGAGAACGACGACGTGATTCTGATCTATGGCCGGAGTGCCCTTGTTGAGCGAACGCTACTCGAGTCCCACTCAGTGACTGGCAGAAAGTTTGATGTTATTATCGTCGACGATCCTTATGAGCGGCATGGCCAAGCTCTAGCAAAGACACTGGCTGCAAGGGGTCTCCAGGTGTTGTACTGCGGCGATTTCGGTGCCCTTCAGTTCCACGTTAAGCGTGCAAATAAAATATTCCTTAGCGCTGAAGGGATGTTCAGCAATGGCGCGCTGTATGGCCGCTGCGGTACTTCCGACCTGGCCATGGCGGCTAAAGACCTGGGGAAGAAGGTTTACGTGCTTTGCGAGTCCATCAACATTACCGACAGGGTTTCGACGGATTCCCTCACGTACAACGAGATTGATCCGGAAAGAAGTACTAGTTCTTCATTCAGGTTACTCTTTGACACCACCCTGAGCCATTACCTCTCAACTGTAGTGACGGAAATATCAAGTGTGCAACCAACCTCGGTATCCTATCTGCTGCGGAAACTCGAAGATTCCAACTAGAAGATGGGTCTTTCTTGATGTCTCAAGCAGTAGAAGGGATATACGCACTGGGTATCTAAGATAGCATCTGTGTATTCGTACTAGATCTAGGGAGAGAACCCATTTGCATACAGTGGTTATGCCGAGCTTTTTTAATGTGAAAAGGCAGCGAAGACTTGGGGACAGATGCAACACTAATACTGTGGATCCTCGACAAAATGAATAATTGCTCATGTTGCAGGTGGTTATAGATAGAGTTGATGTTTTGCCGTAATCAGGTAGCCACTTAAGGCGTCCTGAGGTGTGATTTTATGTACAGTGTGATGTGGAAACGGGTATCTCGATGGCTCATGCTTCCGCCTTTTCTGCATCGCGGGCAGCTTTCCTTGCCCTCTTTTCCAGAATAGTCTGCTTCCTCTCTTCTAGCATAGCTGTTTGCCGTTCGTCAACACCTTGTAACCAGTACCCGAAGCTTCCACCGACGCCAGCGAAAACGGGGTACGCCCATAGAGAGCCTCTGTTGAAAAAGGGTCGCATTTCGAGGCCGAGTTGCCAGAACCGGACGGCAATGCCTAAAAATTCCAGTAAGCCACATGTTCCAAAACTACACGAGGTAGCTTGGAGTAATTTAGGAGAGGAAATAGAGGGCGAAAGAGCTATGTTGTCATACCGAAGCCGGACCAGAAGAGAACTCTGTGCACCATTGTGGTCGCCTGCAGGGGTAATTCGGCTAGATTATTGACTTGGGCGTGTCTTGATCGCGGCTCGCAGGTCGCTTCTTCACTTGTGGCCCCTTATCGGCGGTGATGTCGATGAATGGGCGAGCGGTTTGGTGATGGTAGCGACTGTTAACGTGAGGTTTTAGACTTGTAGTTGCAGTCAAGTCGAATTGAAGGCTCGGCAAATGGCAGGGATAATGGCTACGCACAGACCAATACAATTGCACTAACATAGCTATCAGGTAGGTACCTTCATGTTCAATTGAAGGAACGCGATTGTGACGGAGCTGGGTAGGTACCTCTAGGCCTCGTTATAATTTTCAGCGGGTTCTAAGCTTTACCAATGCCAAGAGTGCGACAAGTTGGGCTTAGCTCCACTTAAGTACCCACTTAAGACATAAGAAGCTTATGCCTCACCTAGTGTGACAGCCTAGCCAGCCATTTAGCTGAGCCTTGCATGTCAATGGCCCTCATGATAATAGGCCCAGTGGGAGTCAATGGGATGAAGGCACAATGGCGGCTGGTAGCCACCACTCCGGGAATTAGCCGTAGCTTTGCCAGCAGAATGTGGGAGGAATATGTCCGTATAGTTTGTGTCACGGAAAAAACGACGTCGCTAATCCCGCGTAGGAATTAACGATATATATTCTACGTGACAGTTTGTCTTCGAAGCCCTCTCTTAGATTCCTGTTCTTCAGCTTTGAATCTTCTCCCGAATATGGGGTATACTTTGTCCCTGCACCTACTGCCTTCCTTTGCATCCGTGATACTGAGACTGAGATCAACAGCGCTTGTGGGTGTGCTTATTCACAAATTTATCGCAGTGTCTATCTGTTTATTTTCTCTTGTTTCACTCTTTTCTTAAGTATCTCCCCATATCTAGGTTAGCTATATGAAATTCACCAATTTTACCACCCACTCTGCCCATTCCCCTATCCAGAAGTCCTCCCTATTCCAGGTCCTGAATCTAGTCGAGGCACTGGACTCCGATCAGGTAGTACACCATCATTAGCACTCTGTTTAGTGAAGTGTACACTGCACCACCATGAGGCTGCATCCATTGTCGTGGGAAGTTAGGGCGGCAGCTAAAAGAGCAGATACTCTGAATAAGATCCTCCCGCAGTGGCGACTCGGCCCCGCAGATCTGGCCGCGGCCCAAAAGCAGAGAGACCTCACAGGGCCGTTCATTCAGCAATTCCTCGAGGCGGATGAGATATCCATCATCTCAAGAGATAGCGTTACCATTGTCGAAGATATAAAGAAAGGTCATTTGACTGCAGTTCAAGTGACTACCGCATTCTGCAAAACTGCTGCCATTGCCCACCAGATCGTGAGTGACCTGGGCTTTGGTTTATCTTGCTAGATACCTCGGAACTGGTTCAACCGGTTCACTAACAAATAGTACATCCCACATCTAGAACAACTGCCTTCATGAAATATTTTTTGACCAAGCTCTCGAGCGCGCCGCCCGGCTCGATGCTCAGTTCTCCAACCGGGGGGTAACTGTTGGGCCGCTCCATGGACTCCCTATCAGCTTGAAGGACCAGTTCCACATCAAGGGAGTTGATACGACGATGGGCTATGTTGGATGGATTGGTGGCAACCTTGGCATTGGGGACCCGAAGCAAGCTCACCAGGTCGAGAGTCAGTTGACGACTGAACTCTTGTCGCTCGGGGCTGTGCTATATTGTAAAACCAGCTTGCCCCAGACTCTCTTATTTGGCGAGACCAAGAACAACATCATTGGTCAGACGCTGAACCCTCACAACCAAAACCTGTCCTGTGGTGGCTCGTCTGGCGGTGAAGGCGCCTTACAAGCGCTTCGGGGCAGTAGCCTAGGTGTTGGTACGGATATTGGAGGCTCTGTGCGAATTCCCGCAGCTTTTAACGGCATATTTTCCCTGAAGCCAACACCAGAACGACTGTCATATCGCTGCGTCGCAAACACCAACCCGGGTCAAAACACGTATCGCTCGACAATTGGTTTCTTGAGTACTTCGCTAGGTGGATTAGAGTTGCTGTTCCGATCTGACCTCTCTACCCAGCCGTGGCTGAGGGACCCAGCAGTAGTTCCGCTGCCTTTCCGGGAAGAAATCATGGACGAATACAGCTCGCGAGTTATTTCTAACGAGAGCGGGACAACTTCTGCCAGACCGTTGAAACTTGGAGTTCTGTGGACAGACGGTGTCGTGCAGCCACACCCACCCATTACTCGGGGTCTCCGTATCGTTGTCGAAGCGATGGAGAATACAGGGCATAAGGTGTGCTATCTCCTGTACCGGATCTTTTGAATCCCCGTGTATTTTGAAAGATGGCCCTGACCTAGTTAACAGATCGTCGACTGGAATCCGCCAGCTCAAGCTACTGCAAAGAGAATCCATGTAGGCGTTTTTTTAGAATTCTGTCTATAGTACAATAGAACTCTGGGGCATAGTATCTGTTTGCGCTAACTTGTTTACTATAGCTAGCATTTTTGAAGGCTGATGGCGCGCACGATATTTATACCCAGCTTAACCTCTCGGGCGAGCCACTTATTCCAGACCTGGAAAAGGCTTTTCAATTCAAGGATCCGATAAACTTACTAGAATACCAAGATCTAACCTTGCAAGGTCTTGATTATGAGTCGGAGTATTCTGATTATTGGAATGCCACATCGGAAGAAGACGGCAAGTCCGCTCCCGTATGCAAAACCCCAAGAGTACATTCGTTTATATCTCGTATTAAAGGTCAAATTGTCGACGCTGTAATCATGCCTGTGGCGCCGCATGCCGCCGTCATTCCTGGGAAGTACTACCACACTGGTAAGAGTATAAGATAAGACTTGCCTTTACGTTGTCGACCTTTGCTGACTACTATTCGTAGCGTATACCGAGGTTATTAACCTGATGAACTATAGCACTGCTGTTATCCCCGTAACAAAGGCAGATAAAGAAGTTGATGTTTTTGACGATACGTATCAGCCTTCAAGTGAATTTGACCAAAAGAACTGGATGGCCTGTAAGCCCACTAGACTCCTCGACTTTCCAGCATAGACTAAGTAACTAGATGATCCTGAGATTTACCACGGCGGACCTGTCGGCCTGCAGCTTGTGGCGCGGAAGTTTGAAGAGGAGAAAATCCTCGCCATTGCGAAATCTGTGGTCGCTGCTTTGGACGCTTCGAAAATAAAGAAGCCTCAGGCCTAAGATCGTTGCTGTCGTTATAGTGCCTGTATGAAAGTGGTCGTTTGCATACAATAACGGAGACTTATACATAGTAAACGACCTCTTTCTCCAACTGATGATTTTCTACTTGTTGGCTTATCTATAGAAAAGCAGACAGGATTCTGAGTTTTCCAGAGGTTGTGGTTGCGCATAGTAAAATTATTTACTAACAAATTTAATGTTTTTGTTCTCATAGATAATTGACCTTTGTTCTACTTAGTTATAAACTCCTCCATTAAGAACAAGCGTCAGGATTAAAGATCAGCTTAATCTTACAGCGCACATTATAAGTTAATATGCTATAGCAAAACCAAGGTGTAACAAACCTGCTTTATATTACCTAAAAGAAAAACGCTGCACATTAGTGTTTATAAAAAAGGAGTTGCAAAGGTATCACTTTGAAGGAAACAAGGCTCTTGCGTATAACTGATCTATTGCCGAAGATCTACGGACGAGGAAGTAAATGGAAAGAAATTCAACAATACAGGCCATTGTGGGATTTCCTTATTACAGGAGGGCAGGTCAGGTGACTACAGGTCAATGGTGAATGCATCGATGAGGTCCTTCAATGAGGCCATTCGCATGAAGCATGCGCGGCTCTGATTGGGTGCATCCCATGCCATTGAGTCATTGACCTGACCTGACCTGGGCCTGCACCTACTGTAACTACCTCATATATTGCGCATACCAGTTATGGGCCGAGGTCATAACATTGTCGGCGTTGCCAAGCGTAGTCTAGCTTTTGGCAATGCTAGTTGCTTACTTAGCTAGCAAGACATATCAAGTAGAGGGTCTCCTGGTACGCCCAGATTGCCTGTGGCTATCTTTGCTGTCATGTTTACATTCTACATCTGCACGCTTATGTTTACAGATGTAACTTCAGCTACTTTTATTTGAAGAGCGACTTCCTAAGAAGTCGTTCCAGTTGCACGGTCCTGTTATAAATACTCGAGTCCGTTTTAAAATAAAATGGCCACCTTCAATTTATTCTAGTGCATTTACGGTAGGTAATACGTGTATTGTAAGTTATGCAAGTGTTGATTTTGGCGTATGTAAAAGCGGGTCTTGCTAAGTCCAGGCTCAGGCTAAAAGCGGCATGGCTCAGGTAGGATTCCCATTGTGATTCAGTAAAAGGTAAAACCTATCTCAGAGTTAAGATAACATTCCAAGAGTAGCCGTTAATCTCACCTAGATAAATTAGCATACGCCGTCTCCTTCCGATTCCAACTGGCATTTCCAGCCTAGCGATTTGTCGCTTCCTAGAGCATTCCCCTCGTTAGCATATGGTCCTACCGATCTTGCTTTGACATCGTATCATTCATTCTAGCGGCCAGATGGCCTCGTTAGCCATGGCCATGGCGTCCGCAGAGCAAACGCCTGCCCCAGGAAATGGGATTACGCCCCTCCCGCCACGAAAGTTCAAGGCATCTGACCTCCCACTTTCATCCGCTACAAGATCGGCAATAGAGGGGCTAGCACATAGCTTTAAGAAGAAAGGCGGGTATGATGCAATTCGCAAACAGGTCTGGGAAAAGTTCGAAGAGAGTGTAAGTTCCTCCGGCAGATATTCCAGGCCACACTTGAGCGCATTCATTTGCCCTGGGTCGCCTGCTTGGGTCGCATTAGTCACGCTACGTGAAGAGATAAACGTCTGATCATTATCAAACTACAGGATTACGAAGCACAAGTCACGAAGTCGATTCTCGAAGTAGCCGAAAGAGAAATTGAGCGCAATCCCTCCCAGCTCCTTACTCTGGAACGCCGAAAAGCAGCAGCTTTGATTGACGGTGCCCTCGACCGGTCAGGTGTTTACCAAAAGGCCGAAGCAGTTCTCGATCAGCTCATTGATGTCCAGGCCATTGAAGCTCGTATGCGCGAGCTGCGTCAGTTAGAAATCGGCGTAGAGAAAGCTGAAGAAGAGAGAGTCCGTGGCTCGAAGACCGATGAAGAGTATGCTGCCGAGTCAACTGCGAAATTAGCTGCTCGCGAACAATTGCGCCAAGAGATACGGTTGAAGGAGAAGCAGATTCAAGAAGAGAAACTGAAGATCGAGCGCGAGGAGAGGAAGAAGAGGGAGCGCGAAAGAGAACGTGAACTCGAAGTGGCGGAGGCAAAAAGGAAAGAAGAGCGTGACGCTCGGAGGCGTGAGAGAGAAAAGAAAGAGGAAGAGCGACAAAAAGACAGAGAGAAAGAGCGGGAAGAACGGCGTCGAGCCCGTGAACGCGAATCCGAATCGAATCACGAGCGCCAGGCTCGACGAAGGTCCAGAACTAGATCCAGATCACGACATCGTGACAGGGATCGTGATCGCGACCGCGAAAGGGAAAGGGAGAGGGACCGAGAGCACGACAGAAGCCGACGCCGTGACAGTCGTGAAAAACGCAGACGCGAGCGATCTCCACGGGAGGAATCTGACCGTGGTAAAACTGAGGACATCAAAAAGCAGCTCACCAAAGAGGATCACGAGAGACTGGAGCAAGAGGCGCTTGCGGATCTTTTACGCGAGAGTAAGAAAGATAGTTCTAAGCCGCTCGAGATGGAGATTGATCAAGCACTGGCACCACCTCCGCGACGGACGAAACCCGCCTCGGCAATACAGCCTATTCGCCGGGATTCGACAAAACCCTCGGACTATAAGAAAGCGCCCGAATCGACAAAATCAGAGCCCAAGGACTCAAGAGACCCAAAAACTACTAAGGAAGCGAAAAGTATAGAGCCTAGAGAATCTAAGGCCTCAATGGAGCCTAGAGAAATTAAGGATACGAAAGACTTGAAGACCAAGCATGAGCGGAAGTCGAGTCCTACGCCATCGCGACATCACCGAGACCGATCACGCAGTGCTGTTGATGACCATAGGCACCGCGAGCGAGGCCGGGAGCGTAGCTACTCACGCGGTAAAATCGATGCTAGGGATACTAGTAAATCACGACATCGATCCGATCGTAGAGAACGAAGCAGGTCGAGGCACCGTGTAAGGGAAAGGACTCCTGAGAAGGATACTTACCGACCCGGAGATCGCTACAGAAGTCGATCTCGACTACGGGACAGAGATGTTAGAAGCCGCTCTAGGGTGAGAACTGAGCGGCGAGAGCGCAGTCGCTCGATGGATTGTTATAGACCCGACCGTGAGAAGCGTGTTCAAAGTCGCTCGAGGATCCAACCTGATCGACGTGATAACCATCGGGGACGTTCACGCTCACGCTCGCCCCGCGATAGGACAGAGAGACGTGATAGAAGTCGTTCGAAGCTTGTTTCTGAGCGCCGAGAACATAGTCGATCTACCCGTCGTGCGCGTAGCCGCGATAAAAACAAAGAGAAGAGTCATGACGACGAAGCCACACGTGATCTCGCTACGGATCGCGAGAAGGAACATAAGGGAGATCGAGACCGTGATCGTAGGACCCGCTCCCGGTCGCGACCAACGACTTCGAAGGGACCGGTTTTAAATGACGCAGAGACGTGGAAGCAGAGCGAAATCAAGCGTAGAGAACAAGAAGCCAAAGCTTATCTCAAGGCACAAAAAGAAGCTCGCGAAAAGGGTCTCCCGGTCCCGGGCTTGGACGATAGGCGCAGCACCGGAGATCGCTCACCCGAGATTAAAAGGCCTCGCGCGACTGATGAGATTGACCGGTATCGGCCGGCAGACCGAGACCGTGACCGTGACCGTGACCGTGATCGGGATCGTAACCGCGACCGCGACCGCGATCGTGATCGTGACCGAGACCGGGACCGAGAACGTGATCGAGACCGAGACCGCGGTAGGGATCGAGATAGCGACCGTGATCATGAAAGTCGCCGAGAGAGGCGGCGGAGTAAAACCAGAAGCCGAAGTCGACGCCGCGAACGCAGCCGGGATAGACATCGAAGTCGGGAGCGTGATCGTGACCGTGATCGTGATCGTGTTCGCGATCGAAACCGAGATAGGGACCATTCTAGGTCCCGTGCAAGATATCGAGATGGAGATCGAGACAGGGATCGGGACCGGGACCGGGACCGGGATCGAGATCGAGACCGTAATAAGGATAAAGACCGCGGTAGAGATTATGATCGGGATAAGAGAAGCCGACGTGAAAGGAGCACGTCCCGCCGAGATAGACGCCGACGGAGCCGAAGCCCCTGAGGTATGAACTATTCAGTTAACTGAACCTGTTGCCTCTGTCGTGTAGGACACGATCCAAGGCTCGGTCCATCACTAGGCACGTCGATGTATGGGGGCTGTCCATGCTGTCCACGCTGTCCACGCTAAGTGGGGAGGTAGAGAGGTTTGTGATCATGTCTAAAGTTCGTTGCGAGCGTACAGGTAGGCCGGCGGTATCTAAGGCGGCTAGAAATTATTGCATTGATTTGGAATTCGGAACGTGAGAATACCCCAACTCAGCTAGCATTCTATGTTGTTTTCAAGGCACACGGGTCATGGCCTTGCCATGTCTGTTGTAATGAATTCTGCATCACCTAAACCTAATTCTTCACGTTCTTCTCGTGTACGAGTATACCTCCTCGAGTGCTTCTCTCTTCACTGCATTATATGATCTAAATGGAGGAGTATTAGAGCCGTAAGGTGATCGAAAAGAACCCCGACAACCCGATTGTTTCTCCCCATTTCCAATTAATCTCTCACTCTACGCAATGTCTTATAAGGGTTATAAGAGCCCGCGACGGTCTCTTAGCAGAGGTATATATGTAAAGGTTTTGTGCGCCTGGTGAAACAGCTCAAGTTATGGAAGTGGCTCCGAGTCCTTATTGTAGTGCAGCTATATGCAGGTACCTGGGCATGCAAGTTATTGCTTACCTCTTATGCTGATGCAGGCTAATTAAAGCAACCGAGCAAGGAAGAAAAACGGCTCAGGAGCAGACTCAGCCAGGTGCATAAATCTATGGAATCTGTAGATACATGATGGATGTTGGTCAGGTTGTTAGATATTGGAATCTCTTCGAGATAATGGTTTGAAGCCGGTCGTCAACAACCAATTCACCTTACTAGGTACTAGATTACAATATGTACGTAGGTGCATGTGTATGTGCATACATAATCTGGGCGTCTGGACGTGATCCGATTCGGATTCAGACATGATACACGTCACAGATACATCCAGTACCATCCCAGGGTTAAGTGGGACGAACATGGAAAGGGCTATTTGGTCCTCCTTTCAGGTAGGTAGAAGCAGAGAAAGCACTGGATGGCTAAGTTATGCAGGTAGCACGTTCAGCCAATCTTCAAATGCCTTACTTACGCCATCCCTCGTCTCTTCAAGTCGATAGCAACAAATCCTGGAAGCCCAGGCCCTGCTACCTGCAACCTAATAATACCACTCGGATACCTGTGGCATGACTGTGCCAAGTTCCCGCTCAGCCCGAACACTCGTCAGAGACACGGTAACGGCCCCATGCGCCCTTGAAGCTGCGTGGCTCATCGAGGTACCTTACGGCTATGACAGAGTCGACAAGTACTTATAGTACAGTTTAAATACTGTATTTACACGGTAATAACTGTCTTAAAGCATGCTCCAGATCGTCCATTCCATTGCGAGTTCCACGCCCACATGTGCTAACGGGTTTGTACTTGTCAGGTATCACCCCCGTCTCCGCTGTTGTATCGCTGTATAGATGTCGCATTAAAGACTGGGAAGATACCTCTCCGTCACACTTGCTTCTCCAACTGGCCGCGGTTCACTTATCCTTCTTCACCCACCTAACCGTCGTTTTATGTCGTTCAAACGCTACCGAAGCCCATTTGCTTTTCCTTCTCTCATTGCCTCTTATAGCATCTGCCTTTTATCTTCGCTGTGAGCGTCCGAGTCTGTTTGCTTCCCGTCCCGCCGCCAACAAGGGTGGGTTCGCTCTTATTACGTATCAAAACATAACGTTTCGCCTTATCACCGCCACATCCCACTCTTTCCCCTGTCCTACAGCGCCTACACCTCTACTCGCTCGCCCAGCCCCAGCGCACACCGAACGAGGGCCTCCGTCCGGTCGGCCAATCCAGTATATCGAGTCCCGCACATCGCAAATCACATTGATCACCGGTCAACCCAGCCCTTTATCAACATCGCCGTGTCTGTTGTATACTAGATCGACCAGCCGATTATTCTTCGCTTGACTACCGGGGTGTCCGTCCTCGACGAGCCCATCGCCGGATGATCGAGGCGACCCGGTGACGGAGACGTCCCAACGTCAAATCCCGCGTTCAATCCATTGTCGACGCATCGCAAATTCAACATGTCAACGCCCCTAGATGGCATAGTCATCGGGCTACTATCGTCCTTTGGCTCTGCCATCATAGTAGCCTTAATATTTCTCGTCGTCTACTTCTTCCGTCATACAACCTCTGGTCGTATTTTCTTGGATCGTATCGGCCGGCCCGGCGAGTACGACGATGAGCAGGCCTTCGCGAGAGAAGAGGCCGAGGCCTTGGAGGTGATGGATGACATGCAGAGAACAGAGTATCTCAGGGCAAAAGGTACCTCGTTCTTATCCACCCTGTTGTCCCCCGTAAGTCCTAGGTGGCCTTGTCCTAACGAGTTCCCAGCATTTATACAAGGAAACCCACCCGAGTCGGTCCAGACGGACATTTCATTATCGCAATACTTGGCTATACAAGAGAAAGGCGTGGCAGCGTGGGAGTTCGAGCCAGAGCTAGAGATAGCCAACTGTTTCGTCGAAGCGAGAACAGAAATCGAGTTCTTCGACTCCGAGTGTACCGTCATGAGCAATTTGCCAGTGCCGAAACAAAACGAGGTCTATTACTGGGAGGCAAAGGTCTACGAAAAACCTGAAGGCACTACGTTAAGCATCGGAATGTCTACCAAGCCCTATCCGCTCTTCAGGCTTCCAGGTGCGTGGGTTATGTACCCAGCAAGCGTGATTCCCGCTAATTGCTCCCTACAGGCTACCACAAATATTCAGTTGCCTATACATCTACAGGCGCTCGAAGATACAACCAACCGTTTGCTCCTACCCCTTATGGACCGCCGATTGTCCAGGGCGACGTTATCGGTGTTGGATACCGGCCTCGAACTGGCACTATCTTCTACACTCGCAACGGTAGACGATTAGAAGACGTCGTCCATGGTTTAAAATCGCAGAACTTCTTCCCCTCAGTCGGTGCCAACGGTCCTTGCGTGATTCACGTCAACTTTGGACAAGCCGGCTTCGTTTTCATCGAGGCCAATGTAAAAAAATGGGGGCTTGCGCCGATGACTGGGAGCCTAGCACCGCCACCCCCATACGGTAGCGAACAAGGTAGCATCCTACTAGAGTCTGGCCGTAGAAAGGATGAGGCTCCGGGATCGCCATCACGGAGCCATCACTACTCCCAGTCGTTCCAGACCTATGTTACTCGAGGCCCCACGCTAGAGTCAGGCCACGCACGGACTCGCAGCGGCAACTATCGTGTCCTCCCACCGACTAGCCCTGGACCACAAAGAAGTCCTACGGATATTTCTCTGGCTCAGTTGGTTCCTACGGACGAGTCGGGCGAGGGAAGCACTGGTAGCCGTGGCCCAGTGCCCACTGGGGACCATATAGTCGACATCACTGGCCTGGGTCTACATGAAGCTATGCAGCCACCACCCGAATACACTAGTCCTGAGCATTCCGACGAAGACAACACGGGAAGCGGGTCGGAGAGTGATAACACGCCGTTGATTCGAACCCCCGCGCGGAGTCGCGGCGCTTCCGCCGTCACTTTCCGCCCACATAACCCTCCAATACCCAGCTACAGTGATGCCGTCCGCCAAGGCGCTGGTAGGGACAGAAGCCGAAGCGACACGAGCGCTATGCCAAGACGGAGCGGCCACTAAAACTAGGCAGTCAGTTTTTCTATTCAGCGTGGTCAGAGGTTCATCAGTGGAGGTCTTTGCACGCCCAAGCCAAGGGATCAATATCCTAAATGTACCTGGTGTAGAATCCAGGTCACGGGGTGTTCTCGGCAGAATATTGCCACTCTATTAACGATACCCGGCAAGCCAAATACTTGTTAGCCATGAACATGAGAAATGGAGTTTCGGATGCATTTTAGATGACAGCCTTTAAAGAAGGCTAACGGTATTACTCATGGCGGCGTGCTGTCTTTGCGTTCATTGGGTTTAGGGATTGCACATACACACACTCACACAATACACTCATAGCATTGGGGCCCTGGCTGGCTGGCTGGTTTTTGCTAGTTGGCGTTGGGCAGTAATGGGCGATAAAGCAGGCACACGTCTCTCATATATGATACCTTGAATTACAAAAACTGGATTCCAGCTTTACCTTGTTTGAATTACTTGTCTTGCACAGGCTACCTACCCAGGCAGCCTATTTAAGTGATTACGTCTACTGAAGAAAAACAGAGTAACCGTTGGGGGTTGTAGATTACCAGGTACGTATGCAGTTGAGAGGGCAAGGGAAAGAGGTAGAGAGAATCATTCTTCTATCGTTGTTTCTCGGATTAGATAAGGGAATGTCTGGGGGGAAGGGGTAATAATTGACCATGTGGAAGTAGTGATTGGATTTTTGATGTGGTAGAATAGGTAAGTAAGTGTGTTATGATTATGATATGAGATATGTTGTAAAGTCTAGTAATGGGATTCGTTTTGGGAGGACCCGTGATATTTTAGCAGCCCTCGTATTAAATAGGGGGGCCTGTGGCAGATGGGTATGATAAGTATAGAGGAGGTTGTATAAATATTACAGCCAACGATGGCGTTCCTCTATTTTCACGTAGATAGGAGTAGGTAGATAGGTAGGTATTGATTGATGGTACTTGCGCGGTATTTAGAGTATCGGAGAGATGGGAACAGGAAGTAGGTAGTCCCTTAGTCGCTACATTAGCAGATGCTATCTTGTTCGCATGCCTTGAGGAAGCTTATCGGGTACGACAGCGTTGATAGCACACCACCTACTTCGTTTATATTGGAAGTATAGAGGTTGTGAATTACCAACTCGAGTTAGACAGCAGATGAGTGAGGTCTTTTCTAACTATATAGCACGTATATATAGGTACCTATATATGTTGAGGTCTCAAATAAGTAGCAATTATCTGGCTCAGCTTAGTAGCTGTGACACAATGTCACGGTGTTATGAAGAGGTTGAGATAATCGGATCGTTGTTATGTCAAAACTTACTGTTGAGATATCAAGTATTACAATATATGGCTTACGGATGGAGCACTTCTCGTGTGGTCCCTACTATTTCAATTTAATATATATGGTTAATGAGGGATGCTTTGAATACCTACCTAAGATATACGATTTATGTGTCATAGACGACTGACTAGGGAAGTTTGCCTTAGCGTCATGTGTGGAGGTTCGAGTTGCAAATTTATCGTTTGTTGTATACTACCCCTGAGTTTAAATCTCGGAATAAGTGAATGTGACTGCTTGACAGCTGACTTCAGACCATAATAGTGAGCGATACGTCAAGAATTCCGCCTTTTTCAAAGACCAGATGCTATCTGTTGTTGTTGTTGCCAACGCTAGAGTTACGGAATAAAAACACAATGTATACTTCGCTTGCAGAACTGCCAACCAGTTGGGCACCAGGCATTGCGTTCTTTAGATTTGCATTGAAGATGTACCGTAGCGGTTACACTGATATCTGAAATACTAGAGTTGCGACCTGGACATGCTTCGATGAGCAAAGTCCTAACTAGAGCGACAACCATAAAATCTATATCAACGAAGCCGGCGGCTCATGGAGTATCTACTGCTTGTTCGCGTGGACATGGTGAAGTAGGTAGGCAGCAAAGCAGAGTTTGTCACGCAGTCTGGGTGAACCATAGGCGGATGATGTGTTCTATTACTCGATACAAGAGATGCTGGATGAATTCGATATACTGAAATATCTTCTGAGGCGGTGGTTTTAGGTTTTGAGGTACTACCCTTGGAGCAAGATTAGTGGTACAATAGTATATTACAGACCATGTATGCTCGTTTTGATGTCACTACAGGACGTTTCTTGCAGCAGAAATAGGCTGGGTATCGTATGGAATGCACTTGAAGCCCGCATACCTACGTTAGATGGGTTAGTTGCTTATGGTAAAGCTTCCGGCCTGCCCTGAGCACGGTTGTCGCATCGTTTATGAGAGGCTCACGGGTTGTTACCATTCAAGGAGACTATGTGAGATATGACCAGCAATATACCATGATAAACTACTACAAGAAAGCTAAGAGGTATCTGTGGGAGAACAGTGACTGAGTGTGTAATCACAACTCGGGTATAAGACTGCTTGTTAATTAATACGATCGTCCCCCGAGACGCCTTGTCTAACTATACCCATAAAAGAAAAAGAGTGCGTAGATTTCACGTACTTCAATCCCTCGGTTGGTTTTGGGATATTAGGAGTCTCTCTAAGGTGTCTTCTCAATCTGCTAAGGTATGAGGATTGACAATCGCGAGGGTGTTCATCCTGTGTAGACATCGCTTCTACCTGCTCTTCTCATCTCATAGTCCACCCACCCCCCGCAACGTAGGACGTAAGTACTTACATACATAATAGTCTGATCCATTCTTATGAAGCTACCTACTGAACCTCCCCTACTACAAGTATAAGTTTGTATCTCGTGCATACATACGGACCTAGACCGACGACACAAACGTGATGCTTAATACTCCCACCACACTCGCGGGGCTTGTAAGTATCTACATAGCTACCTAGCTTAAGTATTGAGACACAGACATATAGTCGGTCGACGACATCGCAAGGCCTCTCCCCCCATACGGTATTGGAAAGTGGACATATTCCCTTATACAGTATCCCGGGGCATACCGGTTGTAAGGACCTACAACAACCAGACCGCTTTTGCAGAAACCCAACTTGCGTAATAGATCATCGCAAACATAACACTTGAGCACATACGTACGTCCGTATGCATGGAGGGTCTTGATGGCTTTAGGACCTTGCGTTGACATTATGTAAGTATCATCATATCACCCGTACGTAGCGCGAGCACCTCCAATCAAGGGTAGATCCGAGATATCTGAGGTTAGTCCTTAGTTTATACGTCTGCATAGATACGTAGTTTTACTATGTACAACTGACTATCCTATCCATACTTGAACAGAGCTTGCTTGTTGAACGGCCCGCTTGTTACCGACTGACCCAGTTCGTGTGTTTTGGGCAAAAGCGTTATGTGCCGTGTACACGTCGGTTAGTGGGATAGGTTAGGAGAAAACTGCCGGGTCATTTAAAAAGGGGACTCAAAAGATTTCCTGTCTGCTGTATGCTGTAACGGTGAGAGGAAGTAGGGACTGTATTCGTTGAAGATCGCACATCAATCCATCCCTTACTGGTACATACGTACTGACCAGTACGGGACTGCGACCGCCGAGTCCGGCGCTCAAAAAACGTTCTTTTTCGCCTCACGAGCGGTGGACTGGCTATGTACGTATGTATGTATGTGTGGTACGTAGTAAAAAGATGGAGTAGGGTAACTAGTTTAATGTAATGTACGTGCGGCAATCAACGGCCGCGGCCCAAACAAAAGATACCCACGTTTTACCTACGTACGGCTGGGACTGGGTCAGATTTCTAGACGTTGGAGACCGGGACTGGACTGCCAAGTAAGATAAGGTAGCTATCGTCAGTTTTTCGGCGAATCCGTACTGTAGGTCAGAAAATAAGAGTCTTTCTTTTTTTCGATCCCTCTCTTTCACTCATGTTTAACGTCGGCAGAACCTTAAGGTGCAGTAGCAAATGTTTGAACTCCATACGCACATACTCTATCTAGGCAGGTACAGTAGTGCTACAGGAGAAAGTATGTTAATGCAAGACACGTGGTGGCGGCTCTGTTTTGTACATGCATAGAGCTGACATACAGTATGCTCTAGGTATTCTGCTGTCAGCGAAAAGGGATGCGAGAGAGCAGAAAAGAGCAGGGGTATTGTCTTGTCTCGTCTGGTCTTGTCGTGGTATGCTGACGTTGATGATACCTACCTACACAGAACCAATAGTCGGTGAGAGACCGGTGGCAACTTTTCCTTCTTTTTTTTTTTTTTTTTTTTTTCTCGGCAAAACCGTGATAATTGGAACCGATGAAGAACAGACAGGCTCTATAAAATTTGCTATAACTACACCTATAAGTGCAATGTTATTGAACGTGTGTAACAAGGTTTTGCAGGGTGAGACTAG